>Ga0310695_10001630_pt1 | contig 51722 bp, 46 predicted proteins | sample RumenRJG_04DNA_FD_203882 | JGI IMG/M metagenome (GOLD analysis project Ga0310695, IMG submission 203882) | Bovine rumen microbial communities from Lethbridge, Alberta, Canada - RJG_04 (v2) (version 2) | ecosystem: Host-associated > Mammals > Digestive system > Stomach > Rumen | place: Canada... | reverse complement strand
TTTGTGGTTGTAGTTGCTGCTGTTGTAGTCTGCGGTGCTGTTGTCTGTGTCGCAACTTTCTGAATGTACTCCATTGAAACACAGCCGGTGATTCCGTTGTATTCAACGTGTGCCCACTTGCCGTCTGCCTTTGTTACCTTAAACTTTGCATTTGCGGGTATTGTGCCAAGAAGCTTTGAACTTGCACTATGGTCCGCTCTTATGTTGAGCGTATCTGTAATGTCCTTTGTAGTGTAGGTACCTGCATAAATTTCCGAACACGAGCAGTTAATTGCCGGTGCAGAACCGCCATTGTACGTATATGTAAAGTAAGTCATCGGGTCAGAATACATCTTGCACGGCCAACCGCTCATAAGTGTATCACATATTCCGAAGTGGATGTGATTACCGGATGACTGACCGGTACTTCCGACACTTCCGATAACATCTCCGGCAGAGACACTCTGTCCTGCTGAAACTGAAACGGCTGAACAGTGAGCATAGAAAGTGTAAACACCGAGGTCGGGGTGCTGAAGAATAACCATGTATCCATACGCGTCCATCCAGTCAGCAGCAACACAGCTTCCCGAATAAGCTGCATAGATATTAGCGCCGTAATCAGCTTCAATATCAATAGCGTTGTGGTAGCCGGACGCATCATTCTGATTTCTGCGTTCGTCGAAACCTGTAGTAATATTCCTGTACTCGCCGTCAACAGGCCATGTTCCTGTAGTTGCAGCAAAGGTGTCATACCCGCCGGAAACTATCCCGGGTGCTGTAAGCAGCATAGTCAGCGACATTGCCGCAGAAGCGAATTTTTTAATTATCCTTTTCATAATAAACTCCTTAATCATCATTATGGGCAGTATCGCCCGCATACATACCATACTATCACATTTATCCTAAAATGTCAAATTTAAAGAAAAAGCCGGAACTGAAAATCAGTTCCGGCTTTAGAAATTATTTCTTTTTCTTGTTTTTATTTCTGGTGTTTGAATTGTTAGGATTGTTCTGCTTGGGAGTTTCCTTTACCGGTTCATTTTCGGTCTCAGTTTCGGTCTCTTCAGCAGCTTCTTCAACAGCATCAATAACATCCTCTACGTCATCATCGCCGTCGCCGTTTTCAGCAGACTTTACTGCTGCGAGTGCTTTTCTCTTCTTGTTATCCTGAACAAGCGCTTCAATGAATGCAACTGCGAAGAATACGAGGAATGCAACTGCTTCAAGTGCAACGAGCGGAGTTTTAGCATTGTCAATAACAAGACCGAGTTTGCTTGAAACTGTGCTTGAAGCAGGAACGAGAACTGTATATGCATTTCCGTATGTTACATTTTTGTAGTAATCATCAGAAGTTGCCTTAACGAGTTCAACGAGGTTGGTTATCTTTGTATTTACAGATTCAAGACTTGTTTCAACCTTTTCAGTGAGTTCATTTGAACCTACAGGATTATTCTGAAGAGCTTCCTGTCTCTCCTTATAGTACTCGATTCTCTGCTTTGTATTTGCAAGTGATGAAGCAATGTTATTCTTTGCCTGTATCATCTTATCATACTGCTCAGAAGCGATGCTTGACTGTGTATTTGTATCATCAGTACCATTTCCGAAGATCATGATCTGATCCTTCTGGTAGCTTGCGATAGAAGCATCATATGAAGCAAGTTCCTCTTCGTATGCAGCCTGTTCACGGTTCATAGCCTTGATCCTGTACTCATAGTAAGCAAGAGCCTGATCCTTATCCTTTGTAAGGTTGTTTACACTTACATATGAAGATATCTTATCGAGGTCAATACTCTGTACAGTGTCGATAGCCTCATAGAGGTCATCAAACGTATAACCGGTTTCAGCAGAACGGAAACGAGTCTTGTCCTCATTTGAGAGCTGCTTTACGTATCTCTTGAGTGTACCGAGGCTGTCTGAGAAAACGTCAACGGCTTCGGAATAATCATATTCTTTATAGTCGATAGCAGCAACAGCGCTTCCGAGTGACTCATTGTAGCCGTAAGTTTTATAGAAATAAGTCTCATACTGATTTAGTATTTCGTTAAGAACGCTTACAGCCTCTTTATCTGTGAGGTTTGTATTCTTGTAATCGAAATAAACGTAATACTGTGTTGGAAAATATGCTGTATCGAGGATCTTTTCTACAGCCTGAATACCGCCGCCTGAATTGCTGTCAAGGAAGCTCTCATACTTGGTGATCCTCTCAGCAGCATCTTGAGGTACAATACCCTTGAAAGAGATGCCCTGACGAATACTTTCAAGTTCTTCCTTATCAATATCAAGCTCCTCCATAGCATCACTGATAACAGAAGGATCTTTTATAGTATTTACGTCAAGCTTTCTTCCGTCGGGAGCAAGACCCTTCTCAATACCCGAGTAAGAGAAACTTACAAGAGCTGAAAGTGCAGGCTTGTTTACATGAGTTGTAACAGCAGCATATCCGAATGATACAACAACAAAGAACACTGCCGCAACTATCCAAACGAAAAGGTATTTTTTAAGCTTTTTTATGACCGTGGAAATAGATACTACTACTTCATCTGCCTTATCTTCCTGATTTTTTATCGTAATATTAAGATTACGATCTTCTTTTTTAGCCATTGTTTCCTCCTGAATATTCAAATATTTACAACAAGATATAATAATCCGTCACCTTATAATAATATCACTGCGGTGAAAAAAAGTCAACAGTTCTCTGATAATTTCAAAAAGTTCCCAAATATCAACAAAGCCTCCGGATAATCGGAGGCTTTTTTTGAAAAAAAGTACAAAAAGGAATATTATACGAAAAATAGGTCTTTTATCTCGATATTGCCCTTTCCGGCATATGTTATAGTTACATCAAATCTGCCGCTGCAATTTTCCGCCGGAACGCTGATATCGGTCCATTCAGAAGCAGAAACTATGTCAGCGGATTTGCCGTTTATGGTCACCTTTCCGCAGCCTTCACCTCGGTAAGAAATGCCTATACTTCCGGCATTTCCTGAGAAATATCTGAACCTGATAAGGGTACCGTCTGATATCTCACCGATAAAGCGTTCGGTAATACCGTCAGAAGTCTTATGAGTAACATTCGGGAAGCTGTGGGTGAAAATCTTATTTGAGCCATGAGGCATATCGCCGTTTGTGATATGGCAGGCAATAACAGCTGGATAACGTCCTTCTGCACGGAGAGGACCGCCGTTGAGTCCGCAGCTTGTTATCTCTACCTGTTTTATGCTTCCGTCGGGAGAAATAGTTATCGGCTCGGCACACGCCTGACGGCTGTAATCGGACTTATGTGTAAGACGGTGGAAAAATACGTACCACTGACCGTTTATCTCAATTATACTGCCGTGAGTAGTACCGGTCATATTCATTCTTGTGTCGTCAGTTACACCATTTACACCGACGTCTCCATTTGAAACTATAGTGCCGCGGAAAGTAAAGTCTCTGTCGGGGAAGTCGCTTACAGCATAGCAGAGTTCGTGATTTTTCTGCGATGAATAGATGAAATAATACTTGTCTCCGACCTTTCGCATAGAGCTTGCCTCGAAGAATTCGTGTCCGCCGAAGTCGGATTCATAGGGGATTATGTGGTGTGCCTCTTCCTTTACAGTGAGCATATCGTCCTCAAGCGTAACAACACTCGGACCGCTGATATTATCGGGATAAGAGAGAATCTCCTCGGGAGTTTTGCCGAAGCGTTCAACAGTTTCGTCCATTTTAGCTTTATCAGCGAGAAGCTCTTCCGCAGATTCCTCCATATACTGAGTACCATAGTAAATACGGATAGTGCCGTTGTCATTGAATGCGCAGGGGTCGAAGCACACATACTTCTGCATAGGCGAACCGTCGGGATTGCGTACAAAGCCTATATACTCGTATTTTCCGGCAGGCGAATCAGCAACTGCAACGCTTATAGGTCCATAATATCCACCCTGACCGAAGTCACCGGACATACAATAGTATAAATAGTATCTGCTGTCATTGCCCTGAACCACATCAGGCGCATACATATACGGACGCTTGCTGTAGTCGGGGTCTTGCTCTGCGCGGTATATAACTCCGTCGCACCGCCAGTCAGTGAGGTCGTTCACAGGAGCGGAATAAACTGTATAATCGCCCATACAGAATGTTCTTCCGCCTTCAAAATCGTGTGAACCGTAGAGGTACACCCTGTCGCCGAAGATGTGAGGTTCACCGTCGGGGATATAGGTATCGAGTGGCAGAAAAGGATTATAAGCCTGCTTTTTCATAGTATAACTCCTTTGTTTTCGTTATAATAAAAGAGCGGAAAAATGTGACCCGTCAGCCGGTTAAGCTGAGGGATTACATCATTTCCCGCCCATAACTTGTCATTTTCTTATAGTATGAACATTCTCAGACAGCATGACCATTAGCCTTGATAACTTCAACAACGCTGTTAACGTATTTGCGGCAGGTCGCCTCGTCCTCAGCCTCTACCATAACTCTTACGAGCGGCTCAGTACCGCTCTCACGAACGAGGATACGTCCGGTAGTGCCGAGTTCTTCCGAAACCTTTGCGACGATAGCCTGAACATCAGGGTCTGACTGAGCAGCCTTCTTGTCCTTTACGCGAACATTCTCAAGCACCTGAGGATATACCACGAACGGAGCAGCAAGCTCACTGAGCTTCTTCTCGCGTGACATTATTACCTGCATTATCTTGAGACTTGTAAGGATTCCGTCGCCTGTTGAAGCGTACTTAGAGAAGATGATGTGACCGGACTGCTCGCCGCCGAGGCAGCATCCGTGCTCCTTCATGTACTCATAAACGTACTTATCGCCTACAGCAGTTTTAGCGTAGTCGATACCTATTTCATCGAAAGCCTTGAAGAGTCCGAAGTTAGACATAACTGTAGCAACAACGGTATTATTGACGAGCTTTCCGCGCTCCTTCATATATCTGCCGTAGATATAGAGGATATGGTCGCCGGAAATAAGATTTCCTTTTTCGTCAACACAGAGACAGCGGTCAGCGTCACCGTCATAAGCGAAACCTGCGTCGAGACCGTTCTCAACGACATATTTCTGAAGAACTTCGATATGAGTCGAGCCTGCATTATCGTTGATATTGATGCCGTTAGGTTCAGCGTTGATAACATGAGTTTCCGCGCCGAGAGCGTCAAAAACAGCCTTTGCGATATTCCATGAAGCACCGTTAGCGCAGTCAAGACCTATCTTCATGCCTCTGAAAGAGTACATACCAAGAGAGATGAGGTAGCCGATATAGCGGTTTCTGCCGGAAACGTAGTCAACTGAGCGTCCGATTTTCTCACCCTTAGCGAATGGGAGTTCTTTCCACTCCTGACCGAAGGCATTGAGATTTCCGTCAAGATAAGCCTCAACGAGTTCAATGACCTCGTCCTCCATTTTCTCACCGTTGCCGTTGATGAGTTTAAGACCGTTATCGTGGTAGGGGTTATGGCTTGCCGATATCATGATAGCGCAGTCGAAACCGTCAACTCTTGAAACGTAGGCAACAGAGGGGGTAGTTGTTACGTGGAGGAGGTAAGCGTCAGCACCGGAAGCCGTAAGACCGCCAACGAGTGAATATTCAAACATATAGCTGGAGCGGCGTGTGTCCTTACCGATAACGATACGTGCGGGAGTATCGTCACCATTGCGTCTTTTGAGTTCGCCGTAATACCAGCCGATAAATCTGCCGACCTTGAAAGCATGGTCAGCTGTAAGATTTTCATTGGCAGTGCCTCTGAAACCGTCTGTGCCGAAATATTTGCCCATAATATTTATCTCCTTAGAAATATTGCAATAACTATGGCACTGCTGCTGATTATCCCATGTACTATTATATCATAGGATAATTGATACAGTCAATATCATAGATTGCTGAATACCGCGATATCTAACTGATAATTGCGGAATTTTGATATGTATTATTATGCGGGTATGGTATATAAAATGCATAAACCGCTATATTAGAGTATAGCACTATAATCAGATATTGTCAAACATAAAAAACGGCGTGGCTGTATAAAAGGATAGGGTATGCCGATCCAGAATTATGCAAAATGACGAAAATGAATAAAAGCCTTGACATTGGGTGATAATAGTGGTAAATTAATATTAGCACTCGGAGACAGAGAGTGCTAAACAGTGCCGGACATCATCTGACCGGTATATGAAAGGTTGTGTTTTTCGTGGACGACAGAAAGCTTAAAGTTCTTGCTGCTGTAGTTGACGAATATATCAGGACCGGCGAGCCTGTCGGCTCAAAGACTATATCACAGCTCGGGCATATCAAGGCTTCTTCTGCTACTATCAGAAACGATATGGCAATGCTTGAACAGCTCGGCTACCTCGAACAGCCTCATACGTCCGCAGGCAGAATACCTACCTACCTCGGATACCGCCTTTATATCGACGAACTTATGACCCTCCCTGAACTCTCAGATGAGGAAAAGCAAATGCTCGATGAAAGGCTCGGCGGAGACGATACTCCCGAGGAACTGCTGATACAGAATGCCGCATCTGCTCTGACTGAGCTGACTCACTGCGCCGCTGTAGTCGCAAATTCAGCACCGCGCTTCTCGGTTATATCGAAAGTCGAAGTGATACCAACAGGAAAGCGCCTTTACGTTATCCTGCTGATAACGTCAAACGGAAGCATAAAGAATAAAGCTTGCAGACTTGAGTTCGACCTCAGCCATGAACAGCTCGATTTCTTTACCAAATATATAGATGAGAACCTCAGCGGTATTTCCGTTGACGACCTCTCAGAGGAAATGCTCGATAAGATGATAGCCGCCGTATCCGCGTATATAGTAACGCTCTCACCGCTCGTCAAGGGTATATGCGAGCTTTCAGAAGACCTGAGACATCAGGAACTCACAGTCAGCGGCGGAGAAAAGCTTCTCTCCTGCGACGAACTCGATAAAATGGAAGTTGTCCGATTTATCGAGCATAAGCACGAACTCACCGACCTGCTTGAAGATTCATTCAGCGGTATACAGGTAAAGTTCGGCGCAGGCGGTAATTTCGCTATCGGCAATTCGAGCATGATAGTCTCAAAATACCGCAGAAACGGTGAAGAAGCCGGTTCTCTCGGCATTATCGGTCCGATGAGAATTGACTATAAAAAGATAATTCCCTACATCGAATACCTGACAGGAAAGATATCAGACCGTATGTCAGGCGATGATGAGAATACATTTGCGGGAACGGATATTAACATATCACCGGACTCGTAGAAAGGAGCAGACATAAGTGGAAGAAAACATCAAGAACAATGAACTTCCCGAAGAAGAAAACGTGCCCGCGGAGGAGTTGGCTCCCGAAGAGGAGTGCAGTGCGGAGGATTCACTCGATGAAGACGACGCAGTAAGCGAATACAACGACACCGCAAATGAGTACGCAGCTCTTGAAGAGCAGCTTTCGGAAGCGAATGATAAATATCTCAGACTCTTCGCTGAATACGATAACTACAGAAAGAGAACCGCAAGAGAAAAAGCTGATACCTATTCTAATGCGTCAGCTAAATGTATCGAGAACCTTCTCCCTGTTATCGACAGCTTTGAGCGTTCACTCGAATTCGAGTGCAGCGATGAGAATTTCAAAAACGGCATGAGCATGATATTCGGGCAGATAAAGGAGTTCCTCACAAAGATGAACGTAACCGAACTTGAAGCCCTCGGCGCAGAGTTCGACCCGAATTTCCACAATGCTATCCAGCAGCTCGACGGAACAGATTACGCAAGCAATCACGTTTGTCAGGTGTTCCAGAAAGGCTATATGATGGGCGATAAGCTCATACGTCCCGCAATGGTAGCGGTAGCGGTATAAAACCAATAAACTTTATGATTTCTATTTAGGAGGAATATATTATGGCAAAGATAATCGGAATCGACCTTGGTACTACAAACTCCTGCGTAGCCGTTATGGAAGGCGGTAACGCAGTCGTTATCCCTAACAGCGAAGGCGCAAGAACTACACCTTCCGTTGTCGCTTTTACAAACAGCGGTGAGCGTCTCGTAGGTCAGGTAGCAAAGAGACAGGCTATCACAAACCACGACAGAACAGTTGCCTCCATCAAGAGACACATGGGTTCAAATTATAAGGTATCTATCGACGGCAAGAACTACACTCCTCAGGAAATTTCAGCTATGATCCTTCAGAAGCTCAAGGCTGACGCTGAGGCTTACCTCGGTGAGACAGTTTCAGAGGCTGTTATCACAGTTCCTGCTTACTTCACAGACGCTCAGAGACAGGCTACTAAGGACGCAGGTCAGATCGCAGGTCTCAACGTAAGACGTATCATCAACGAGCCTACTGCTGCTGCTCTTTCCTACGGTATCGACAAGGAAGAAGAACAGACAGTTATGGTTTACGACCTCGGCGGCGGTACATTCGATGTATCCATCATCGAGATGGGTGAAGACGTTCAGCAGGTTCTTGCTACAGCAGGTAACAACCGTCTCGGCGGTGACGACTTCGATCAGCGTATCATCAACTGGATGATCGAAGAGTTCAAGAAAACCGAGGGTGTTGACCTCTCACAGGATAAGATGGCTGCTCAGAGACTCAAGGACGCAGCTGAAAAGTCCAAGATCGAGCTCTCATCTACTACAACTTCAAACATCAACATTCCTTTCATCACTGTTGATGCATCAGGTACTCCTAAGCACCTCGACCTCACACTTACACAGGCTAAGTTCAACGAACTCACAGCTGACCTCGTTGAGGCTACAATGGGACCTGTAAGACAGGCTCTCAATGACAGTGGACTCAACATCTCCGAGATCAACAAGGTGCTCATGGTCGGCGGTTCTTCAAGAATCCCCGCAGTTCAGGAAGCTGTTAAGAAGCTCATCGGCAAGGATCCCTTCAAGGGCATCAACCCTGACGAGTGCGTAGCTCTCGGTGCTGCATATCAGGGCGGCGTTCTCGGCGGCGACGTTAAGAACGGTCTTCTCCTCCTCGACGTTACTCCGCTTTCACTCGGTATCGAGACAGCAGGCGGCGTTTGCACAAAAATGATCGAGAGAAATACTACTATCCCGACAAAGAAATCACAGATATTCTCAACATATTCCGATAATCAGCCTGCCGTTGATATCAACGTTCTTCAGGGTGAGCGTGAATTCGCTAAGGACAACAAGCAGCTCGGAACATTCCGTCTCGACGGTATCGCTCCCGCTCCCAGAGGAATCCCCCAGATCGAGGTAACATTCGATATCGACCAGAACGGTATCGTTCATGTTTCCGCTAAGGACCTCGGTACAGGCAAGGAGCAGAACATCACTATCACTTCTTCTACAAATATGTCCAAGGACGATATCGAGAAGGCTGTCAAGGAAGCTGAGCAGTATGCAGCTGACGATAAGAAGCGCCGTGAACAGGTTGACACAAAGAACGAAGCTGAGCAGCTCGTATTCCAGTGCGAAAAGGCTCTCACAGACTTCGGCGATAAGGTATCTGCTGACGAGAAGTCAAATATCGAATCCAAATCCGCAGCTCTCAAGTCTGCTATCGCAGCTGACAACTTCGACGAGATAAAGACTCTCAAGGAAGACCTCCAGAAGGCTTTCTACGACCTCTCTGCAAAGATCTATCAGCAGGCTAACCCCAACGGCGAGGGCATTGATCCTTCACAGTTCGCAAACATGGGCGGTGCAGCAGGTGCAGCTGATAACAGCGGTTCTAACGATGACGGCGTTGTTGACGCTGACTTCACTGAGGTTTAATTAACAGTGAGTCAGGGTACAAAAAGTGCGATAAAGTATGTAATCATAATTGCAGCCCTTATCGCAGCAGTCTGGCTTGGTCTCAAATGGTTCGGCGGAATTGCTAATGATAATGCCGGAAAAGTTGACGGCGGCAAAAGTCAGGCTGAACAGCGTGTAGATGAATACGCAAATGGTTAAATAAACTTTTTAGGGCGAAGGTACCTTCGCCCTAATGGTGTATATATGGAATGCGGAAAAATCCGCACCATAATGGTGTATATTATGAAAAAAATGTATTCTGCACTGCTGCTTGCAGCGGCACTGACACTTTCAGGGTGCAGCAGCCACTCCGCAGCTGTGATTTCCGGCAGCGACGCTTCTGCTTCAAAAACTGGTACAGCATCGGAACTGCCAAAAAAAGACGGTCACTATACCGCCGATGAACTGAAAGCTATGGCTGAAAACAGTCCAATGCACGCCGATGATATCGCTGACAGGACTGCCGCTGACCTTTCCGCTGATTCGGTCATAGTGTACAATAATCTTATCAATTATGCAACCGACCACCTCGGCGGAGATGATTTCCACCTGTTTGACTTCCGCACAACCAAAGACGGCTACTATATAAAAATCGTCCTCGATGAATACGTTGATTCCGGCGACTATGAACACGCACCTATCACCATTACAAGCGATTACGGCGGTTCGCGCATAAAAAGTGAACTTGCCGGATTCAACTATTCAAGAAAATGGACAGAATCGCTAAGCGCTGAAATAAATTTCCAGTACCCCGATTACCACATCAACGACTGCGCTCTCGAATCGGATAATTCACTCCTTTCGATTGACCGCGGTGAGGAAACATACAACATATATAACATGGGTATCGAACCCATGACAGGTACATGGTCCGTGAACATCATACTGCCTGCCGGAACGGAAAAATCCGACTTTGAAAAGGCTTACGACAACATCGGACCAATACTCAGAAAATATTCGGTTAATCAGCTGACAGCCGTCTCTCCCGAAAGTGAGGAGTCGCGTGAGAAACTCATAAGCGGCGAAACCATAACAGGCAACAGCTACTCTTCCGGTGACGAGGGTGTCAGCTGGTGCGAAGTATACGGAGAAGGCGGCGCAAGCACGTCATAAATCTGAACCTTTCCCCATAGGTTCTAAGAATGGAGAATAGAATATGGCTGAAAAAAGAGACTATTATGAAGTCCTCGGCATACAAAAGGGCGCTACTGAGGACGAGATAAAAAAAGCCTTCCGTAAGAAGGCAAGAGAGAATCACCCCGACCTCCACCCCGATGACCCTTCATACGTTGAAAAGTTCCAGGAGATAAACGAGGCTAACGAGGTTCTCTCTGACCCCGAAAAGCGTGCAAGATACGACCAGTTCGGTCATGCAGGCGTTGACCCCAACTACGGCGGCGGAGGCGGTATGGACGGCTTCGGCGGCATGGGCGGTTTCGGTGATATGAGCGATATCCTCGAAAGTATTTTCGGCGGATTCGGCGGTTTCGGCGGCTCTTCACGCTCAAATGCAAACGCTCCGAGACGCGGCTCCGATATTCAGGAATCGGTCACTATCAACTTCATGGATGCCTGCAACGGCAAGAAGCAGGAAGTTAAGCTTTTCCGCATGGCTGTCTGCGAGACCTGTCACGGTTCAGGTGCCGATGCCGGTACTACTGCCGAAATATGCCCCGACTGTCAGGGTCGCGGAAGCGTTAAGACTACTCAGCGTACTCCTTTCGGCGCTATCTCCTCTACAAAGCCATGTCCTCACTGCGGAGGCAAGGGAAAGATAGTAAAGAATCCGTGTATAAAGTGCCGCGGTGTGGGACGTGTAAGGGTTCAGAAGACCGTCAACGTCGATATTCCGGCAGGTATAGATGACGGACAGACAATTCGTCTCAGCGGACAGGGCGACTGCGGTATCAACGGAGGTCCTGCAGGAGACCTTCTCCTCAATATTTCCGTTAGAAATCACCCACTCTTCAATCGTGAAGGATACGATATCCATTGCGATATCCCTGTTACTTATATGGACGCTGTTCTCGGTGCGGAAATAACCGTTCCCACTATCGACGGCGATGTTAAATACAATATCGCTGAGGGCACTCAGAACGGCACTGTATTCCGTCTCAAGGGCAAGGGCATAAAGAAGGTCAACCGTGCAGAACGCGGAAACCAGTACGTAAAAATATACGTTGAAGTCCCCAAGAACCTAACAAAGAAGCAGAAAGAACTTCTCCGCGAATTTGAGGCTTCTCTCACTGACAAGAACTACGCAAAGCGTCAGAATTTCTTTGAAAAACTCAAGTCCAAATTTGATTTCTGATAATATTAACGAAAAGGGCGCACAACTGTGCGCCCCATTCTTATTGTTTAATATACTGTATCGTCGCCGTAGTACTCTGAATCTTCCGTATCCTCTTCAGCAGTTGTTGCTTCTGTAGCAGGTTCAGTCGTACTGATTTCGGCTTCAGGCTTCTCGTCCTTGTAAACAGTAACGATGAAACCGTCTACGTTATTGCCTGAAATGGTGTACTTATGGGTAGTCGGAACCGGTACCATAGTCTCATCTGCACCGTCATCAGAGGGATAGAAGTAAACCTCATAATTCTTGCCGTTTTCGTCAGCAAATTCGAGATGTTCCCCATCATAGCCGTATTTCTCCGAAATCATGGAGATGTACTCCTCAAGGCAGAGGTCATTCTTTGTCATATAATAAGCGTGCGGGAGTCCCACATAGCGGAAGTGCCACGGTTCAGGACGAATCTTCGTGATTTTTTCCTTCTCCTTGGTATATCTGACGATAAAGCCGTATTTATAGCAGTTATCGTTTATCCACTTGAAATCGCCTTGACCCTCGTAATCGTAAGTTTCAGACTCACTGAAATCGAAAGCGTATCCTGTCTCGTGTTCACTGTGACCCGGCTTTGCAACAAGCGGAGAATCTCCGCTTTCATCGCCTTCCTGCTTTTCTTCGTAAAGCTGTTCCTGCTGTTCATTTGTTCTGTACGAACCGTATATGATAAGGGTATCGTTCCCGTACTTATCGTAGAAATCGCTTATCATATCCACCATAGGTCCATATGCGGCGGATAGTATCGAATAGTCGTAACCGTCAGTTACGAAGTAATATATACCCTTTTCCTCGTTCTTTTCCGTAATATTAACAAGGTCCTCTTCGCCTGAACTATAGTACTGATATTCATCGTTAACAAGGATAAGGTCACCATAGAACTTGTCCTTAGTCTTGACAGCAACAGGTGAACATACTATCTTATTCGGGTCAAGAACATCGGAAGGTGTTGTTACGTCTATATCCTCGGAAGAAGAGTTCTGTTCAGCAAGTGAAGGAACAGTCCTGTTCCCGTCAAATAATCCCTTTACGTAATATCCGCCGAAAGCAACAACAACACCGCAAATAACGAGCTGTGTTATAGTTTTAGTTCTCTGAATACTTTTTCTTTTGTTTATATCATTTTTAGGCATATTTCAGCTCCAATCCGCTGTCAGAAATAAAGACAGCCGCTTTCATATTTTTCTACACACTGTTATTATATCATACTTTTTCTGAAAAATATAGTCTTTTCCGTATATATTTGTAATACTGACGGATATATACCACATATCAATATAACAAAAGGTACATTTTAACCATTAGTCATATGTTTGAACTATGAACCCGTGAGTCCTTTGTACATCATAGACAAAAAAAGCTCCCCATCATTGTGAGGCAAAAAAATTATGCACAAACAACAGTTATCGTTTAGCACTGTTATGCACAATCTTCAAAAAAACCGTAAAAAAACGCTTGCAAAGCGCGTATAAAAATGCTATAATGAAATGGAATAGAATGAGGAAAAAGCCGGTAAAGGGAAAAGACATATATAACCCAATATTCCAGCGTTTATACTGTTAGTGCCGTGATATATAACAGTATATATTCTCCATGTAAAAATTATATATGTCAGGAGGGGATTTGATGATCTGTCCAACTTGCGGAACTGAAAATGAGAGAGGGTTCAAGTTTTGCGTAAAGTGCGGAAGTAATCTTGATAGTCCACAGGATGTCAATTACGAACAAGTTGATATGGGCGGATATCATACTGAAGAAGAGTTTTCATCGGACAACGGCGGTTTCACTGTCGGTAGCGGTACATTCAAAATCAGCGACCGTCCCACCGATCAGGAAAACAAAGACATCTACACCGATGATGAACTCAATGCTTCTGAAGAAGATTTCGATTTCAGTATGTACGACGACGAACCATATATCCCGCGGCTTGATACCGACAGACTTTCGCTCCCGCGTTCAGGAAGCGAACCACTTCAGCCACAGCAGAATACATATTCTCCGCCCGGCGCTCAGATGGGCGGAATGCCAAATCAGTCAGCCGGCACTCCTGCTATGGGAGGTATGCCCGGTCAGCCAAACCCTGCGGCAAATCAGTATATGAACCAGCAGGGCATGATGTACGGTCAGCCGCCGGTCATCGGCTACGACGCAAGCGGTATGCCCATTTATGGTCAGCCTCAGCCAATGATGTACGGTCAGCCTCAGATTATCGGCTACGACCCGAGTGGTATGCCCATTTACGGTCAGCCAATGATGTACGGTCAGCCTCAGATTATCGGCTACGACCCGAGCGGTATGCCCATTTACGGTCAGGTTCAGCCAATGATGTACGGTCAGCCTCAGATTATCGGCTATGACGCAAGCGGTATGCCGGTTTACGGTCAGGCTCAGCCTCAGCAGATACAGGATATCCCGGTGCCGCCTCAGCAGGGTATGCCCGGAATGCCGGGAGCTTACGGCGCTCAGCCGGCAGTTCAGAAACCCGCTAAACCCGAGCAGAAAGAGGAACTTGTAGACGTTTCTGACGATTTCTGGAAATTCTTCGACGGCGGAACTGCTACAAAACACCGCGAACCCGAAGACGACTTCTTCGGTAAATCGTCCCATAGCAGCGGCATGAACGACCTTTCTGTCGCAGGTCTCGATATGAGCGGTCTGAAACGTACTGAAAAAAAGAAAAACAACTACATGAACGATACCCCCGTCGTTGACGCAAAAAAACTCGCGCAGAATGACAACGATAAGTTCAATAAATTCTATATGCGCTCGACAGGTCCTGTAGGCTCTTCTGACCTTTCCGCAGGCTCAAATGAGCATTCGCGCAAGAACTACATGAAGGCTGCTCAGGAAGTCGATGCAGATATGCTTTCGGCAAATACACAGCAGAAATCGCGCATAACCATGTACAGCGCAGGTCAGGCAGACCCCGATACACTTGAAGCGTATACCCCCGAGCACAAAGAGGCTCTCATGGGTCAGGCAGAACACGCTGTTGAAGCTATGCCGAAAAAAATCAACCCTTACGAAAGCGAGCTCGATAAAATAGAGCTGCCGGAGTATATGCAGGCTAGGAAAACCTTGCGCGAGGAAACGATAGAAATACCGGATCTTCCGCAGGTTGGAATAGAGTAAAGGCAGCATCGCCTATCGCTGCCAAAAAATATGAAAGGAATGAATGAAAAATGAAGAAGTTTTTCGAAGAATTCAAGGCGTTTATCCTCAGAGGCAATATCGTTGAGCTTGCTATCGGTGTTATCATCGGCGGAGCTTTCAATGGTCTTGTAACATCACTGCTGGATAACATCATTTCGCCTATCATCGGCTGCTTCAATGTCGGCGGATTCAACGGCATCCACTTCAAGATCTGGAATGCTAACCTCTACATAGGTGCATTCATCACTGATGTTGTCAACTTCGTGATCATGGCTCTTGTTGTATTCATCATGCTCAAGGCTGTTATGAAGCTCATGGATCTTGCTAAGAAGGAAAAGGCTGCCGAGCCTGCACCAGAGCCTTCTAAGGAAGAAGCTCTCCTCACAGAGATCAGAGACCTCCTTAAAGAGCAGAATAAGAAGTAATCTTTCCATAACGACGGAATGATTTTATTCAACAAGAAACGGCTGACGTTTATCGCGTCAGCCGTTTTTCTGTTGCGGAAGCAGCGGCGGATTTCGACTTTATTCTGTTGACAACGGCAGACTTATGCTGTATAATTAATTTAAAAAATAATGGAGGTAAAAATATGAAATGTAATGCTTGCGGAGCGCCGCTTGACGATGACTCTGTTTTTTGCAGTCAGTGCGGAAGAAAAATAGAAGCTCCTGAAAATATTATAGAACCGAATGTGAGCGAAATCCCCGAACCTGTCGATGAGAGGGCAGGTGTTTATGAAGAAGTTAAAAACATCGTAGGCACTGATGAGCCTGCTGATGAACCCCGCGACGCTGTTGCCGCTATTGACGAGGCTCTTGAGTCACTTTCAATGAACGCGGAAGAAAGTATACCCGAGGAAGTTGTCGTATGGGACGACGTTCCTGCACATATCCCCCATGATATACCGCTTCCGGAACCGGAAGAACTTCCCGAACCGCCTATAGTCCCCGAAGTGCCCGCTTTCGAGCAGACGGCAGAACCTGAACCGCCGAAGCCGGAAGTTCCACCGCTTGTGAAAGCTCCTGAGTATCAGGCTCCGCCGGCTTATGAAGAACCGCCGGCTTATAATGCACCTCCGGCTTACAATGAAGAACCGGTATACGCTCCGCAGAACGGCTACACCGCTCAACAGCCGGAATATGAACCGTATAACGAGCCTGCTCCTGCACAGACCAAAGTAGGCGCACTCCGAATTACAGGAGCAAGCCTTATAGGTGTATTTGCACTTGTATTCCTGATACTGCTGAGTCTTATGTTCTGCGTAAAGCTTGGTGTTTCGGGCGATATACTCAAAAAGCGAACTGTCAATATGGACATTAACACCGTCCTCGATGCCGACTACAAGGGCAAAAGTCTTTCAGATGCCATTTACAATGAAGCCGGTTTCGGCGAAGCTTCTCACGAAAAGGTAAGCAAGTCGGATTTCAGAACTTACCTCTCTCAGACCGACCTTCTCCCGTATACGGCTGAGTACATAAAGGAATACACCGACTATATCCTCACAGGTGAGGGTGCAGACCCATCGCTCAACGAAAATGACCTCGCTGACTTCTTTGTGAACAATTCTGATGTTGCAAATTCAACATTCAAGTACAATATGCAGACCGCAGATTACAACCGCATACGCAGTAATTTCGAGTTAAAAGGCACTGCCGATAACTTCTCTATCGACAAGTGGAGCGACGAGATAAATTTCCGCCTTGAGAATACTAATTTCATCTTCTCATACGTAACACTCGGAATTATCCTCGGACTTGTACTCGTACTGCTGATATGGATAATCGTAGCAGTTGATAAACGCGGAAAGCACGTAACTGCACTCTATGGCAGTATTTTCACATGGAGCGGTATCGTTGTAACTCTCGTCGGACTTGCTGTAGTAGCAGGCGCTTCTATCGCACACGTTATAACAGGTGAGTTCATCTTCTATCTGTGCGCATCACTTCTGCTTCCATTCGGCGTATTTGCAATCTGCATAGGAGTTGGCGAACTGCTTATCGGCTTCATTTTCAAGCGAATCAGACGCGGTATCCGCAACAAGGAAAAGAGAAACAAGGCTGTCGAAAAGGCACTCGCCGGAACAGCTGTATAATTTAAAATTATGCCTTTGCATTTCTGAACACTCATACTTACCACTGAGTGAAACAGAAAAGCAAAGGCATATTTTATTTTTTTGAATATCCAGCGGAGAATGCGATATAATATCGGTGAACGGAGGTGCTTTCATGGCAGAATACATTTCACGCGGAGTTTTCCGTTTTAACACGCATATCGGAGTTGAAAGCCGCGCATCGGTAGTCGGTAAAAAAGAGGGCGAGGGTCCACTCGGCAAATGCTTCGACGAAATCATTGAAGATGACCACTTCGGCAGAAATACATGGGAACAGGCTGAAAGCCGATTTCAGCTCGAAGCAATCAGTCTTGCGATACGCAGGGCAGGTCTGACTAAAGAAGACATCGACTCAGTATGTGCCGGCGACCTTATAAACCAGTGTACCGGCTCGACTTACGGCTTGCGTGAACTCGAAATCCCCTTTCTCGGGCTGTACGGTGCGTGCTCAACTATGGCTGAGGGTCTCATTATATCGGCAAATCTCGCCGACAGCGGAATATCCAAACGTGCGGCAGTAGTCACATCGTCGCATTTTTCAACCGCCGAAAGACAGTTCCGTGCACCGCTCTCCTACGGCGGACAGCGTACCCCCACCTCGCAATGGACTTGTACAGCCGCCGGAGCAGTAATCCTCTCACGCGGCACAGGAAAAGTCCGTGTAGCCGGAGGCTGTATCGGAAACATTGCTGACCTCGGCATAAGCGATATCACGAATATGGGCGGAGCTATGGCTCCGGCGGCGGCGGCTACAATCATAAGGTACCTCACCGCTACCGGAACAACTCCCGCAGACTACGACCTTATCGTCACCGGCGACCTCGGTACAGTAGGAAGTACACTTCTCGGCGAACTCATGCTGCATGAGGGTCTCGATATATCACACTGCCACCGTGACTGCGGCTCGCTTATGTACTACAATAAGGCGCAGGATACCCACTGTGGCGGTTCCGGCTGCGGATGCAGTGCGAGCGTGCTATGCGGACACTTTCTGCCGATGCTTGAAAGCGGTGACGTTGAAAATGTTCTGTTTGTTGCAACAGGTGCGCTCATGTCGGTTATGTCGCTCCAACAGGGGGAGAGTGTTCCGGCGATAGCTCATCTTGTTCATTTTAAAGGAGGAGGAAAAAATGGTACTTGACCTTGTAAAAGCGTTTGTTGTCGGAGGAATAATTTGCGTATTCGGACAATTCCTTATAGATTATACAAAATGGACACCTGCAAGAATACTGACTGGATATGTGGTAGCGGGTGTATTACTATCTGTATTAGGAATTTACAAGCCAATTTTGGAGTTTGCCGGAGCCGGCGCTTCGGTCCCGCTAACAGGCTTCGGGCATCTTCTTGCGACAGGAATTTCTCGTGAAATCAGTTCCGCCGGTGCAAACGGCGTAATTTCGGGAAATTTAAAAGCTGCCGCAGGTGGAATCGCAGCAGCCATACTCGCCGGACTCGCTACCTCGTTAATATTCCGTTCAAAATCCAAGTCCTGAATTGGCAAATTTATACAATGAGGGGAAGCTTTTTTCTACGTTTGAAAATTGTATAATTATCCTATTTGTATTGACTTTTAATGTTACTTGTGGTATAATGTAACCAAGATAAAGATAGAGAAAAGGAATTGGACCTTTAACCTTAGAGAGAAATTTACAACAAAGGAGGATGTATTATGAAAACTACGAGATTCTTTGCTAGCGTTTTAGCAGCAGTTATGACAGCAGTAACAGCTTCAACTATGGTAATGACAGCACTCGCAGCCGGCCCCGCAAGCGGCACAACAGGCGAGTACGACATATACAATGCAACCGGTATCGACCTCGACAGTGCAATAGTCACACCTACATTATCACTCAGCCGCATAGAAGTTCCGATAAACAAAGTTAACGATAACCGTGTCCTGACTGTAGAACTCACAGTTTCCGGTGCCGATGAGCAGTACGCCTCCACCGGTCTCCATATAAGCTACGACGAGAGACTTACGCTCGTTCCAAATAAAAAAGGCAAATGCGCTACACTGGGTCCTGCCGGCGATTCACTCATGGCAGGTTCAAGAAAAGGTCTCTACCCTAACGATTTCTTCGTATACAGCGCAGCAGAAGGCAATTACGGTTACGATGGTGTTCTCTGGTCTTTCCAGTTACAGCTTCCCGAAACAGTCAACGTTGGAGATACCTTCCCCATAGAGATACTCTACAGAGGCGAAAACGGCAATAACGACGCTTTCAAAAACGTTGAAGGTCACGGACAGGATATTTGTGACAAGATGGAAGCGTGGGTTTTCACAAAAGGTATAGAACAGGGTTACATAAAGATCACTGAAGCAGTCGAAACAGTCGAAAACATTGAGACTATCGAAGAAGTTAAAAAAGCTGATAATCACTTAGGTGACATAGACGGCGACAACAAAGTCAATTCAAGTGACGCTACAAATATCCTCGGCGCATTCTCCGCACTTTCAACCGGCAGCGAAACAGGTTTAACAGAAGAGCAGCTTATTCGTGCAGACGTCAACAATGATAAGAAGGTTGATTCTAAAGACGCTACGTCAGTTCTCGGCTACTACGGCTATACATCTACTGGCGGTACAGCTTCTATCGACGAATACGTTACACTCAATTAAAATAGGTTAGATAGAATAGAAAACATGAACCTATAAAAATAGTTCCCCTGAAAGGTCAACCTTTCGGGGGAACTAATTTTTTATTTATTATCGTCATCAAGTATCTTTTCGTAAGATTCCTCTTCGACACGTTCCTGCTCCGCCTTGTCCGCTTTACGCACCTCGGACGAGGCACTCTTTTTTCCCTTTTTCATAAGTACTAACGCAAAAACTATTGCCGCAAGCAGGACTGCGGCTGCAACTACAATAAATGCATATTTTCTTATATTCTTGTCAATTGTAGAATAGCTTATTTTGTTTGATTTCGCGTACTTCTCACCGACACTGCCGGAGTAAACACTCATTGAAAAGTCTTTGTTGAGTGCGTAGTCATCTCCGCTGATGTTATAGCCGAATGCGTTGCCGCCGATATTATTCACACTCTGCGGAACCGCTAACTGCCTGAGTTCCGGACAATCTACAAACGCGCCCTCTCCGACAGTTTTCAGTCCCTCGGGAATCACAACTTTGCTAAGTGACTTACAGCTGAAAAATGCTCCGTCGCCAATTTCGGTCAGAGTAGTCGGCAGTGCAAGACTTTCAAGCTTATTGCAATACTTGAATGCAATAGGAGATATCTTGGTAAGTCCTTCTGAAAAGTCGATTTTTTTCAACGATGTGCAGTAACCGAATGCACTGTCACCTATGTTTGTAACCGATGATGGTATGTACAGATTCTCAAAATTCGCACACATAGAAAATGCGCCCGGCTCTATCGACTTTACACCGTTTTTGATGTAGACATCGCCGCTGATGTCAACAGGTGCATGATACAGATTTTCGCCGCTTTTATTGTACAGTATACCGTCTTCCGTATTGAATGCGGAAGTTTTTGAAGCGTCTATTTCTGTAAGAGCGGCACAAGCCGCAAATGCCATAGGCTCTATTGTACTCAGTTCACCCGGCAGAGTGATTTTCTTTATAGTCTCGCAGTTATAAAATGCATACGACTCTATCTTGTTGACAGAATCAGGTATTTCAATCGTTTCAAGACGTTTGCATCCCATGAAAACACCGCTCGAAAGCTCGGTGATACGTTTCGGAAGCTTTACACTTTTCAGCGATGTACACCCCTGAAAGGCATTGTCTCCGATAGAAGTTACCGTGTCAGGAATAGCGAGTTCATTGATATATGTACAATTCCTGAAAGCATTTTCACCGATAGCGGTTATTGCATAACCGTTTCTCAGCTCAGGTATCTCATTGACTATCGACGACGGGTCGCACTGGGTAATAACGTAACTTCCGTTCACAAGCTCATATGTAAAGTTGCCGTCAAACAGCTCTCCGTCGGTCTTGTCAAGACCTTCGGCCGCTCCGGCAGTCATGGGAAAAGCAAACGTTATAGTGCAGACTGCCGCCGCAACAATGCTTTTAAGCCTCTGTATCTTCATTTTTCTCCTCCCCGGAAACGGTATCTTTATTTTTCTCCGCAAGCTTTTCAGCCACCTGTTTTTTAGTTGCTTCACGTTTTTTGTCAGCTTTTTTGCGGCTTATGGTCTTACCTGTGAAAATGCCGGCAATCGCAAGGACTATCGCACCGATTATGCCTGCAACAGCGTAAATAAAGCCTTTTTTCACATTGTTTCCCGCAACTGCAACAGTATCAGTCACAACGTTCATATTATAGGTCTTGCCGTACTTATAAGCCATTGAATCTTCGGTAGTATATATTGTGAAGCCCTTAGTTACAGTGTAGGGGTCAGCATCCTTGATAAGACCCTGGTCTACCTGATTTCTGATATTTTCATCGTAATAGAAGCCGATAGAATAATCACCGATATACTGGAGTTTATCGTAAAGGCGAACACTCTTGAGAGAAGTACAGTCGAGGAAAGCTCCCTCGCCTACAGAATCGAGATTTTTCGAGAATTCTACTGATTCAAGCGAAGTACAGCCCTGAAAAGCGTAGTTTCCGATAGCCTCAACGTGTGAAATATCTATTTTTTTGAGGTGAGGATTTCCGCAGAAAGCGGAGAGGTCTATCTCAGTCACGTCAGCAGGCACACTGAAAGAATCATCGTCCTTAGCCATAGGATATGCCACAAGCTGTTTCATATCCTTGCTGTAAAGAACACCGTCCTTAGCCGTAAATGCACCTTCACCGCTTCCGACACTTATCTCCTTGAGTGCCGAACACGCAAGAAATGGCTCTTCGTTTCCGAAGGATTCGAGGTTTCCGGAGAGGGTTATCTTAGTAACAGTTGCAGGGAAGATATTCTCGCCGATAGTTTTTACAGAATCAGGAAGGATTATCTCACTTGCTTCGAGTCCCGAAAATGCGCCCTTGCGTATAGATGTTACCTTGTGTCCGTCGAATTCTCCGGGCACAGTGATTTTCGAGTCCATAGAAACGCATATGGTAATAACAGCATCGTCGCCTTCGAGGTAGTACTCGTAATCGCCGTCAGACTTTGTATCAAGCTTGCCGTACTCTTCCTCTTCTTCCGCAGTTTCTACCGACTTGAACTGGAAATTGTTCTCGTAGCCGTATTCTGTATCCTTATCCTTACAGTATGTATAGCCTACTGAACCCTGTTTCGCGATAATAGTAAAACTGCTGTCAGCCTTTTCTTCCTCATCGTATCCGAAGGCACTGTAGCCGATATATGTAACAGAATCAGGTATACGAACCTGTTTGAGCGCAGTTCCCATGAAAGCACTCTGACCTATAATTTCAAGTTTTTCCGGCAGAGTGACCTCTGCAAGGCTTGAACAGCCTATGAAAGCGGCTGTACCGAATTCGGTGGTCTTGTCCGAGAATTTTACCTCTTTGAGTGCAGTACACTTTGCAAATGCCATAACGTCTATCAACTTGACAGCGGTATTGCTCATGTCGACCGACTCAAGCCATGCATCAAAGCTGAAAGCGTGACGGCCGATAGTTTTGAGCGAAGAAGGAAGTGTGATATTTTTCAGTCTGCCCTCCGCGAGAGCCGCAACTCCTATTTCTTCAACACCGTCAGGAACTGTATACGAATCGCTCTCGATAGAAGCAGGGTAGTGAAGAAGCTTTTTCTTGTCCTTGCTGAAAAGGATACCATCTACCGAGCAGTAATTCTCGTTTGCGCTGTCAACATTTATCTCCTTCAGTGCAAGACATGACGCGAACGGATTATCCGTCGAGATATATGTCACACTTGCAGGAATGTTTATTTTTTCGATACCGCTTTCAAGGAAAGCCTCTGTGCTTATTTCAGTAACAGTCGCCCCTCCGAGTACGGAAGGAACATCTATCTCCTTGTCAGTGAGTGAGCACTCAACGATAACTGCATTCCCGTCGCTGTCAACAGTATAGGAAAAGCCGTTCTCCTCCTTGACATTTTCTTCAGAATATGAGCTTCCGGACTCTTCATCATCTGCGTATCCGGCTGTAACAGGAAGCACTGCATATCCGGAGCAGAGAACGATTCCCATGAGGAATGCAGCAGCTTTTTTGTAATAGTTCATGTTTTTTCCCTCTCTTTAAGGGTCAGTATGCAGACCCTGAATAATCACTATGCCCGAATGCATAATAACACTTGTTACATTATATCACAATATCACGCGGATTGCAACGGATTTCACACACTTTTCCGATTTAACACATTTTCTACACCCTCTGCCGTGCTTGACATATATTGCCTGATATGGTATAATGATATGAATATAATCACGCATTATGCGCTTTTGTACACTGACAAAATCACTATGTATAAGGAGTTTCTCATGAAGGAATCACAAATTTACTCAGCGATATACGATATCGTTGATGAAAACCTTGCTAAAGCAGGTAAAAAGCTCCATACCTCTAAAGACCTCACCCTCTGTGCTGTATCGGCTAAACCCGGAACTGTCGATATAATGAAGCTTGCAAGGGAGAGAAATAACGATACTTTCGTTAAAAAAGCCTATATCCTCATGCTCAACCGTCAGATAGACAAGCAGGCTCTGAAGATATGGCGCACACACTATGACCTTCCGCCGGAGGAATTTCAGAGAGCCGTTGTTATCGGCATCAGGGGTTCGGAAGAGTTCTATGCAAATCAGGTAAAAATGTATAACAACATCTACTCCGAACATAATGCTTTCGGCGGCAACGTTGCAGGAATTGCTCCGCCTGCCGGCATCACTGTTCCCGAGAGAATGATGAAGCTATACAGAAAAATGCCGAGCTTTATGAAAAACGCCGCTAAAAGTATCATGGGCGTTAAGAAATCATGACGAAAGGATCCTGCAAGGATGAAAATATATGTTGATCTGACCAATCTTATGCTCACCGATTTTGTCACGGGCATTCAGCGAGTTGTACGCGAGGTCATGGTTCGCCTTCTCACTCACGAAGAACACGAATACTACCTGCTGTACTACTCATATAAAAACGACGCTTTCTACCGTCTCAGCAATGAGAGATTCATCGACTATTTCGTAAACAATAACGGCGAAAAAGGCGCTATCATGACCGGCGAAACTATCAACTACACTGATATCCCCTCCGGTGCGATATTCTTCGATATCGACAGCGTATGGAACTCAAAGCTGAAGAGAAGCTACCTCTTCCCGATACTCAAGCAGAACGGCGTAAAGATAGTTACTCAGGTATACGATATCATTCCGATAACACACCCTCAGTTCTGCCATGAGACTACCACTGCAAACTTTATGATATACGTCGGCGCTAACCTTAAATATGCCGACCTGCTCATAACCTCTGCCGAGACTACTATCAAGGCTATCGACGAACTAACCGACCGTATTGGCATGGAGCGCAAAAAGTGTACAGTCGTTACCCTTTCAAGCGATTTCGCCAACAACGGTGAACCCGAAGTCAAAGACGCTGTTGACCCCGAGGTCGAGAAAATCGCTTCCGGAAACAAGTACCTGCTCATGCTCGGTACTATCGAACCCCGAAAGAACCACGGCCTCGTTATCGACGCTCTTGAAAGCGGTCTTGCTGAAAGCGGCATGAAGGCTATTTTCGCCGGTCGCATCGGCTGGAACGTCAAGGCTCTCGAAAAGCGCATAAAGACTCATCCGCTTTACAACAAGAGTCTCTTCTTTGTTGAAAAGCCTAATGACGCAACTGTTGACTACTTATATAAAAACGCATTCGCAGTCGCTTTCCCGACATTCAACGAGGGATTCGGTCTGCCGATGATTGAAGCGTTCATGCGCGGAACTCCCGTAGTCGCTTCCGATATACCGGTACTCCACGAGGTCGCAGGCGACTTCGCAGATTACTTCGACCCCAATGATAAAAACGACCTTATCCGCTGTGTAAAGAGTCTCATGAACGACCCTGCCAAGTATGCGGCTAAAAAGGAGAACCTCAAGAACTACGTCCCCTACACATGGGACGAGTCTGCCGAGGATATGCTCAATGCGGTCGTTTCCGTAAGCAAGGGCGCTAAGAAAGTTCCAGCTGATACAAAGGTAAAACAGCTTGTATGTCTTACCGCAAGAAATGATGATATGCTCGCAACTCTGCCGTTTATCGAAGAGTTCATGCCATTCATCACTGAGATGGTCCTCTGTACTCCCGACGGCAACGTTGAGGAGATAAAGTCACGCTATAAAGGCAGACTCGAACTTAAATTCCTCACTGATTCGCAGATACTCAACGGCAAGGAACTCCCCGAAGACCACGCTACACGCAACTACTTCCTGCGCTGTCTCGCTCTCAGAAACCCCATTATCGACGACGTTTTCATCATGACCGATGACGACTACCGTCCGCTCAGAACTCTTTCTCAGGAAGACTTCATCTCCGACGGCACATATAAAGCTTACTACTGCTACGACCTCTACAAGTGGCGCGGCACATACGGCAGACCCACTTCTTTCGATGTCAGCATGAGAAGAACACGCGCTTTCCTCAAAGAGTGCGGCTACCCGACTATGATGTATTCTTCTCATCAGATGCAGATAATCGATAAGCGAATCTTCAACGAGATGACTACCAAGTATCCCGGACTTATTACATCAGGATGCTGTGAGTGGAGTACCTACTTCAACTACGGTGTAGGCACTTACCCCGATATGTTCACGGTTACGCCTTATGTAACAATGGGCTGGCCCGGCGTAAGAAGCGACTGGGACGTTTACGTTCAGCCTAAGGAATTCCTCTTTGAAAACCATTACGATTTCCTCTACAGACCCAATCAGGTATTCGCCGGTCTGCGCGAGGACTTCCACGAAAATGTTCTCGAGGAAAATCAGCAGAAGATAATGCGCTTCACCGCTGAACTCCAGAAGCAGATGGAAAGCCGTCAGGTATACAAGGCTTACTGCGAGGCATACTGGATACACTACAGAGAAATGCCTTCATTCGCACTCGTCAGCGGCAACGAGAAAAATGTCGCAATATGCGCACCTGTGTACTTCCAGGCACGTCACGACGGCTGGACTCGTCTGCCGTTCTCAATAGATAAAAAGATAATAGACGTGATCGGTTCAAAGGATATATACATCGTTCACTGGTTCTCGGACGAAGATGGCAACTCTATCACCGATAACGCAAGAATGAAGATAGACGTAAACGACCTCGATTTTCTTCTTCCGGTAAAAAGTCCCGAACTTCCCGAAAGATGTGTATTCAACATAAGGGTACTGCTTGAAGATAAAAACAAAGCAGTGGAAGTTAACGTCAAGGCAGATATCATCTGACGCGGCACGAACAAAAGACAACATCTTAAAAGGAGAAAAATATGCTTAACGCAGTCAGAAAATTGGGAGAAAGCATCTCAAAAAAACGCTTTCTCTTTGAAGAACTCGTAAAACGCGACTTCAAGAAAAAATATAAACGAACCGTTCTCGGTATGCTGTGGAGTCTTATATCACCGCTTATGCAGCTGCTCGTTATGAGTATCGTCTTCACAAACTTCTTCGGACGAGATAAGCCACACTATACCATCTACCTCTTCGCCGGAAACCTCACCTACTCCTTCTTCAAGGACTCAACCTACGGCGGTATGAACGCACTTATGCAGAATGCAGGCATAATCACAAAAATAAACCTGCCGAAGTATATGTTCCTGCTGTCGAAGAACGTCGCGTCGGTCATAAACTTCGGTCTGACGCTCGTGATATTCTTCATATTCGTCGCGGTGGACGGAATAGCGTTCCATTTCAGGTTCCTGATGATAATATACCCGATAGTGTGCCTTATCGTTTTCAACATAGGATGCGGATTTATCCTCTCTGCACTGTTCGTTATTTTCAAGGACGTTCAGTACCTGTATGATATCTTCACCCTCATGCTTATGTACCTCTCGGCTATATTCTATTACACTGACACCTACTCAGAAAACGTGAGAAGAATTTTCTATCTCAATCCTCTTTATGTTTACATCACCTATATCAGACACCTCATCATCGACGGCTATATCCCCGGACTCGCAACTCATGGACTTTGCCTGTTCTATGCCGTTGCAGTACTCGCTATCGGTGCACTGATATACAAGAAATATAACTACAAATTCATGTACTATATGTAATAAGGAGGACGGAATGAAAAAGATAGAACTGAATAACGTTTCCGTTTCCTATATTGTCGGAGACTTCTCCAACCGCGGTCTTAAGGACGTTATAATCCAGAAACTGAAAGGTCAGTCGACCGAAAAGAAATTCGTTGCCGTTAAAAACGTTTCATTCGCTATCGAGGAAGGTGACCTTCTCGGTATCGTCGGAACAAACGGCGCAGGAAAATCAACACTCTGCAAGGTCATATCCGGAATCATGCGCCCCACTGAGGGAACTATGGCTGTAAGGGGAAGTATCGCTTCTCTCCTCGAACTCGGAACAGGTTTCGACCCCGACCTCACAGTCAAGGAAAATACCTTCCTCCGCGGTGCAATGCTCGGATATACACGCGAATTCATGAACAATACCTACAAAAGTATCATTGACTTCGCAGAATTGCAGGAATTTGAGGACAGAAAGTTCTCACACCTCTCATCAGGTATGAAATCACGTCTCGCATTCTCTATCGCTTGTCTCGTAAAGCCGGAGATACTCATTCTCGATGAGGTACTCTCCGTCGGCGACGGTGCTTTCAGACAGAAGAGTGAACAGAAAATGCTCGAAATAATCAAGGGCGGAGCTACTACTCTGCTTGTTTCACATTCGCTCGACCAGATAAGACGTATGGCTACAAAGGTTCTTTGGCTCGATAAGGGTCAGCAGATCGCTTTCGGCGAAACACAGGAAATATGCGATAAGTACGCCGAGTTCCTTAATACAAAGTAGGAGCAGATATGACTAAATATCAGATACTTTTGACTATATATCACTACCTCAGCGACGAATTCAGCGAGGAAGGCGACCGCTCCGACGAGCTATCAGACTATCTGAGCAGTGTTGACCCATACCTGTGGACGGACGGAAAAACTGCCGACCCTTCCTACTATGCCGATTTCATGGACATCGCTGACTCGCTTTTCAGCGGTGATGACTGCACTTTCAGTGAGGGCAGACTCTATGCCAAGCGATATCTCGAAGAACTCGACCGCCGTGACCGTGAAGAAAACGGCAATGGATTCGGTGCAGTTATAGAAGCTTTCAGCGGCTGTTCACCCGAAAAATGGAAGCAGACTGCCGAAAAACTATGCCAGAATAAAACCTCAAAACGCAAATGCGCTTGCTGTGGCTACTATACTCTTACCGAATCGGCAGGCGACTTTGAAATATGTCCTGTCTGCTTCTGGGAGGACGATGCAGCTCAGAACAACGACCCTGATTTCGACGGCGGTGCAAATAAAGTTTGTCTCCGTGAAGCGAGAAAAAATTTCGAGGAACTCGGTGCCTGCACCGAAAGTTCACTGCCATTCGTCCGCGACCCTGATGCCGAGGAAATCAGCGGCATTGTCCGTGAACCCGATGACGAACAAGATGATACTTAAAAAGGACTGCCTTCGGGCAGTCCTTTTTTAAATCAAAGCTTTGTGAAGAATCTCTGGTGTGCAGTGAAGGTTTCATCGGGTTTTACCTCACGATAGCCGGAAACGTCTGCGGGGAGACTGAGATTAGGAGCGTCAATCATTGCTGTCATCGGCTCAGGGCAGAAGTAATGATTAAATCCGCGGTCATTCCAGATTATCCAGAACTTATACTCGTCAGATACCTCATAGCAAAGCTTCTTGCCGCTTGCGATGTCCTCAGCGATAACTCCGTGGAACTTCTCGCCGTCGAGGTCGATAGTCTCGCCGAAATACATCTCGTTATCGACAACCTGCAATACCGGCTTCTTGTTGCCGCTCTTGTACTCAAGGTCTGCCATTGTGGGAGCTTTCAGCTTTTCTGTAGGGAGACAGCGCTCGTTGAGTTCACATCTCTTGCCTATCGGCACTGTAAGGCGGATATCCTCCTCCTTTGCACCGTCAACGAAAGGCGAATTGATAGATGTATGCGATGCAAGTGACATCGGAAGCATTACATTTGATGTATTTGTGAAACTGATGTCCTGTTCAAGACCATTTTCAGAGAGTGTGAAAGTGTACTCGGCAACGAAGCGTATCGGGAGATACTGGAAGAATTCGTCGTTCTCGTCGTACACGTAGCGTGTTTTTACCCATGCACAATTGCTGTCGGCATTATGCTCGACCACCTCATGCACTCTCTTATGGATAAAGCCGTGAATGTGGTTGTTGTAGGGAGCTTTTTCGTTAACGGGGAGGTGGTATACAGCGTCAGAAGCCTTGAGTATACCATCTGCGAAACGATTAGGCAGATAGAGTGTGGGAAGTCCCCATACCTCAGCGGACTGTCTGATAACATCAGCGTCGTTGCTGTCGGAGTAACGGAAGAATTCAAGACCGTTCTTGTTATCGTGGAGACGTATAACATTCGAGCCTATCTCGTTTGCGATTATAGCTTCATAACCGCCCGCTTCAAGCTTTACGCAGGACATTCCGCCCCAGTTGATGATTTGAGTTGAGTTATTCATATAATTTCATTCCTTTCGGATTTTTTAGCCTTAATATGGCGCTCTGCCGTATTCATTTGCTTCTGGAACGCTCGGCAGGCAGCATATCACCATGCAGATGATACCGATTATCATGGGGATATATCCCATAAAGCTCATCACTCCGAGCGAGATCCACATCGTAGGCTCACCAAGATCGTCGAATGCTCCGAACATCGCAAATATCAGACAGAATATCGCTATCGTGCCGAGTATAAAATACAGTGCCGATGTGACGTGCAGCAGCACTACCAGAGTACCTTTGCGTCCGGTATCGTGAAAGCGCCGGAACTTTACAGCCATGGACGGGACAAAGAACACCATCGCCGGCAGGTATATTGCAGCCGGAAATATTATGCTGGCAATGCCGAAGACAATATATATCAGCGAAGTGAAAAGGAAAGCGAACCAGTACTCGCTTCGCGTGGAGCGTCCGTTGAAGTTGACGTAGTTCTTGAAGTAGAGCTTTATCGCTTCGCCGAATCCGACATAGCACGGCGACTCTTTTGCGGGCGGAGCTCCGTAATTCTGCTGATACTGGTTATACTGTCCGTACTGCTGATTCTGCGGATACTGAGCCGGTGGTGGAGGCGGCGGAGGCGCAGCCGCAGCGGGCTGTTTTGTTCCGCAAATGGGACAGAATTTAACTCCGTCCGGTATCATGTTGTCACAACCTACACATCTCATAGTTTATTCCTTTCAGTCCATGCGGTTTTCCATATCTGTATACTCCCTGAGAGGGGAAATCGCCTTATATGCAGGGCGGATTATCTTATTCGAGTTGATAATCTCCTCTATACGGTGTGCCGACCAGCCTGCTATACGCGATACGGCGAAAATAGGTGTAAACAGCTCGTCCGGTATACCGAGCATACGATATACAAAGCCGCTGTAGAAGTCAACGTTTGCACATACACCCTTATATATGCGTCTCTCATCGGCAATTACCTCGGGAGCGAGTTTCTCAACGAGAGAATAGAGTGCAAACTCGTCGTGTCTGCCCTTTTCGGAGCTGAGCTTCTCAACAAAGCTCTTGAACACCTTTGCACGAGGGTCGGACTGCGAGTATACAGCGTGACCCATGCCGTAAATAAGTCCTGTATGGTCGAAAGCTTCCTTGTGGAGAAGCTTCTTTAAATATGTGCGTACCTCGTCTTCATTGGTCCAGTCATTGACGCATTTCTTCATATCGTCGAACATCATCGCAACCTTTATATTTGCGCCGCCGTGCTTGGGTCCTTTAAGTGAACCGAGTGCCGCCGCAATAGCGGAATAGGTATCCGTACCCGACGACGATACTACGTGGACCGTAAATGTAGAATTATTGCCGCCGCCGTGCTCTGCATGGAGAACGAGTGCAAGGTCGAGGATACGTGCTTCAAGCTCAGTAAAGCTCTTGTCCGGACGAAGCATATAAAGCAGATTTTCCGCAATTGAGAGGTCCGGACGGGGAGTGTGTATGAAAAGGCTTCCGCCCTCTCTGCTGTACACGTAAGCGTTATAGCCGTATACTGCGAGTACAGGGAAAAGCGTTATCAGCTCTATGCACTGACGGAGAACGTTCGGGATAGAAATATCATTCGCATTATTATCATATGAATATAGAGCAAGAACACTCTTCGCGAGGGTATTCATCATGTTATCGCTCGGAGCTTTCATTATCACATCGCGTGTAAATGTGGACGGAAGTTCGCGAAAATCCGCAAGCAGTTTCTTGAACTCAACAAGTTCATTCTCGCTCGGCATATTTCCGAAAAGAAGGAGATACACAGTTTCCTCGAAGCCGAAACGCTTCTCCTTGATGAAACCGTCAACGATGTCCTCAACGTCGATACCGCGGTAATAGAGCTTACCGTCGCCGTGGTTAGGCATACCGTCGCCCATATCGAGTACCTTGATAGTGCTTATATTAGTAAGGCCTGCAACAACTCCGTTACCGTTGATGTCGCGCAGACCTCTTTTTACGTCATACTGCGTATAGAGTTCGGGGGCGATTTTATAACCTTCAATAGATTTTTCTGCAAGTCGGGTTATTGATGGTGTGATGGCTGAAAATTTGTAATCCATATCTTATCTCCGTCCTTTCTGATTCAATACGTTGAGTATTTTTATTTATAATATAATGATACTATTATATTATAATATAATTCACCAAAAATGTCAAGGATAGCGCATGGTAAAAAGTGCGAAATGTATAAAGCTTAATAATGACTATCAGTACATTTTAATTGTTGAATACTTACAAATATTATATATGGTAACTGTGCAATTTGTACTTGACATTTCAGAAGTTATATGTTATAATCATCAACAGATTAACTGTTAAACGTTTAACTGTTTGACGTTTAACGCTGTAAGGAGAACTATCATGGCAGAAAACAAAGAAATCACGCGGATGCTGGAAAATCTGCACCTTCTGCGAGTGTTGTTCATGCGCCGGATAAGCGAAAAATCGCCGCTTCATTTCGGTCAGGTAGCCATAATGATGTCTATCGAAGAGCACGAAAACTGCACTCAGGCAGATATAGCAGAACATCTGAACGTAACTCCCGCTTCAGTCGCAATATCTACAAAGCGATTGCAGAAAGCGGGTCTCATAACCAAGACTGTCGATGAGGACAATCTGCGGTGCAAGCGGCTTTCGCTTACCAGCGAAGGCAGAGCGGCTATAAATTCGCACATAAACCTGTTCAAGGAGTACGATGAACACGTTTTCAGCGATTTTTCGCAGGAAGAAAAAGACCAGCTGTTCAGCTATCTCAGCCGTATTTCGGCTAAAATGCAGGAACTTGAAGGTGTTGAGTCTGACGGCGAAAACGTTATGGAACTCGCTTGTCAGCTTATGAAACGCGTTCAGAAAGAAACAGAAAAAAATAAATAAGGAGGCAGCCTATGCTGAAGACTATTTTATCATACGTCGGAAAATATAAAAAACAGGCGATTCTCTCGCCTATAACGATTATGGGCGAAGTACTTATGGAAGTGCTTATCCCCTATGTTATGGCTAATATCATAAACAACGGAATCAACAAAGGCGATATCGGCTATGTCGTAAAAATGGGCGGACTGATGGTGCTCATGGCTATCGTTTCACTCTTTTTCGGCGCTATGGCAGGACGTCTCAGCGCTGTTGCGGCAGTCGGATTCGCAAAGAATCTGCGCGGTGCACTCTTCCGCAAGGTTCAGAGTTTCTCATTCTCGAACGTTGACAAGTTCTCAACAGCTTCACTGACTACTCGTCTCACTACAGACGTAACAAATACTCAGGTAGCGTTCATGATGTTCATACGCATGGCATTCCGTGCACCTATCATGCTGATTTTCGCACTCGTCATGGCAATCAGGATGAACTCAACTCTATCGCTCGTTTTCGTCGCAGTTATCCCCATGATAATCACAGGTGCTGTCCTTATCCTCACTAAGGCTCACCCGCGTTTCAAGGCTATGCTCACCCGCTATGACGACATGAATGCACGTGTTCAGGAAAACCTCATCGGTATCAGAACCGTCAAGGCTTTCGTTCGTGAGGAATACGAAAAGAAAAAGTTCAACGACAATACCGAATCGGTACGTCAGGCACAGGTGCGTGCTGAAAAGCTCGTTATCCTCTCAATGCCGCTCATGCAGATGTTCATGTACCTCTGTATCGTGTCGATTCTGTGGTTCGGAAGCCACATGATAATCGGCGGAACTATGGAACTCGGTGACCTCACAACCTTTATCACCTATGTCGGACAGATACTCATTTCTCTTATGATGGTATCGTTCATGTTCATGATGCTCATAATTTCACGCGCTTCTATGCAGCGTATCTATGAGGTCCTCACAGAAGAGCCGGAGATAGTCTCTCCTGAAAATGCGGAGAAAAATGTCCGTGACGGCTCAGTAAAATTCCGCAATGTAAGCTTCAGCTACTTCAATGATATGAACAATCTCGCACTCGAACATATCGACCTTGATATCAGGTCCGGCGAGACTATCGGTATTATCGGCGGTACAGGTTCATCAAAGACCTCGCTCGTACAGCTTATACCGCGTCTCTACGACGCTACAGAGGGTGAAGTCCTCGTAGGCGGAGTTGACGTTCGCAAGTACGACCTCGATACCCTCCGCAACGATGTTGCGATGGTATTGCAGAAAAACGTCCTCTTCTCGGGAACTATCAAAGACAACCTCAGATGGGGCGACCCCAACGCAACTGACGAACAAATCGAAGATGCCTGCAAGTCAGCCTGTGCTCACGACTTTATCATGAATTTCCCCGACGGCTACGATACTGACCTCGGACAAGGCGGTGTAAACGTTTCAGGCGGTCAGAAACAGCGTATCTGTATCGCGCGTGCACTCCTGAAAAAGCCTAAGATAATCATTCTCGACGATTCAACAAGTGCAGTAGATACCGCTACCGACAGCAGTATCCGCAAGGCTTTCCGCGAAAAACTCGCAGATACGACAACCTTCATCATCGCACAGAGAATCTCCTCCGTTCAGGACGCTGACCGTATCATCGTTATGGACGCAGGTAAAATAACAGATATCGGTACTCATGAACAGCTCCTCGAAACGAGCTCTGTTTACCGCGAAGTATACGATTCCCAGCAGAAAGGAGCTGATGAATAATGCCTCCAAAAAAGAATATGATGCCAACGCAGAAACCCTCAAACGTCAAGGACACTATCAAACGCATATTCAGCTATATGTACGGATTCAAACTGCATTTCCTGATAGTCGTTGCAGGAGTTGTTTTAAGCTCATCCGCAGGTATCGCCGGAAACGCTCTTCTCAAACCGCTTGTTAACAATCTCGGAAACGCGCTGAAATCAGGCAAATGGGATAAAAAAAGCTTTATCGGTATCCTCGGCATAATGATAGCAATATATGCTCTCGGAGCGCTTTCATCGTTCCTGTATCAGCGTATAATGCTCAAAATCTCTACAACTACCCTTATGCGTATCAGAAACGACCTCTTCAACAAAATGGAGTCGCTCCCCATACGCTATTTCGACAAGCACACTCACGGTGAACTGATGTCGCTATACACTAACGATACTGATACTCTGCGTGAAATGCTCAGCAACAGTATCGCACAGTTCATAAGCTCAGCAATAACGATAGTCGGAGTATTCTCGATGATGCTCTTCTACAGCTGGATACTCACTATCATCGTTGTTATCATGCTCGTTTTAATCATTGCAGTTATCGGTTTTATCGGTGCACGCTCAAGCAAGGGATTCGTTGCTCAGCAAAAGGCTCTCGGCAAGGCTAACGGCTACATCGAAGAGATGATAGACGGTCAGAAGGTCGTAAAGGTATTCTGCCACGAAGATTCTTCAAACGAGGAGTTCGATAAGCTCAACGAGGAACTCTGCGAAGCCGCTACAAGAGCTAATACTTTCGCAAATATCCTCATGCCTATCATGAATAATCTCTCATATCTCCACTATGCCGCAACCGCTATTGCCGGCGGTGTTATGACTGTAAACGGATTAGGCGGAATGAGTATCGGTACTCTTGTATCGTATCTCATGTTCACCCGACAGTTCTCACAGCCTATCACACAGGTCTCACAGCAGTTCAATGCAGTTCTTACGGCTCTTGCAGGTGCTGAGAGAATATTCAAGGTAATAGACGAAGAACCTGAGGCTGACGACGGATACGTTACCATAGTAAATGCCGCAATCGACGAAAACGGCAATATCACCGAGTCCGCTGAGCGCACTGGCAAATGGGCATGGAGACATCCTCATAAGGCTGACGGAACTGTTACCTATACGGAAGTACGCGGAAATGTCGAACTCGACGACGTATACTTCGGCTATGAACCGAATAAGACAGTCCTCAACGGCATAAGCCTTTACGCGAAAGCAGGTCAGAAGATAGCGTTCGTAGGTTCTACAGGTGCAGGCAAGACCACTATCACGAACCTGATAAACCGCTTCTACGATGTTCCCGACGGTAAAATACGCTACGACGGCATAAACATCAACAAAATCAAAAAGAGCGACCTCCGCCGCTCGCAGTCGATAGTTTTACAGGATACCCACCTTTTCACAGGTACGGTAATGGAGAATATCCGCTACGGAAAGCTCGACGCTACCGATGAGGAAGTATACGCAGCAGCTAAACTCGCTAATGCCGACCACTTTATAACTCACCTCGAAAACGGATATCAGACTATGCTCACTGCCGACGGTGCTAACCTTTCACAGGGACAGCGTCAGCTTCTCGCAATCGCGAGGGCGGCAGTTGCCGACCCGCCTGTACTCATTCTCGATGAGGCTACAAGTTCAATAGATACACGCACTGAGGCTCACATTGAAAAGGGTATGGACCAGCTTATGGAAGGCAGAACGGTATTCGTTATTGCTCACCGTCTCTCTACGGTAAGAAATGCAAAAGCGATAATGGTTCTCGAAAACGGAAAAATAATAGAGCGAGGCGACCACAATGCGCTCATCGCTCAGAAGGGCAAATATTACCAGCTTTATACCGGTATGTTTGAACTCGGTTAATTGATATAAAAACAGGCGATAAGGGAAGTCCCTTATCGCCTGTTTTTTTACATATCATTTCTATTTTCGAGTGCTTTATATAACGTTACCTCGTCAGCATATTCAAGTATACCGCCAACAGGGAGTCCGAATGCAAGACGCGATACCTTCACCCCGAGAGGTTTGAGAAGTCCGGCTACATACATAGCTGTAGCGTCACCTTCAACCGTGGGATTAGTCGCCATTATGACCTCCTCAACTCCGCCCTGACTGATTCTCGCAAGCAGCTCCTTAACGCGGAGCTTGTCCGGTGTAATGCCGTCCATAGGTGAGAGCAGACCGTGCAGAACGTGGTATACTCCATTATATTCGCGTGTACGCTCAAAAGCAGTTACGTCCTTAGGACTCTCGACAACGCATATAACGCTGCCATCGCGTTCATCATCGCTGCATATCGGGCAAATCTCACGTTCTGTCAGGTTCTGACAAACCTTGCAGCAGCGGACATTATTCTTTGCATCAAGCAATGCCTGAGCAAAGCTCTCGACATCAGCCTCGTCCATAGACATAACGTGATAGGCGAGACGCTGTGCTGATTTCATGCCGATACCGGGAAGTGACGCAAACTTTTCCGCAAGTATAACAAGCGGAAGAGCGTTGTGGTCAGCCATGCTTTATCAGAAAAGACCGGGGAGAGCAACTCCGCCAGTTATCTTGCTCATTTCAGCTTCTGTAGTAGTCTCGATGTTATTTACAGCCTCATTGATAGCGCTGATGATGAGGTCCTGAAGCATCTCGATATCCTCGGGGTCAACTACCTCAGGCTTGAGGTTGAGAGACTTGATAGTCTTCTTACCTGTGAGAGTTACCTCAACTGCACCGCCGCCTGCTGTAGCAGTAAAGTCACGAGCCTCGATATCTTCCTGAAGCTCTGTGATCTGATCCTGCATCTTCTGAGCCTGCTTGATCATCTGGTTCATGTTCTGGGCACCGCCGCCGCCAATATTCTTAGGTATTCTTGCTTTCATAGTAATTTTCTCCTTTAATGTGTTTATTGGTTATTATTATCAACAGCTGTTTCAATATTGCTGTCAATTGCCTTTTTTACGAGCTGCTCCGCTAGGTTCTTGGTTTCCTCGACAGAAGTAGTGCACCGCGCAGTTATGCGGTATTTCTGTCCGAGAACGTTATATATCGCCTTGCTGAGAGACACAGCGTTCTCCTTGCTGCCCTTGAACAGCGAGATAAAGAAGCGATTGGGAGTGAATATGCAAAGCACATTTCCTTTAGTCGCGGCATTCGAGCCTTCAAGGCTTCCCGCAACGGCAGGATTTATCTTGCGGAACTCCTCCATTATCTCGTCCCAGCGGTCGCATGGTGAGAGCTCGTCCTCTTTTACCGTCCTTATATCGACGTTGACATTTGGAGCGGGTTCAGTATCACCGGCTGGACTTGAAGCTGTAAACACCTCACGGGTATTCCTGTTCGGGACATCGGGGTTAAATCCACCTGCCGGAACAGAATTAAGCTTATCCTCCAACTGTTTTATTTTATCATATATTTCAGAATTGTCAATAGCAGCCGGAGTACTTCCGCCCTTACCGCACACCTTTATAAGTGCCATCTCGAACTCAACACGCTTATTGAGTGCGCGCATCATGCGCTCGCGGCAGCTTTGCAGCTGTTCGATACGGCTCATGATATCGGGAAGCTCGGTACGTTCTGCGATAGTCTTGAGTCTTTCCAGCTCGTCCGGCATAGCGATTACGATATCGGCAGCGCTCTCAGGAGAGACTTTGAGCAGCATAATATTTCTAAGCTGCAATATCAGTTCCTCGCAGAGATTCGTGAGGTCTTTTGACATATTATAGAGCTTATCAGTGACCATGAGCGCCTTTGAAGCATCACCGTCAGCGATAGCTTCGAGAATATCGAACAGATACTCTCTGCCAGCGATTCCGGCTGTTTCAGAAACTGCCGCCGCGTCTATATTATCTGCGCACACTGAGCACTGGTCGAGCAGTGAAACTGCGTCACGCATACCGCCGTCGGCAAGCTTAGCTATCATATCCGCACCGTCGGGAGTGAGGTCTATCTGCTCCTGAGACGAGATATAAAGCAGTCTTGAAGCGATGTCCTTCTGCTTTATTCTGCGGAAGTCATAGCGCTGGCAGCGCGAGGTTATGGTCGCGGGAACTTTGTGTATTTCCGTTGTAGCAAGTATGAATTTGACGTATTCAGGCGGCTCTTCCATGATTTTCAGCAATGCATTGAATGCCGGCACAGAAAGCATATGCACCTCGTCGATGATGTATACCTTATACTTGCAGCGCTCGGGAGTATAAACAGCGCCCTCACGCAGGTCGCGTATATCGTTTACGCCGTTGTTGGAAGCGGCATCTATTTCGATTATATCTGTGAGCGAACCTTCATCGGCTTCGCGGCATATGTCACATTCAAGGCAGGGGTTGCCGTCCTTCATATTCGGGCAGTTTACCGCCTTTGCGAGTATTCTCGCACAAGTTGTCTTACCTGTACCGCGCGAGCCGGTAAAAAGGTAGGCATGGGCGGTCTTATCAGCTTTGAGCTGATTTTTCAGCGTATCCGTGATATGTGACTGGGAGATTACATCGTCGAATGTCAGCGGTCTCCACTTGCGGTAAAGCGCCTTATACAATATAACTCCCTCCTTAGAATCATTCTTCGCCGCCGAGTTTTCTCTCGATATCCTTTTCAAGCATTACCGAACCCAGCACTTCCTTGAAATAGCTTGCAAATCCCTCGGGGTCTTTAATATGGTTAACGAGAGCTTCACGGTAGAAACGCTGTCCCTCGTTGAAATTCTTCATCATTGTCTGCGCGATAGCCGCTCCGCCGAGAGCCTCCGCGTAGTTGTAGTGCTTTTCGATAGCCTCACCGAACCACTCCATAGCCTTTTCGGGCTGGCCCTGTTTCAGGTACATTCTGCCCACGTCTGTGAGTACGAACATACGGAAAGGACTGTTCTCATCGCCGAGCACCTCGTTATAAAGCTTTACAGCCTCATCGGTATCACCGTTGCAGCCGGTGCATCTTGCATTGAGAAACGGCAGTACCTTATCAGGGAAACCCTGTTCGCGGGCACGTTCGTAATAGATAAGTGCATTCGGGTAATAGGTCATGAGGTCGTAGCAGCGTGCCGTATAAAAGCTTACCACAGCTTTTTCACTTCCGGTAAGTCTGTCAGCGTAGTCACTCTCAAGCATTTTCAGTTCTTCAAGAGCGGCGTTCGCTCTATGGGTGAAGAGAAGGTCGAGTGAATGGCTGAAAAGGCGGCATTTCTTGCTCACGCCGACAAAATTTCTGCCGATTATGTCCTGATCGTACTTGTGGAAATTTTCGGGCAGTTTCAGTATCAGCGCACCGGCAATACCGGCAGCGTTCAGCACTGCGAAACCAAGTGCAGCAAACAGCACGGTTCTGTTGCCGTGAACGATACTGTAAACAACTGCGACTGCATAGAATATTATAGCTCCTGCCACAGTTCCCGCCGGAGCAGCCTGTATGACAGAGCCAACAAGCTTACTGAAAAATTTACTGATCTTTTTCATAGCTGCGCCTCATTAAGAAAAAATTCCGGAACATAGATGTGCAGGCTTGCTGCGGCACACGAGACGATCCGCTTAATGCTGCTCGGTCTCCCGCCTGACATGGTTCACGGTGTCTTGTTGCACAGGGCCCGCACATCTATATTTCGGAATTTCCATAAAAACTATTATACAGGCGCACTCGCGCCTGTATAATATAATACCACATTTCAATGACTTTGTCAAGCTTTTTTTATAATTCAGCGGCTCATGAGAACAGTGCCTTTATACAGCAGTTATTCGGCTTGAAATCCGCACCTGTAACAGACATGATATCGCTGTCGGTCATGTCCTTCCAGCTGTCATTGACCCTGACGAATGACTGACCGCTTTCGGAATCGGTAATGTAATCCGCATGACCGTAGTCGATATCATCGCCCTCAACAGGGGCACCCTTCGAGTAGGTTATGGACACAGCGCAGTCAGTAACGTCCACAGGAGTATCGAGCTCAACGGTGTGATAGCCGTGATAATCAAGAACAGCGTCCTGAGAATAGAGCAGGTTTTTAAAGCCGGCATCGTATATCTCTATTTTGATATCCTGCTCGTCGAAGTCGTTATACGTGCCAACTGCCGCAAGAGTTCCTGCCTTGTGAAAAACGTTCGCCGTTGTGGTTCTTTCGCCAGTTTTTATGTACCTGTCCTGCTCGTTGCCTGCGTCATATGCAAGCACCTCCGAATACTTATCAGTTACAGAATGGCTTATACCATACTCCAAAGGTGCGCAGTAGGATACATAAAAGTATCCTGCCGAGCCGAAGGAACTGTTATAGCATATCCATGCACCGTCCTCGGAAGCGGGAATGTTGAAATACTGCTTGGGGAAGTGGTCGTCGTAGCCGATGATGGTGATATCGTGGTCGAATTCTGCCTTTGTGTAATTGAGCGTATAATACTCGCCGTGCCAGCCTTTATATCTTTTGTCGGTATCGTTCACACCGATAGCAACTCCTCCGCGCTCATGGAGATTCTGCTTTATCGCATCCCGGTCAGAAGTATCAAGTATCACCGAGCCGTCAATAGTAAGGTCGCCAAATCCGCTGGTCAGGCTTTCGGTGACTATCCACTGCCAGCCGCCGATTTCCATTGGGTCAATGCCCTCTTTAACGATAAAACCTTCATCCTGACCGTATCCATAGTCGAGCAGTTCAATGGGGTCAATGCTTATCAGAGAGCCGTTCTCCTTAGCATAGGCAGTTTCCATGCTCATGGCTGCGGCATAAAGCCAGCAAGTACCGCCTTTCTGAGAGGGAGTCTCAATGTCAGGGAACTCTTCAAGAATGTTATAGTAGCCTTCCTCGCCGTGAGTATAGCTCTCGGGACCCGGATCCTGTGTAGTTGGCTCGGTTGTTTCAGTTGATTCAGCTTCTGTTGACACCGCAGATGCCGCAGTATCTGATGTATTTTCACTTGATGACGTTTCTGTATTGTCGGCACAGCCTGTCATTGCTAACATTCCTGCAATAAGACAGGCAGAAATCATAATTTTTCTCATAGCACTCCTCCTTAAATAATTTATTCAACTATATCATATTTTCGACACATTGTCAAGTCAATTATTGCTTTTGTAAAAACATTTTCTTGCTCCTCGGCATATAATAAATAGCGGCTGTATAAACCAGCCGCCATGTGGCATACTATAAGCGAAAACAAATCTGACCACAGGAGATAAATGCTATGTCAGTCAAAAGAGGAGAAATCTACTATGCAGACCTCAGTCCGGTAGTCGGCTCGGAACAGGGCGGCGTAAGACCGGTACTTATCGTACAGAATGACGTCGGTAACAGGCACAGTCCTACCGTCATCGCGGCGGCTATAACCAGTCAGCGCGACAAAAACCGCCTTCCCACGCATATCGAATTGCAGGCAGAAAAGTGCGGTCTCGCCAAGGACAGCATAGTCCTGCTTGAACAGATACGTACCATTGATAAAAAGCGTCTAAAGGACAAAACCGGCGAACTCGACCTCCGCTCAATGGATAAGGTCAATACCGCTCTGTCAATCAGTTTCGGACTTGAACTATAAAAAAACGTCAGGGACACAGTCCCCGACGTTACATAATTCCGACACTCTGACTATCAGCTTTTAAGCTTACTTATAGTAAGAAGCATCATCAGCATATTGAGTACAAAAAATACTATCGTTGTGACTGTTGAGAATGTCCAGCCGTAGTACTTTGCAGGCGAGCGATTCTCACGTATATACGGCAGTACTTTCTTTGCTTTGAGTATCAGTGCTATAAGCACGACTATTCCACTGACACCAAGAAGTGCGAGGTCAATAATTGTTGCCGCAGTTTCTGAAACATGTTCAGAAATAAAAGCAAGCGACTCGCCGAGAATGAAATTGTTGTACACATGAAGGAAAAACGACCATAATATGCCGTATTCGATTGCCACATATGCGAAGAAAAGTCCGAGGACGAAGGTGAAGATAGTCTGCGTAAAATTAGCGTGCATCACACCGAAAAACATCGACGATATCACTATCGCGCATATTTTGCCGCATCCGCTTTTCTGAAGAGTATGCATTACAAATCCGCGGTAAATGAGTTCCTCCGCAAAGGGGCCGACAAATCCCGCATATATCAGCATGGAAATCGTTGTACTGCCTGCCGTTGCCTCATCTATGCCCTGCTGAGTCGTGAGGCCAACAGAGTTCAGTCCCATCTCGATAAACGAGATAATATAGGTGAATATGAACTGAAGCACTATGACTGCACTCATTACTGTTAAAAGTGTAAATGGAGTCATTTTGCGGTGGTGCTCAGCAATTTCAGTCAATTTTAGTCTTTTCATGAAGAAAAGTGACATGAAGATACAGCCTAAAATAACACCGATTATCATTCCGCCGGCGGATTCAGCCGCGTGTTCTTCCATTTCTCTGATTCGCTCTGAGGCATCATTCCCCGACGTAATCATTATAATTATCGCCTGAAACAATTCAAAGCCTATGACTCCGATAAACAGAAAAGCTGTATATAGCAGGAGTCCGCCTGAAAGGAACTCTATCCCTCTCTTGAATTGCTTTCTTTCTGCTTTATGGCGGAGTTTTTCCTGACTCTGATAACCTGCATAATTATAAAGTATATTCTCCATTACTTCACCATCCTTAGTATTAACATTTTAGCATACCTGATTATGTTTGTCAACACGCAAAAGGTCGTCTGCCAATGCATACAGAATCATATTATAACACGAAGGGACTGCCCTAAAGGCAGTCCCTTTTAAATCAGTCTTCCTTCTTTGACTTCTTAGCTTTGCCCTTCATCCATGACCATGTTACAGGAGCAACAAAGAGTGATGAATAAGTACCGGAGATAAGACCGAATACGAGCGGTACTGAGAAGCTGAGGAGTGAATTATAGCCGCTTACGAGAACAACTATTGTTACGATGAGCATTGTACCGATAGTTGTAACAGATGTTCTGATAGAACGTGTAAGTGACTGTGAGCAGCCGGTGTTGATAAGCTCATTGAGTGAAGCCTTCGGCATGAGCGTTCTGTTCTCACGGATTCTGTCGTAGATAACGATAGTGTTATTGATAGAATAACCGAGGATAGTCAGTATAACTGCAACGATGTTTGAGTTGAACTCGAATCCGAATATTACGGAAGCCGCAAGTGCAACGAGGATATCGTGGCAGAGAGCGAATACTGAGCAGAGACCTGCCGACCAGCCGCCTATCTTGCTGAATCTGATAGCGATGTAAACGATGATGATGAGAGCCGCAAGAATTACAGCAACAAGGCACTTGAGAAGGAACTCACGTCCTGATGCAGGGCTTACATCGTTTGAATCGAAGAGTACAAGGTTATTATCAGGATAAGCAGTCTGAAGAGCTTCTGTAAGCTCGTGCTGAGCGTCAGCATTGAAACCGTCGTCAGTTGTGAACGAAATTGTGAGCTGATAGCCGCTGTTGTCGAGGCTTTCGCCGCGTCTTACAGTAACAGGCGAGCTTACCTTTTCTTTTACAGTAGACTCTACAGCATTTACGTCGATATCGCCTTCATATGAATAAGTGAGCATTGTACCGCCCTCAAATTCGATAGCAAGGTTTACACCTCTGACGATGATTCCGGCGATGAGAGCAACTGCCACACAGATACCGATAATGAGTATCATTTTCTTCTTTGAGCAGAAGTCGTAAACCTTACCGGTGTAGGCTGCTGCCTGAGAAGATGACTTTTTCTTCTTACTCATTTGCCATCACCTCCGTAAAGTGCTTTTTTATCAGACCATTTGGAAAGTGAAGTAACCATAAGTCTGGAGAGGAAGACTCCGAAGATGAAGTTGCAGATAACGCCGACGAGGAGGGTATAACCGAATGAATAAACAACACCCTCAGCAGTAGCGCCGAACATGAAGAATACAAACTTGTTGAGTATCTTCGAGAAGAAGCTTGAAGGAACACCGAATGCGCCCATGAGAATGATAGCGATGATAACGTTTGTAATGTTACCGTCAAGGATAGCGGAGAATGCTCTCTTATAAGCTACGCGGATAGCAGAATCTGTAGACTTGCCTGAGCGGAGCTCTTCCTTGATACGCTCGCCTGTGATGATATTAGCGTCAACGCCCATGCCGACTGCAAGAATGATACCTGCGATACCGGGAATTGTAAGGGTTGCGCCGTTCTGGAATCCGAACCAGCCTGTGATAGCTGCGATGGAACCGGCAATCTGTCCGCAGATACCGATAACAGCTACAAGTCCGGGAACTCTGTAAAGAACTATCATGTATACAGCGATGAATGCGAAAGCGATAGCTGCTGCAAGAAGGATAGCATCGAGTGAACCCTCACCCATTGTAGGAGAAATGGTCTTAAAGCTCTTTGTAACGATCTTGAAGGGAAGCGCACCAGAGTTTATCTGGTCAGCGAGCTTCTTAGCAGATTCGCTTGTGAAGTTACCGGTGATAACAGCATTTCCGTTAGTGATAGCGTTGCTTACTGTCGGAGATGATATCATGGTATTATCCATCCAAATGGAGATGGGAGTCTGGCTGCCTGCGAGTTCGGAAGTTGCGGTGCCGAACTTTGAAGCGCCCTCGCTTGTAAGCTTGAGGGTAACTACCCATTCAAGGTTACCGTAGCTGTCGGGCTGCTGAGTATAGCCTGCCTCGTCGATATCTGAACCGCCGATAACGATTTCACCGGTGGGGATAGAATTGCCCTCCTCATCTGTATCAGCGTCAGTGCCTTTTCTGAATGTAAGTTCTGCCATTTCGCCGAGTTCCTTGACAGCACTCTCGGGGTCGAAATTGCTTTCGCCAGCCTGCCACGGGAAACGAACGATGATTCTGTCGCTCTGAGGGTCGCTGTAGATCTCGTTATCGTTGATACCGAGAGAAGCCAGACGGGTCTTGATGATAGCGGTAGCAGCGTCAAGCTGAGTTTCCGTAGCATCATAATCGTCTGCGGGAGCAAAGGTTACATCAACGCCGCCCTTGATATCAATACCAAGGCGGATATCGTCAACGCCCTTTATTACCGTAGTAGACTTATCGCCGAAGTAGTAATCAAATCCGGTGACAGCCGATGCGGCAAACAGCGCGATCAAAGCAACGACAATGAAGAAAGTAGATTTACCAGTCTTTTTCACGGTCATTTGCCTCCTAAACTTTTAAACGTCTCATACTTTGTACAGCGGGACGTTTCAGAATTACACGGCAGCGATACGACACATCTTTTCGTTGCCGCGACAATTACAATTATTGTACTATATTTCACGCAAAAAGTCAAGCAAAACGCAAAGAAATGCAGAGATTTCTTAAATATGCACAATTGCTTTGATTATTCATATTGCATTCTGCATAATTATCCCCGCCGCCGGCGGGGATACGGTTATCATTTAAAATGCTTCTGTGATATTTTCAGACGGTTCATAGCACGGTTGAGTGCCGCCTGAGTTTCGTAGTATTCGCGGATACTCTGCTTCTGACGCATCATTTCCTCGGCACGCTCACGCGCTTCCTCGGCACGCTTGATGTCTATTTCCTCGGGAAGCTCGCAAGAATCCGCAAGTATTACCGCCTTATCGGGCATAACCTGTATGAATCCCTCTGATATAGCCGCATACTTCCATTCGCCGTCGATCATATATTTCAGCTCACCTGTCGGGAGCGAGGTAACGAGCGGCTCGTGTCCGGGAAGGATACCGAGAAGTCCGTCGATAGCAGTTATTACGAGATGCTCGACCTCGCCCTCAAAAAAGACACGGTCGGTAGCGATTATCTCAAGATGAAGGGTCTTTGCCATAGGCTCACTCTCCGTCCTCTATCTGCTTAGCCTTCGCGAGTACGTCGTCGATAGTTCCCGCCATGAGGAATGCCGCCTCGGGGTACTTATCCATATCGCCGTCGATAATAGCCTTGAAGCCTTCGATAGTGTCCTTGATAGGCACGTATTTGCCCTTGAGACCTGTGAAGTTTTCGGCAACGTTGAACGGCTGTGAGAGGAATTTCTGAATCTTTCTTGCACGGTATACGGCAAGTTTATCCTCTTCATCGAGTTCTTCCATGCCGAGGATAGCGATAATATCCTGCAATTCCTTATACTTCTGAAGAAGCTCCTGAGTACGTCTTGCAACTGTGTAATGCTCCTCGCCGACTATTTCAGGCTCAAGGATACGTGAATTCGATTCAAGCGGGTCTACCGCAGGATAGATGCCCTGCTCGACTATCTTACGCGAAAGAACCGTAGTAGCATCGAGGTGAGCGAATGTTATCGCAGGTGCAGGGTCTGTGAGGTCGTCCGCAGGAACGTATACCGCCTGAACCGACGTGATAGAGCCGTTTTTCGTTGAAGTGATACGTTCCTGAAGCTCGCCGACTTCCGTTGCGAGTGTAGGCTGATATCCAACGGCTGAAGGCATACGTCCGAGAAGAGCCGAAACCTCCGAACCTGCCTGTACGTATCTGAAAATGTTGTCGATGAAGAGAAGAACGTCTTTGTGCTCGCGGTCGCGGAAGTACTCCGCCATTGTAAGACCTGTCTGTGCAACTCTCATACGCGAACCCGGCGGCTCATTCATCTGACCGAATACGAGAGCGGTCTTATTGATAACGCCCGACTCCTGCATTTCGTTCCACAAATCGTTACCCTCACGCGAACGCTCACCAACTCCGGTGAATATCGAGTAACCGCCGTGTTCAGTAGCGATGTTGCGGATAAGCTCCTGAATAAGTACAGTCTTACCAACTCCGGCACCGCCGAAAAGTCCTATCTTACCGCCCTTAGCGTAAGGTGCGATAAGGTCGATGACCTTGATGCCGGTCTCGAGTATCTCAACAACAGGGCTCTGCTCCTGAAAAGTAGGAGCCTTGCGGTGTATCTCCCACTTTTCCTCTGTCTCAACATCGCCCTTCTTGTCGATAGGCTCACCGAGAACGTTGAACATACGTCCGAGAGTATTCTCACCGACAGGTACCTTTATGCAGGCACCTGTAGCATTAACTTCCATATTCTTGCTGATTCCCTCACTTGTTGCGAGCATTATACAGCGCACCGTGTGATTGCCCATATGCTGAGCCACCTCCATAACGCGCTTTCTGCCGTCAACCTCTACCGTGAGAGCGTCCCTTATCATGGGGAGCTTTCCGGCAGGGAATTCAACGTCTATAACAGGTCCGATTACCTGTATTATCTTGCCTTTTTCCATATTTATATCACCTTTATAAGAGGTTTTCTCCCTCTCCCATAACTGCTATGTCAACAGCCTTTGCGTCCTCAAGGTGGAACGCCATAAGCTTATTTCCGGTAGTTTCGTTGTAAATGCCGTCAAGTCCGGAAGCCTTTATCATTTCCTCAGCGTATGAATAGTCGCTCTCAAAGACAGCCTTGCCTGTGTATCTAAGCCAGTGACCGTCCTGCTTGCAGGCAACTATCTCACAGAGCGGATTTGCCTTGAGCTGTTTATAAACGTCCTTGAAGTCGCCGACACCGAATATAACTTTTCCGTCCTTTTCGATGAATGCTCCGAGAGGACGAAGCTTAGGCTGGCTGCCGTCATTTGTTGCGAGGAAGAATACGCCTGCTTCCTTTAAAAAATCACCTATTTTGCTCATGATAAAGCTCCTTTCGTATATTGCATTTAGTCTTCAAGTGAAGCCGCGCCGCCGCATACCTCGGTTATTTCCTGAGTTATTGCAGCCTGACGTGCACGGTTATACAGCAGCGACAGGTCCTTTATCATGTCCTTCGCACTGTTTGTAGCGGCGTCCATAGCGGTCATTCGCGACTGCTGTTCACAGCAGAATGCCTCGACCATTGCACCGTAGATGATACCCTTTGCATAGTTAGGGATAAGGTAATCCATTACCTTTTCAGGCGATGGAACGAATGAAGCCTTCGGCAGCTTTTTCATCGTACCGTCGGCAGCTTTTCCGAAATGTCTTCTCTCAAAAGGCAGAAGGCGGAGTGAACGTGTCTCCTGCAAATTTGAGTTTACCATATCGGTATAAAGCAGATACACTTCGTCAAGTTCGCGTTTCTCGAACTTATCGAGTACAAGCTCGGCTATCTCCCTCGCGCGGTAGATAGTCGGATTCTGCGTTGTATAGAGGAACTCGCTGTCAACACTTGCCGCACCGCTGTTCCTTGCTTTGCGCTGAAAATACATACGTCCCACCTGACCCATTACAAACAGGCAGCAGTTATCTGTATTGCCTGCGATGGTCTGCTCGGTAAATTTCAGGATATTGTGGTTATAGCTTCCGCAAAGGCCCTTATCGGCGGTTATTACGATATATCCCTTCTTACGCTTTTCCTCGGGTATATCGGAACGTCGGTCGAAATAGAGCTGACGCGTATGGGGGGTATGCTCAAGCACGCTCTCAATAGTCTCCTGCAGCTTATAGAAGTAGGGTTCCGTTGAATCGAGAGCCTTTCTCGCTTTTTTCAGCTTTGAAGAGGACATGAGATACATAGCGTTTGTGATTTTAAGAATCTGCTGTATACTCGCTATCCTCTCGCGTATCTCTCTCATATTGGGCATAGGCTCACCCCTTATTCCTCAAACGCAGTGACGATGCGCTCAATACGCTCGCCGAGGTCGTCTGTGAGAACCTTGTTCTCCTCAATTTCGCTGATGATGTCCTGACCGTATGACTCGATATATGTCATGAGGTCATTTGTATACTCTTTCAGCTCCTTGAGCGGTATATCGTCGAGGAGTCCGTGCTGAGCCGCATAGAGGAGGATTACCTGCTTGTAGTGCGGCATCGGGTTGTAGAGCGGCTGTTTGAGCAGCTCTGTAAGCATATGTCCGTGGTTGAGAAGGTCAGTAGTTGACTGGTCAAGTTCGGAAGAAAACTGTGTGAATATCTCCATTTCCTTGAACTGTGCAAGGTCGATACGGAGGTTTCCGGCAGCTTTTTTCATTGCCTTTGTCTGTGCAGCACCGCCGACACGCGATACGGAGAGTCCGTAGTTTACGGCAGGGCGCAGACCCGAGTTGAAAAGCTCACTCTCTAGGAATATCTGTCCGTCCGTGATAGAGATAACGTTAGTCGGGATATATGCTGAAATATCGCCTGCGAGTGTCTCGATAACAGGGAGGGCGGTAAGTGAACCGCCGCCGTGTTCGTCGTCAAGACGGCTCGAACGCTCAAGAAGTCGCGAATGGAGGTAGAATACGTCTCCGGGGTAAGCTTCACGTCCGGGCGGACGGTGGAGCAGAAGTGACATTGCACGGTATGCAACGGCGTGCTTGGAGAGGTCATCATACACGATGAGGACGTCCTTGCCCTTCGACATGAAGTATTCAGCCATAGCAGTACCGGAATACGGAGATATGTACTGGAAGGGGGCAGGGTCGCTCGCGGAAGCACATACAACTACTGAATAGTCCATAGCACCGTACTTTTTAAGCGTATTTACTACCTGCGCAACTGTTGAGGACTTCTGTCCTATAGCGACGTAGATACAGATAACGTCCTTGCCCTTCTGATTTATAATAGTATCAATAGCGATAGAGGTCTTACCGGTCTGTCTGTCGCCGATGATAAGCTCACGCTGACCTCTTCCTATCGGGAACATCGAGTCGATAGCGAGTATACCGGTCTGAAGCGGCACGCTTACAGGCTTACGCTCGATAACACCCGGAGCTTCGCGCTCGATAGGGAAGTAATCGTCTGCACGGATAGGTCCGAGTCCGTCAATTGGCGAACCGAGTGCGTCAACGACACGTCCGAGGAGTTCATCACTTACACCTACACCTGCACGCTTGCCTGTACGGATAACTGACGAACCCTCAGTAAGTCCGCGTTCGTCTCCGAGGAGAACTACACCGACTGCCTTTTCTTCGAGGTTCTGAACGATACCGCGTATGCCGTTCTCGAACTCAACGAGTTCGCCGTACATAACACCGCTCATGCCGTAAACTTGCGCAATACCGTCGCCGAGTCTTGTGATGAAGCCGGTCTCTGTAGCGCCGGAGCGCACCTCAAAGTCCTTTACCTCTGTCTTGAGGACGGAGATAATATCACCGGAAGTCAGCTTTTCCTTACCGCTTTCGGCAACTTCTGCCGCCTTCGTCTGAAGGCTCTCACGCATTGCACGGAGACTTGTGCGGTAGCTTCTGTCGTATTCAACATCGCCGGCATTGAGAATAAATCCGCCGATAATATCAGGGTCATGCTTATATTCGATGTCAACATCGTCCCTGACGAATTTTTCCATTATGAATTTTCTGAGGTCAGCCTGCTGAGATTCTGTAAGGGGAGTAACATAGCGTACAACCGCCCTGATACTGCCCTGCTTTTCGAGCAGAAGGTCCTCATATTCCTCGAAAATATCACCGAGCTCACCGATATTTCCGCCTCTTGCGGCAGTCATAAGGAAGCGTTCAAGGCTTTCAGGGAAAATCTGCTTTATGATATCGTGTTTCTCATCGTTTGTGACGAGGGGATTTGCGAGAGTATCCGCAACGTCGGGACAGGTCTCAAAAGCTGTCTTGACAGCCTGAATGTCCTCACGCGGTATATCAAGGCGGACAAGCTCTTTGAGAAGGTCCTTACCGGTATCTTTCATCACTTGTCACCCTCCTCTTCGGAAAGGAATTCGTCTACGAGGCGGCGGTTTTTAGCGTCATCGAGGTTTTCGCCTACGATTTTTGAAGCCGCTTCGATAGCAAGGTCAGCTATCTGCGACTGTGCCTGCTGAAGAACACGTCTGCGCTCGTTTTCGATAGTCTCGCTTGCGGCACTGACTATCTCATCAGCCTCTTCGTGTGAGCTCTGAATTATCCTTGCTCTTTCAGATTCAGCATCGTCATGAGCCTTCATGATGATACGGTTAGCCTCTTCCTTAGCTTCGCTGATAGAATCGTTATACTGCTGACGGAGCTCCTCTGCCTCTTGACGAGCCTTTTCGGCATCGTCGATATTCTTCTGTATAGAGCGGGTTCTCTCGTTCTTCATTTTGTTAATAGGTTTGAAAAGGAATATTCTCAGAAGCACAAACAGTATTATAATGTTTGCAACAGCCTCGAAAATGCTCCAAAATTCAAATTTAAGCATTATTTGCCCTCCTTATGTAAATTTTGATACGGCTTATTTGCTGCCGAGAATAAAGATTATAAGGAGCGCTATAACGAAACCGTAGATAGCGGTAGCCTCTGCGAGCGCACAGCCCAGCAGCAGAGATGTTCTTATATCGCCCTTTGCCTCCGGCTGACGCGCGATAGATTCATTTGCC
>Ga0310695_10001629_pt1 | contig 51739 bp, 42 predicted proteins | sample RumenRJG_04DNA_FD_203882 | JGI IMG/M metagenome (GOLD analysis project Ga0310695, IMG submission 203882) | Bovine rumen microbial communities from Lethbridge, Alberta, Canada - RJG_04 (v2) (version 2) | ecosystem: Host-associated > Mammals > Digestive system > Stomach > Rumen | place: Canada... | reverse complement strand
CAGGCATTTTGATGCCCTTCTGTTCCATCTCGTCGATAAAGGCCAGACGCTCGCGGCACACTTGGGCAGCCTCGGCATTTTTTTTGTTCTCAGCAAGTCTCTGGGCCAGCAGACTCATATAGTACGACGCCTTGGGCTGGGCACCAGCATCATCCAGGCTCTTAATGATGTTGATAGCTTTCCTCAAATACGCCTCGCCCGAACCAGGACGCTGCAACTCCATAGCCGAGCCTGCTGTGGCGTAGAAGGATGCCTCCTGTCGCTTAAAGCCGAGCTGGCGGGCCAGTTCGATGCCCTCCAGTGCTGCATTCAGCGTCTCTTCGCTCTTTCCCTCCGACATACAGATCGTGGTGTAGCCGTCGAGTGTCGACAGGTAGACGTCACTCGTCTTGTCAATTCCTTCGCGGTCCAGCACCAGCCGCATGTAGTGTCTGCCCTGTTTACGATCGTGCAACCCCGTGTTGTACACATAGCCGCGCATCATGTTACAGCTATCGACGGTCATCGTACCCTTCATCTCGGCAGTGTCGATGAGTCCCAGGCAGCGTTCCGGCTCCTTCACGAAGTGCATCTTGATATACTGATAGGTGTAGATGCTGTCGGCATCCGATGGCATAGCAGTTGTTGACTGGTTCTTTTCCTGACAAGCGCCCAGCGCCATCAGCGCTGCAAAGATGAAGATAAGTCTTTTCATATTCATTGCATTTATGGGGCAAAGTTACAAAAAAAACCAATGAAATGCAGATTTTGCGTAAAAAAATGTTGCTTGTGCGCCACGAGAACAAAATTGTGCGCCACGAGAACATCTTTTTTAAAATTTCTTGATACATTTGCAAGCAAAATAAAAAAAAACAGTACAAGATGATTAGAAAAACGAAGAAATGTTATCAACGACCGACAATGGTTGTGGTAGAAATCAATTCATCCCACAAACTACTGGCCGGTAGCAGTGGGAGTGGCGGATTTAGTAGTAATCCTGATGAGGAGGATATGGATTAAAAATAGAAAAAGATGAAAAGACATATACCTATATTATTATTTGCAATCATCTCTCTGTTGCTGAATACTTCGTGTAGCAAAGATGATGTAACTTCGGGCGAGTCGACTGAGCCCAAGGGTTCTGTTATCCATTATAGTGCCACGGTAAGTGACGGCAGTAATACGCGCGCCACGCTTACCACTGGCGGAAGTAAACAATACATCTTCGAGACGGGCGATATATTGAGAATTACCGGTACAAACATCAGCGGTGACCTGACGCTGAAAACCGGTGCAGGAACTAACAGCGCCATCTTCGAGGGTGACCTCACCTATACGGTTAGTGGTACGCCAGATGCCAGCCTCGAGCTGAAGGCCGTGCTGGTTAGTACGAGCAATAAAATGAGCACGCTGACGTATGAAGCCGCCACATATCCCACGACGGCTATAGCCTCTACGTTGGCTGAGGCCGTTCAGAAGTACAGCTACTTCAAGGCGACTTCTACCTATGGCGCCAAGAGCTTTACGTTGGACCAGCAATCGGCTTTCCTCAACTTCACCGTGACGATTCTCGACGGAACGTCAACAGGCGACCCGCTCTCCATTGATATCAACAACGGTGGAACATCAGTACGCACTGGTACTGTCACCACAGCCACATCGGGTTCGGATATCGTTGCCAAGTTCGTGGCCGCATTCCCAGTTGGCACCACCATGTCGAATGCCTCGGTACAGTTAGGAAGCAAGGCGGCTATACCGTTCGGTGGTTCCACCGCATTAGCCGCCAACAAGATCTACAACATCAAAAAAACTATATATCCTGTTCCGGCGACATTTGGCTTCACTGGTGCTGTCCAGACTTATTCCGTTCCTGCTACAGGCTGGTACACCATCCAGGCCTACGGCGCAGAGGGCGGTAAGTCCTTTACAAATCTGGAGAATGGTGATGGCAAGAATAATGGCGGAAAGGGAGGATACAGCTCCATTAGCTATTATCTGACTAAAGGTCAAGCACTCTCTATCTACTGCGGTGGAATAGGAGGTGACGCAACCCGTGCTGCCTCAGGCGGCGGTGCTGCCGGCTGGAACGGCGGCGGTGCTGGTGGCAATGGATATGCTTCTACTTATACTGGTGGTGGCGGTGGCGGAGGCGCCACCTATGTAGCCACAACTGACCTTGGACCCATCTCCTCCACTAACGCTCTGTACACGGATGATTTTGTGACAAAGCCTGGACTTATTCTTGTTGCCGGCGGCGGTGGCGGTGGCGCCTATAATAAGTGCACAGCAGGAGCAGGCGGAGGCAACAACTGCAACTTAGGAACAAGAGCATCTGATGGCAAAACAAGTGATTCCTATATGAATGTAACCGTTACTGGTTCACAAGGAGGCAATGGAAACACAAGTTCAGCTGACGAGGGTAATAGAAAAGGTGGTTCAGGTGGTCATGGTGGTGGATTCAAAGCTATCCCGACGTTGTCTGGCCAACAATATACTTACGCTGGCTTCGGTGGCTCCAGCTGGGGCGACACCACCAATGGTACGGGTTATAATTCTGTTAGTGGTGGCGCTACAGAGGGTGGTAACGGCAAGGTGATTATCTCCTGGGTGAACTCACCCCTGCAAGGCCTGAACGACTATAACCAAGAGAATAAAGACTGGTAATAACTCAACAAAGAAAGCTATGACAATGAAGAATCTATATATAGTTACCCTCGCGCTGGTGAGCATCCTGATGGCAGGCTGCTCCTCTGGCGATGACAACTTCGCAAGTCAGACTCCACAGCCCACAGACAAAGGCAATACAGTAACCCTGACCACTACCGTAAGTTTCGATGGTGCTACCACCCGTGCGCTGACGGCTGATGGCGTCAAGACCTTCGCCGTAGGCGACAAGATTGCAGTAGTGTATGTCGATAACAACAACGCTACCGTCAAGGTGGAGAGTAATGCGCTGACAGCTACCGACATTGAGACTGGTGGTAAGATAGCTCATTTCACGGTGACCTTGACCGATCCGAAGACCAGCTCTGCGGTCACCTGTATCTATCCTGCTGCTATGGCTAAGAGTGACGGCGCTCCGAACTTGGATGCCCTCAACACACAGGACGGCACGCTGGCCACGCTTGCCAGCACGCGCGACTATGCAAAATTCGAGGGCACGATGACTGCTGAAGGAAAACTTCCTGAAGCTATCAGACTTGCCAATCAGCTGACGCTCTGCAAGTTCAACATCAAGAGTTGCGACGGAAAAAGCGACATCACCAGCACCGTCACCCAATTTGTTGTGAAAAACGGCAGTAACACTTATACAGTCAACAATTCGACAACCACGAGTCCTCTCTATGTGGCTATGCAGCCTGTCACTACGGGTGACATTACGCTTACCGCTACCGCAGGCACCTACCATTACGAGAAGACGATAGTGGGCGAGACGCTCTCTGCCGACTATCTCTATACCGTCAATGTACCCATGATCCTGAATCAGACCTTCGACTATACGGGTGCTGAGCAAACCCTTCCCATCCAGGCAACGGGCTACTATCAACTGGAAGCGTGGGGCGCAGAAGGTGGTTCAAGTACCAACGATGGAGGTAAGGGCGGCTATTCCACGGTGATATACGAACTTAACGCCAATACAACCCTTTATGTCTATTGTGGCGAAAAAGGGGCAAACAGTAATAGTAATGATAATACTGGTGGTAAAGGCGGCTGGAATGGCGGCGGAAATGGAGGAACTGCACTACCCACTTATAACGGCATGGGTGGCGGTGGTGGCGGCGGTGCTACACACATAGCTACCAGCCAGATAGGTTACATTTATTATAATAATAATTCAGACTACAATTACCTGTTTACAGGTGATGCGAACAATCCTACAGCTAAAAGCGGTTTGCTCCTTGTAGCTGGCGGCGGTGGCGGCGGTGCCTATATTAGCTGTGTTGCAGGTGCTGGTGGTGGCAGCAACTGGAACCCTGGATCAAATGCTCAGGGGAATTTTGGATATACAAGCGCTCCTGACGTTACCTTAGTCCTCTCACAAGGAGGTAAGGGAAAGGATTATAATGATGCTGGAAATCAAAGAGGTGGATCTGGCGGTCATGGTGGTGGGTTCATCACCGTTGGAGACAATGGCCTATCAGGCCAAGTACAGACCTATGGTGGTTTTGGCGCTTCCAGTTGGGTGATTTCCGGAAGCAACGCATATAACGGCTTCACTGCTTCGGGTAGGCGTTCTGGTGATGGTCAAGCAAGAATTTCTTGGGTGACCTTCCCGTTGCAAGGTGCTGTCGACTATACCCTGCAAGCTGATCAAAACTGGTAATAACCCTCTAAAAACGTAGAAACAATGAAAAAACTATATAGATCAATTCTTGTTCTGACGGCCGTACTGATGGCCGCCTGTTCCAACGACGACGAAATCGTCAGCAAGCAGCCCGTAAACAATGACAATGTGGTGAAACAAACCACTACCGTAGCTTTTGAAACTGCCTCCGGTTGGGAGAGTGTGGGGACCACCCGTGCGCTGACAGATGCAGGCGTGAAGACCTTTGCCGTTGGCGACAAGATAGCGGTGGTATATACCAATACCAGTGATGTTAACGACATGGTGGAGAGCGCAGCGTTGACTGCTGCTGACATCGCAGCAGGCGGTAGGAGTGCCAAGTTCAAGGTCACGATGACCAACCCGAAGGCCAGCACTTCTGTCACCTATATCTATCCTGCCGCTATGGCCAATGCCGACGGCACGCCAAAGTTGACTGCCCTCAACACGCAGAACGGCACATTGGCAACGTTATCCAGCTCGCTTGACTACGCCAGGTTCACGGGAACCCTGTCCAAGGAAGGGGCCCTGCCCACGGCGGCATCACTTGCCAACCAGTTGGCAGTTTGCAAGTTCACCATCAAGAGAAACGATGGTGCCACCGACATCACCAGCGCTGTCACGAAACTCACCGTTAGCGACGGCACAAACACCTATACCATCAACCGATCAGCTGGAGCCGGCCCCATCTATGTAGCTATGCGGCCCGTCACCACAGGCAACATCACGTTTACCGCTGATGATGGTACCTATCATTATGAAAAAACGGTAACCGGCAAGACGCTCGCTGCCAGCAATCTCTATCCCATCACCGTGACGATGCCCCTGAAACAGGATATTGGATATTCGGGATCCGAAAGGGCCTTCACCATCCCCACCACAGGTTATTACAAGCTGGAAGCCTGGGGCGCTCAAGGGGGTGGTAGTACCAATGCAGGAGGCAATGGCGGCTATTCTACGGTAGTTTACCAACTCACTCAGGGAACTACACTTTATATCTATTGTGGCGGAGCTGGTTCTGCCCATAGTGGAATTACTGGCGGTGCCGGCGGCTGGAACGGCGGCGGAAAAGGGGGAAATGCTGTCTCTGGACAAAACGGAGGTGGAGGTGGAGGTGGTGCCACACACATCGCTACCAGTCAGATTGGCGCCATTACCGCCAACAACAACTTGTTTACCGGAACATTAACTAATCCATTAACCAGCCTTACTCCCACTGCCAAAAGTGGGCTTCTGCTTGTAGCAGGCGGAGGTGGCGGTGGTTCTTATTATGGCGGAAGAGCCTACGGAGGCGTCGGCGGAGGTGAAGATTATGGATTAGGGAAACGTGCAACACCCACTAACACTCCTGAATCGATGTACACAAGCGACAGAAACAAACTTACCTTTTCAGGTTCACAAGGCGGTGTTGGAAAGGTCGGAACAGATGCTGTTGATTGTAAAGGCGGTTCCGGTGGTCATGGCGGCGGATTTATTGCCCTCAACGAAATGCTCGATCAGGTTTTCTCCTATGGCGGCTGTGGTGGCACAGGCTGGGTGATTACCACCAATGCCTATAGTCGCTCCACGATTGCTGACCAGCGCTCCGGCAACGGTATGGCAAGGATCACCTGGTACGGCACCTCGCACCCCTGATGTTTTTTGAATCAAAACTTCTTGAACCAGGGGACTGGTCCCTGTCTCACACGACTTGGGCGACTATGCCAACTCTCGGTAAGTTTTACCTATATTTATTCCTCGGGGAAGATGAAATCGGTCTTCTGAACGCCGTAGCCGTAGATGGTCTTGAAGTCGTTCTTCATCGAGATGACGGTATAGCCGTTTTGGCGCCACTTGGCCTCGCGTCTGGCTCCCTCGGCCAAGTCGGCATGGTCGCGGACGTCGTCATCAGCTACGAGCATGAAGGTGGCGGTGCGATACTTCTGGTTGCCCTTGCAATAGTTGTGCATGGCTTCATCGCCACTACTGTTGCCGAAGGACAGTACGGGTACCTTGCCAATCTCCTGCGAAATCTGGAGCACCTTATTGGTCTTGAGGTTCTTGATAAGCAGGCTGTCGGTGCGAATCAGGTCTTCGTCGCTACCCATATTGTAGTTGACACCGGCATTATCGCCCTGCTTGCTTGACTTATACCACACATCCATACCGATGACCTTGTTCTTGTCGATACCGATAGATTCGACGAGTGAACGGCAGATGAAGCGGTCGGAACCGGAAACGACATAGTAGGTGAATCCATTGGCCTTCAGATAGTCGAAGACTTCGAGCATGGGCTTATAGAAGCTCTCACCGTAGGTCATACCCGTAAAGCCGTTGGCTTGGAAGGCGGCGTAGGCTTTCACATAGGCGTCGAACTGGGCAATGGTCATGCCGGCATAGGCTTTGGCAGCTGCACGGGCATGCTTCAAGTCGAACTGGTTGGGGAGTGGGGTGCCTTTGCGCACGAAATCGCGGATGTTCTGAGCGGCCTCACGAACATCAGCGGGTGCCTGGTCCTTATAGGAAGGATCGTCGAGGGCGCGATATTCCAGCATGTTATATTCGAAATAGGTAGGGTAGAGCTCGCCCACGAACGTACCATCCATGTCGAAGGTGGCAATACGGTCTTCGGCACTGATGAAATTGGCGGAACGCGGATCGGTGACGTCCTCGACATATTCCTGAAGGAGGGTCAGTGCCTCACATTGGTTCCATGATGGGAAGAAATCCTTCGACGGTGGATTGACTGAGGGGTTGTCGTTGTTGTCGCAACTACTTGATAATGCAACGAGTGCAAAGATAATAATCAGAAATTGTTTTTTCATATTGCAATTTTTTATAGTTTTCTGCCTGCAAAAATACAAAACTTTTCGGAGAAACAATCTATATGAACCGTTTAAAATGCATTAAGGCCTTTAATTTTGGCAAAAAAAATCGGGAACTCCTTTGTTTAAAGGAATCCCCGAACTTACTAAGAGGTGCCTGGCGGATTCGAACCGCCGTGGACGGTTTTGCAGACCGTAGACTAAGCCACTCATCCAAGGCACCGAGTAAGCGAGTAAAGAGCGATGCTAGCATCAGCTCTTTCGAGCGCGAGGTGACAAGACTGTAAGTCAAGGCACCGTTGTTTCTTGCTTAGCGGATGCAAAGGTACTATATTTTTCGGGATTGACCAAACTTTTTGCAGTTTTTTTTCAGTTCACACCCGTCACAGGGGTCGGTAGTGCCCTTTATCATCCTGAAAATGCGCAAGGAAGCATAGCCAACGGCGACGATAAGGACTAGTATGACCAGGAGAGTTTGCATGGGTTCTCTGTCTGATTAGCTCCTGAGTTTACGCAACAGCACCTTGTTGATGGCCTGAATCTTGCGCCCTCCCTTTTCAAGGTCGTCGACAATATCCTCGCGTACATTATTAATATTATTAAAGAAGTCGCTGAAGGCATTAAGCACCTGATTGGGCTGGGCTGTATCCTCAGGGGCATTGGGATTGGTGATGATGCGGATGCCCATGGGTTCGATATTGACATCGATATCTTTACCGGTCATGAGTGGGTCGCCATCGAAATGGATGGCACCTGGCTCTGTGCGATGGATATGGATGCTCTTGCTGCGGAAGGTCTTGATCTTGGAATTGTTGCCCAGCGTCTTCATGAACAAGTCGGCAGCAATCTGCGGGGCATCAAGAACATCGAAAGGTTCCATGATGATAACGTCCATCATGCCATCTCTCATGGTAGCGCCTGGGGCAATATAGGCATTGTTGCCATATTGGGAGGCATTGGCGCAGGCGATGAGGAAAGCGCGATAGCGGGTGGTGCCTGAATCGTCGACAATCTCGTAGGTCTCAGGACGATATTTCAGTCCTTCTTTTAGTACATTCTCAATATAGGTGATGGGTCCGCGCTTGCCTGCCTCTGCGAACTTAAGCGAGATGAAGGCATCGAAGCCCATGCCACAGGTGCAGAAGAAGGGTTGACCGTTGATGACACCATAGTCGAAGGATTCAATGGCGCAGTTGTTGATAAGCTGAAGGGAACCACGCACATCGATGGGGATGCAGAGATGACGCGCAAGCCCATTGCCGGAACCACAGGGAATGATGCCCAGGGCGGTATTGGTGTGAACCAGCGAGCGAGCCACCTCGTTGACAGTACCGTCGCCTCCGACAGCTACCACCACGTCAATGCCGTCAGCAGCACTCTGACGGGCTATCTCAGCAGCGTGACCCCTATACTCGGTGAAGCGCAGTTCAATATCGAACTTCGAATGATCGAGCATCTGGTCGATAAGTTCAGGAAAATCGTCCTTTTTCTGCGTGCCCGATATGGGATTTATAATGAATATAATGCGTTTTTTGTTGCTCATCGTGATGCAAAATTACAAAAAAAGCATGAAAAATGGGGTGAAAAGGGAATAAATTTGTGCTAAAAGGCGAAATATATGATTTTTTTTGCACTGTTTGATAAAAATTGTGTAACTTTGCACCAAATTTCAAAAGTAGCATAGCTACACCTATATAAAAATGGGACAATTACAAGAAAAGTACAAGCATTATCGCGAGCCTCAGAAATTCATGGAGGCTGGCGTATATCCCTATTTCCGTGAGATTACCGGCAAGCAGGGAACTGAAGTAGAGATGGGTGGACATAAGGTGCTGATGTTCGGTTCGAACGCCTATACGGGTTTGACCGGTGATCAGCGCATTATCGATGCCGCTAAGAAAGCATTGGATCAATATGGCTCTGGTTGTGCAGGTAGCCGATTCCTGAATGGTACGCTGGACTTGCACGTAAGACTGGAGAAAGAAATCTCAGAGTTCATCCATAAGGATGACTGCCTCTGCTTCTCTACAGGATTCTCTGTAAACCAGGGCGTGCTGGCTGTGGTAGTGGGAAAGGATGACTATATTATTTGCGACGATCGTGACCATGCATCTATCGTGGACGGACGCCGCCTTTCTTTTGCCCGCCAGTTGCACTACAAGCACAACGACATGGATGATCTGGAGCGCGTGCTGCAGAAGTTGCCTCAGGAGGCTATCAAGCTGATTGTGGTAGATGGCGTATTCTCTATGGAGGGTGACCTCTGCAAACTCCCCGAGATCGTAAAACTGAAGCACAAGTATAACTGCTCTATCATGGTTGACGAGGCACACGGTATCGGTGTGTTCGGTGACCACGGACGTGGTGTCTGCGACTACTTCGGACTGACTGATGAGGTTGACCTGATTATGGGTACTTTCTCGAAGTCGCTGGCTTCTATCGGTGGTTTCATCGCTTCGGATAAGGATACCATCAACTTCCTGCGTCATACTTGTCGTACTTATATCTTCTCTGCTTCTAACACGCCAGCTGCTACAGCTGCTGCATTGGAAGCTCTGCACATTCTGCAGAAAGAGCCCGAGCGCATTGAGAAGTTGTGGAGCGTGACCAAGTATGCCCTGAAGCGCTTCAGCGAGGAAGGCTTTGAGATTGGTGAAACAGAGAGTCCTATCATTCCGCTGTATGTGCGCGATGCACAGAAGACATTCCTGGTTACTGCACTGGCCTTCAACGCAGGTGTATTCATCAATCCCGTAATTCCACCAGCATGTGCTCCACAGGATACGCTGGTACGTTACGCACTGATGGCTACCCATACAGAGGAGCAGGTTGAGCGCTCTGTACAGGCCCTGAAGAAGATCTTCGTAGAGCAGGGAATCATTAAATAAAAAAATAATTGCCTAAAAATTTGCACGGGTCGCAGAAAATGCGTACCTTTGCACCCGCTTTTAAGGCAACCGAGGTGTAGCGCAGTTGGTAGCGTTCCTGGTTTGGGACCAGGCTGTCGCAGGTTCGAGTCCTGTCACCTCGACTAGAATTAATAAGTTTTAGGTTTTTTGGTCTTTCTTCGCTGAGATAGTGAGGAAAGATTTTTTTTTGCCCGAAAATTTGGAGGTTAGTTTCTTTTTGCTTACCTTTGCAGCATAAACCAATTAACTTACAGCCTAAAACCTGTAATGATTAAAAATTTGGTGCAGAAAATAAGTATTCTCGTCTGTTTGCTGAGCATGGTGTCGGGCATTCATGGACAGGACAACGAACATGTGTTTTTCATGTTCGATGCCTCTAATGGCTTGGCTGCAAACGGTGCACAAACCATACTCTGTACCAAGACAGGGCGCATGGTGATAACGACGATAGGCCATGTGAACTTCTACGACGGATACTCCTTTGACCATATTTCCCCACAAGCCGGTGACCTATATCCATTGGATAAATATAGCGGTCATTACCGCTTGATGTTTGATAAGCATCACCACCTGTGGCTGAAGGATCGGTATAATGTTGCTTGTGTGAATCTGACGATGGAGCAGATTGCGCATAATGTGAGGGCTGTGTTCGAGGAAATGGGTATCAAGAAAACGGTAGATGACCTGTTTACTGACAGTGAGAACATGCTTTGGACTCTGTCGGGCGACAAGTTGTCGAGTCCTGACCGTCCGCTGATCATCACTGTGCGCCAGAATGTAGCCCTGCATGATGTGAATGTGTATGAAGACATGTTCGCATTACTGTTCTATGCCGACGGAATGGTGTCAGCCTATGACCTGCAGACGGGTGAACACGTTTTTGACATCGTGTGTCCAGAGACAGAGGCTAAGAAATACATGGAATCATCGGTGGTGTATCCATATGAAAAGGGATTCTACCAGATTCGAAACGGTTCCTCAGAAGGTATGTTGCGCTATTTGGACATTGAAAAGCGTGAGTGGACAACGGTGATGGCGCCTAATTACCGACTGAACAATGTGGTGGTGCATAAGGGTAAGCTCTATGTGGCAACACAGTTCGGATACTGGATATATAACCTGGCTACTGGTGAGAAAACGATAGTGGATGAGCTGACACTGAGCAAAGGCAGAAAGCTGAAAACCGATGTTAACACGATAGCCTTTGACCGTCAAGGAGGTATGTGGATAGGTACGGAGATGAGAGGATTGCTGTACGCCAAACCTTACCCATCACCTTTCCATGCCTATTCGTGGAATAATCCAGAGTCGTTTACCCTTTACCAAAGAATGGCTGAGAAGCTGGATATGACGCCCAGACCCTATCGTCACCACGTGAATTGTGAATATACGGACAGTAGGGGATGGAAATGGACTGGACTTTACTCTGGACTGAAGTTGGAAACAACGGATGGAAAAGAGCGCATGTTCAAACGGAAGGATGGATTACGTAGCGAAATGGTGCATGCGGTGGTGGAGGATGCCACTCATGACATCTGGGTAAGTACCAGTTTCGGTATCTCGCATTTGTTTGTGAATGATACTGCCGTATACAGAGTAGAGACGTATGTAAACATGGACGATGTGCCCGCTGAAGCTTTTGTCAATGGTGCCGCTGCGCTGATGGATGATGGTAGCATTATCATGCAGTCGTTGGATCACATGGTGATATTCAATCCAGCATCATTCCATACGCTGACAACGGATGAGTTTATATTATACCCGAAACTGGTTCATCTGCAAATGAACGGACAGGATGTAGAACCAGGCAAAGAGTATGACGGATTAATGGTTCTAGAGAAGGCCGTGACACGTTCGAAAGAAATCAATCTGAACTACGACCAGAATATTGTGAAGCTGGAGTTCTCGGCACTGAACTATTTCCGACCCATGCAGACCTATTACCGTGTAAGGATAAAAGGATTTAAGAAATATGATGACTGGCAGGTTTTCTCGCACGGACTAACTCCTGATGTCGTAGATAAGTACGGCATGATGAGACTGACGCTGTTGAACATGGACTCAGGTCAGTACGAGGTAGAAGTACAGGCTTCGATGACGCCTGACGAATGGCCTGCAGAGCCCTATGTATGGATTATCACCGTGCATCAGCCATGGTGGCGTACTACAGGTATTTACTATCTGTTGGCTTTGGTATTGTTCAGCGTGTTGCTGGCTAACTTCCTGCTGTATAACAGGAATGTGAAGATGCGCATGATGCGCCATAACGAGGAGACTGATGTGGTTCGTCGCGTGATGCAGTTTGCCAATCGCTGTGAGGCCCAGAGGACGGAAGAGCTGGCACCCAACAAGTTGATGCAGGAAGGAGATGAGGAAGAGACACATCAGGTGATGAGTCGTGACTTTGTCAATGTGATGCTGAAATTGGTGCCTTATGTGATTAATCAGAAGGATGTTAAGAATATCACGATGAAGGAACTGGAACAGAATTCTGGAGTGCCAAGGGCCCAGTTGTATCAGTTGCTGTCAGCTAATATCGATAAGAACCCAAGTCAGTTGATTAGTCTGTTACGCATAGAGGAAGCTGCCCGATTGGTAAGAACAACGGAAATGAGTTTTGAGCAGATTGCTGAGGAATGCCGTTTCGTATCGCCAAACTATTTCTTTGCAGCATTCTTCCATCATTTCAGAATGACGCCAGAGGACTATCGGAAATCTAATGCCCTATAGCCCACGAGTTGCCACGTGCGCGCGCCTGTTTCCTTATAATATACCAATACTTGATAGCGGTTCTCCGTCTGGAAGAAGTTGCCCTCAGAAGGTGCAATGGTACCTGCGGATGTAAGGTATTGGTAAGAATAATAGCCCTGTTTTTGCAAGACGGAAGCGTAATAGGTCTGCGTGGTATCATCGTAGGTCATCTTATACGCATCCGGATTGTGGTCGATGGTCCAGTGCCCCCAAAGCTGGATGTCGCCTTGATAGGGAGTTTGCAGTGAATAGTTTACCCAGACATAGTCGCAGGTGTAGTCACATTCTACATTATCGCTATTGCGAATGACGAACGCACCGTCAGCATCGACATCGGTGAGATAGTTACGCTGAACGGTTGAGGTAAAAGGGTAGGCCTGAAAGTAGTGACCATCCCACTCAATATGGTCCAGTCCCATGGTGGTGTGTTTCACATCGAGCACTTCAAACTTATGAAACTCGTTGCCAGCATCGAAAATGAGTTGACGATTGTGTTGCCAAGAGGCTCCCTGATTATTGACAAAGGTGGGACGAAGATTGGTGCGGGCATCCTGTTCACGCCAATTCTGCATGACTACGGTATAGAGCTCGTCCTCAAACTGGTTGATGTGCAGGTCGTTGTATTTGAGTGAGAAACTGACTTGCTGATGACTTACATTATGATCAATATCAGTATTGGAACTGACCTCAAGACCTACACTGGTCAGAGGCTCTACTACGTAGAATTCCACTTCGAGTAATCGCTCATTGTCAGCATCCTCGTCGAATACGGTAATGCGATAGTTGCCACTTAATTTCAGTTGGCAACGCTCATTGGGAATGCTGAACTGATAATGGGTATAGAGCACGGTGGTGTTGATGGAGTGAAGATAATCGTCAATGGGGTTGTTATTGAAACCATTGAGCCAATCGCTCTCGAAAATATCCTCTGAGGTGCTCCAATCGGCCTCGCAATGTTCTAAACGATAGGTGAGTCGGTGGAAATCGTGAGAGAGTTCGTCGAACCCTACCACCAGCTTATCGGAACTATTTAGCGTCATCACTGGACGATTGAGCCAGTCGCCATTGACAATGCTGGTAAGCGACTTGACTCTTGGCGAGTAGATGCGGTTGGAAGCCCATCCGCAGGTAGCCAGGAGGAGCAGGAAGAATAAAAATCGTATCTTCATGGTGCAAAGATAATGAAAAAAATCGTATCTTTGCAAACAGATATGAGAAAGATTGCAGTTTTGACGATTAGTCTCATGGTGATGCTGATGGCATCATGCGGACAGAAGAAGAAGGATGCTGCCTATTATGAAATGATGGTAGACAGTATCAGGAAGGCGGAGCAGGTGAAAGAATTGCGACGCCAAGCGGGTATAACCGATGGTGACCCGCTGGAAGAATTCTTCCTGAAACTGAGTCTGCGTCCGTTGCCCCTGCAATCGGAAGGAAAGAAATGGCAACGTCTGGGCGAATTTACAAAGGTGCCTCGCGTATTAAATGACCAGTTTGGTTATATGTCGAATACGGAACTGCAGGTAATGGCAATGCCCAGGGCTACAGGACATGAGGTGGTGATGTTGCTGGAAATGCAGGACTCAATCACCCCTGCATTGTATCTTTATACCATGAATCGTCAGCACAGAACGATTGACCAGCTGTGTATTTATGAAGAGACAGCAGAGGACAGAGCTGCCGATTTCGGTAAGACATCGATGGATTACTATATCACCAGCAATTGGGAAATTACGCTGATGAAATACTATCTGTCACATGAAGCGACGAGCCCCGAATTGGAGGAGACTCGCCGCTATATCATCAATAAGGAGGGAAAGTTTGAAGAGGTGATTATCGAACTGTAATCTTGACAGGTTGCTCAACTTCTTTCTTCCACATCTTCAAGTAATTGAACCATTCCTTGGCTGAATGGTAACCAAAGGTCTCATTGGCAGAGGTGTAGGTGACCTTGTAGCTCATCTTATTTCCGTTGACCTTGAGCACATAGCCATAGTTGTCCTTGTTGGCAGGTTCCTCGCTGACAATGTTCTTCAGTGGAACAAGTACAGCCAGTCCTACAGTCTCACGCTTCCACTTGGTGGTATCAGCAGCAGGATAGTCGGTACCCCAGCAAGCACGAAGTCCTTTCTTATCGGAGAATTCCTCAGAACCTTTCACATTAATGATACCCGTAGAGAAACGATAGTCGGATACATCTTTATTGAAGAATACATCTACATCCGTGTCACGATGACCTGCATACTGTGTGTAGCGAAGGGTCATGGTGATGGGTGACTTGCTGGCGTCTGCCTTCCATCCACGATCGACAATCTCAACGATAGCACGAAGAGGTCCGTAGCTGACAACACGCTGGGTGCGTGTACGAACGGGTTCAACGAGCGTAGGCTTCTGACCGTCCCATCCACGGAAGGCACCCAGTCCGAAGGTCTGTCCAACCCATAGCACATCATCGCCATAGCCTTTAGCCTTCAGGTCGTCAGGGGTATAGAACTGCGTTTCCTTCAACTCCAACTGCTTATGGAACTTGCCATAGAGGTCGAGGGTCTGACGAGCATCGAAGTAAATGCGGATGCCATTAAGCTCGCTCTCAAAGTCGACACCATGATGGTGCTGAACATTATAAGTATAAGCAGCATCGCCACGAGCAGTAAGTTGTTCGATGTAATTGTTCTGCTGGTGTTTCTTCAGTGTCTTATCCTTGGTGTTGGCCAGCACCATTTCTGCATAAGTACGGGCAGGGTAGGTGCGAGGCTCGCCTTCGTCCATCAGTGTGATGGTGTATTCCTTTTGCTCCTTCTTGCCAAGATCGGCCAAGAAGCAAAGCTCATCGAAGGTGTCGTCCTGATTCAAGTCGTCCAACTGACAAGGAACCTCTTTGCCCGACAGGGTGACAAGGGCAGAGCGCACTTCACCATAGGAAGCCAAAGAGAGTACAACGGGCACATCGGTGCGTTCAACATTACTGGGATTGGTAACACTGACAGTGAGTGTTCGGTTGGCAAAAGCCAGCGTGCTGAAAGTGGTCAGCGCGAGGAGTGAAAATATTCTTCTCATTGTGCTAAAAAGTTGTTTTGTTTCTTGCAAATTTCACACAAATAAACGAATTTAAGGTAAAAATGCCCTTCATATTTAATTTTTTTAGTTTAAAATTTGGTTTTTAAAACAATTTTTAGTAATTTTGCAGAGTAATTTAAAATTATTTAAAGGCTTTTCCTGATCCTAATGGGCAAAATATACGGAATATTATTCATGATAATGCTATTGTGCATCGGCTGTCAGTGGCAGTTGAAGCCCAATGATGTTGACGCTGAAGAACAGCGTGTCAGCATCCAGCGTTATGACCGTATAGAGACCCTGTATCTGACAACGGGAGATTATTCAGCCTTGCAACAGATGAATACCGTTTATCCCACGCAGACCCGTATGTTGCTGGAGGATGTGCTGCAATTAGGAAAGGTGAACGATCGTGATATCAACAGTAAGTTCCTGTATTTCTTTCAGGATTCTACGTTGCAGATGATGTTGTCTGACGTACAGCATGAATTTGCTGATATGGACGATGTGAACCAGGAAATGGCTGCTTCGTTTGAGCGATTGAAAGAGGAATTGCCCGATATGGAGATTCCTGAGATATACACTCAGATTGGTTCGTTTGACCAGAGCATCGTGGTTGGTAATAATACGCTGGGTGTTAGTCTGGATAAATATCTGGGCATTGACTATCCTTTCTATGTGTCACATTATTCAGAAGAACAGCGTCAGTTGATGGTTCGCTCGATGATTGTGCCTGACTGTCTGGCTTTCTATATACTCAGCCTGTATCCATTACCTTTTAATGATCAGCAGTCACAGCAAGAACGTGACAACCACATGGGAAAAATCCAGTGGGTAGTCAATCAGATGACGAAGCGAGAGGTGTTCGCTAATGAATATGTGGATAGGATAGCTGACTATATGACGAAAAACTCGAAAATGTCTATTGCTCAGTTATTAGGCAATAGCAAGTAAGTGGTTTTCCAAAAAATCATAAAATGACGAAAAGTTTGGGAGCATGAATGATAGTGCTCTCATTTTTTTTTTGTACTTTTGTAGCCCGAAAATAATTAGAAAACTATGCCCGAACAAACAAACAATAGCGGAGGACAGCGTCGTCGCAGACAACAGCCAGTAGACAATACGTATGCACATGTTCAGCCACAGGCTACAGAGATAGAGCGTGCTGTATTAGGAGCCTTGATGATTGACAAGGACGCCTATGCGGTGGTTTGTGAAATGCTGTTGCCTGAAAGTTTCTATGAGCCTCGCAACCAGAAAGTGTATCGTGCCATCATGGAACTTTCGATGCACGAGTTGCCTGTAGACGTATGGACAGTAACCGAGCAATTGGCGAAACAAGGTGATCTGGAGGATGTTGGAGGACCTGGTTACGTGACAGAACTATCTTCACGAGTTGCCTCGTCAGCCAATATCGAGTATCATGCGCGAATCATTGCCCAGAAATCTTTGGCTCGTCAGTTGATATCCTTCTCAAGCAATATCCAGACAAAGGCATTCGACGAGACGATTGATGTAGACGACTTGATGCAGGAAGCTGAAGGCTCACTCTTTGAGTTGGGTCAGCGAAACATGAAGAAGGACTACACGCAGATTGACCCTGTCATCAAGAATGCGGTAGACGTGATACAGAAGGCTGCAGCCAATAAGGATGGTCTGACGGGTGTGCCTACAGGCTATCATAAGTTGGACGATATTACCTCTGGATGGCAACCTTCCGACTTGGTGATTATTGCTGGTCGTCCTGCAATGGGTAAGACCTCGTTCGCCCTCTCTATGGCCAAGAATATTGCAGCAGACTATAAGGTACCAATGGCTTTCTTCTCGTTGGAAATGTCGAACGTTCAGTTGGTGAACCGTCTGATTTCAAACTGTTGTGAGATTCAGGGTTCGAAGATACTGAACGGACAATTGCAACCAGACGAGTGGGACAGACTGGACAAACGACTGAATGGACTTTTGGGTGCTCCGCTGTATGTGGACGATACACCAGGCCTTTCTGTTTTTGAACTACGCACCAAGGCTCGTCGACTGGTTCGTGAGCATGGCGTGAAGATTATCATGATTGACTATCTGCAGCTGATGAATGCCAATGGTATGCGATTCTCTTCGCGTCAGGAGGAGGTGTCAACCATCTCTCGTTCGCTGAAGGGACTGGCTAAGGAGTTGGATGTTCCCATCTTGGCGCTCTCGCAGTTGAATCGTGGTGTGGAGAGTCGTGAAGGATTGGAAGGCAAGCGCCCTCAGTTGTCAGACTTGCGTGAATCAGGTGCCATCGAGCAGGATGCGGATATGGTGCTGTTTGTGCATCGTCCAGAGTATTACCATATCTATCAGGATGATAATGGGCGCGACCTGCATGGTATGGCGCAGATTATCATTGCCAAGCATCGTAAGGGTGCTACGGGCGATGTGCTGTTGACCTTCCGAGGCGAGTTTACCCGTTTCGAGAATCCTGAGGATCGTCGTCTGGGTTCAAAGCGTCCTGATAATGGTGGTGAGATACTGGGCAGTAAAATGAATGATGACGCACAGCCTTCAGCTGATGCATCACCATTCGGAGGATTTGAGGAACCAGCAGGTCCACTGCCTTTCTGATTCCTTATTTGTTTCTGAAATTATTTAGAATACTTATCTATCAGTGATTGAGCTTGGCTGTTGCCGAGCTCTTTTGCTTTGGCGAGGTTCTTCAGACCTTCAGCCTTCTGACCTTTCACACACTGAGCCAGTCCAAGCAACAGATAACCATCGCTTCCCTCTGGGGCCATACTGATGCACCCCTTTGCTGACTCTATGGCCTCGTCAGTCATTCCGACACGCAGTTCGACATTGGCCTTCTCTGCACGATAAACCAGTTCGTTGGGTTCCATCTCAGCAGCACGACGAATGTCGTTCAAAGCCTGCTGGTAAAGGTGACCAGCAAACTCAGCCTGCTCGCGAAGGAAATAGAAATTGGCACCCAGTTGTGCAGCCATCAGTGTCTCATAGTCATTATAATCGTTCACTGCAGGACGATATTTCTTGGCCTCGAAGAGTGCCTGTGCACGAGCATAAAGATAAGGTGCAGCAGTCTTGATATAAGGCTTGGTGAATGTGTTGACAGCGCTGTCGAGTAGGGCAAGTGCCGCTTCCTTATCGTTCATCTGCGTCTTACACTGGGCTGCAGCATAGTAGGATTCTGCCTTCATCATATCAGTCTTAGCCAGTTCCATATAAATGTTGTAGGCTTCATCGTATTTTTGCTGGGCAAACAGAATCTGAGCCTGCAGCTGTTCATAGACGGGCTGGGGATTTACCTTGTATGCAGCCTTTGCCTCTTCCAATGCAAAGTCGAGTGTCCAAGGGGCGTAGGGCTTGTCGTCCTTATAGAGTATTTTCTGGAAAACCATCTGTGCATACTGATAGTGCGCATCGTCCTTCATATCACCCACTTTGATGGCTTGCTTCATGTCATCGTCAGCACCTTGGAAATCGTCCTTGGCCACCTTCTGGCGAGCTCTGTAGATATAGCCATCAGAAGACTGTGGAAATTTCTCGATGAACCGATTGATAAGTTGGTCATACTCCTCAGTGCTCATCGTTGAGGATGAAACGTAGAGTGCCAACGTAGCCTCGCTCTGATCATCGGGCAAAGCCTTGGCAATCTTCACAGTACGCAGAACGGGATCGTTCTGACTCAGTGCAGACATGCGAAGACTATTGGCATAGCGGACACTGACAGCATAACCTGTTGTCGATTTCCCACTGGCTGAGGGTTGCAGAATGCCTACTGCTTCGCCTTGCTCGTTCAGAATAGGGCAACCCACCTGCTGATCGGATGTCTCCATATCCAAGGTGTAATAAGTATAGCCTTCGCCAAACTGCTCGGCACTGCTTACTGTTCCTTTGGTACAAGCAGGAACCTTCTTCACAGCATAAGGCATCAGCCACAGCGTGGCACCATTGCTGGCAGCATTCTGGGCAATGCTCAAGGCTTGCGTCTTCTTGGCAATTACATGAAACTTGGCCACATCGTACATGTCGTTATAGCCTATCAAGCAATCTACCTCCATCTCTTTGCCTTGTGCGTCGATAATCACAGCACGCTGGGCGTTCTTGAAAGGAGCAAAACTGCTGACTGCCTGACCTTGTTCGTCGATGAAGAAACCATTGACGCTGGCCAACAATGAGCCATCAGCGCCAAATGTCTTCAGTGTGAATACTGCCTGCGCTGCTTTCTTTGTCCAAGCGGGATTTTGTGCGTAAGAGACTGTAGCCAACAGCATACAGCCTATCATGAAAAATAGTCGTTTCATATCTTTAAAAGTTCTTTTGCATTTTGTATGGCAGCATCGCTGATGTCACTTCCGCTCAGCATCTGGGCTATCTCAGTGATGCGCTCTTCGTTGTTCAGTTCTGTCATGTGGCTGACAGTGCCATTCTTGGTTTCCTCCTTGGAAACACGATAGTGATGACTGCCCAAAGCAGCTATCTGAGGCAGGTGGGTAATGGAGATAACCTGTCGCTCTGTGCGTCCCATCTCCTGCATGATTTGTGCCATCTTCTCAGCAATCTTTCCACTCACACCCGTGTCTATCTCGTCGAAGATGATGGTGGGCAACTTCACAGCTCCGCTGATCATTGCTTTCAATGATAGCATCACACGGGCAATCTCACCACCCGAGGCCACCTGCGATACAGGTTGGAGTGGGGTAGACGTGTTGGCAGAAAAGAGGAACGAGATGCTGTCTTGTCCGTTCTTTCCCAGCTCTGTTTTCGTGATGCTCACGTCAAAGCGTGCGTGGGGCATGCCGAGTTGCTCGAGACGTTGTGCCAACTGGCTCCGCATGTTGTCCGCAGTGGCTTGGCGCATGGTCGATATAGTCTCGGCACGATGTGCGCATAGGCTCCGCAGCTTGGCCACTTCCTTTTCCATCTCGCTCACTGCTTCGTCACTGTTCTCAATATGCGAAAGTTTCAGCTTCAAGTCGTCGCGCTGCTGGATGAGTTCCTCAACGGTTTCAACATGATATTTCTTCTCCAACTCATACAGACGGTCCAGACGATTGTTGATATTATCCAGTTCTGCAGGGTTGAAATCGGTTCGCTCCAAAAGTTGGCTCACTTCGTCAGCAATGTCTTTCAGTTCTATGCGACAAGAGTCCAAGCGCTCTGTCAGTTCAGCAGTCTTTGGCATTACCTTGCTGATACCATTCAGTGCGTTATAGGCTGATTTTACTTGAGAAACCACTCCGCTTTCATCACCATTCAGGGCATTGTCTGCCTCATAGAGTGCCGTCTTGATGTCCTCAGCATGCGACATGGTCTCGCTTTGCTGTTCCAATTCTTCCTGTTCGCCTTCCACCAATTGTGCAGCCTCCAGTTCATCATACTGGAATTGCAGGAAGTCTGCATTCTGCTTGTTGCGCTCTATCTCTTCGCGCAACTGGTTCAGCTCCTTCGTCTTCTGCTGATAGTTGGCAAAGCATTGCTGGTATTCCTCCAGCTCCTTGCTGTCGTTAGCCAGAATATCGACTACGTTCAGCTGGAAGTCTTGCTTGTTCAGCAATAGGTTCTGGTGTTGCGAGTGAACATCCATCAACTGATCGCCCAACTCCTTCAGCATCGTCAGTGCCACAGGGGTGTCGTTGATGAAGGCACGACTCTTGCCTGCAGCTGTCAACTCACGACGGATAATGGTGTCGTGGTCGTCGTATTCAATATCGTTCTCGTCGAAGAAGGGTTTCAGGTCGTAGCGCGACAAGTCGAAGTGTGCTTCTATCACACAACGGTCTGCTCCCTGCTTGATGCTCTTCGAGTCGGCTCGCTGTCCTAACAAGAGTCCGATGGCTCCCAGAATGATAGACTTTCCTGCACCCGTCTCACCCGTAATCACAGAGAAGCCAGGATGCAGCTCTATGTCGAGCTCATCAATCAGCGTAAAGTTCTTGATATATAGTTGTTGTAACATGCCTTATTTTCTTATTTTCTCCCAGGCTTCATTCTGTGCAGCATTAATGCTCATCAGCATATCGTAAATAGCCTGTTTCTCTTTCTGCGTTCCCTTTCCTTCGTAGATGTTGGCAATCTCGTCGCGCTTATAGTCTGTCCAAATCTGTGGCAACAGACTCAGTGGTTTCTGTTCGTGAGCCACCTTCAGGTCTTTTTCCAAAGCCTCTGAAATGTTGGTGCGTCCACGTTCCACGTTGTTTGCCATTTCGTCCAATCCTGTGCGATAGTAGTCGTATTGCAACTGTCTGAAGGGTTTCATCTGCTCGTCCAGATAGTCGTTGATAATGGCAAAGCGGTTGCGAGTGTCCTCAAACGATTTCCATCCTGAGAAGCCTAAATCCTGCGCATTATTCACCAGGTGCATGCATCGCATCAGGATGTCCGTTCCTCCCATGGGCGCAAAACTGTCGAGGTCCAGTCCGATGATGAGGTAGGCATAATACGCCATCAGGGCAGTCAGCTGGTTGTCTACCATTTCATCGTTGAAGTTCAGCTGGTCGAACTGCGCAAACTGGAAATTGAATTGCGCGTCCTTATTATTATATAAGGTGGAGTTGTACGTAGCATTGAAGACAGGACGGTTGGCCTGAATCAGTGCTGTGCACTCAAACAGATTCGAGGAGGGATCATACTTCGTTACGGTGAGGTTGAAGTTGACTGTGATACGCTCGTGCTTCTGAAACTGCAACTCAGTCCATTGACGATCGTTCATCCATTGCTCCAGCGTCTGTTGCAGATTGTCAAACACCGTTTTGTCCGTGCGCTCTATCTGTTGCGTGTTGAGGTTGATTTTTACCTCCAACTCCTGTGCCGAGGCCATCACGCCACAAAGCACCATCATAACGGTTGTCATCAACCTGTATGTCAGCGTCCCTCGTCTCATCTTTGGCTTATAGTCGTTTGCTCAACTCATTCACGATATCCTTGGCCACCTCTGTCTTGGGCTTCTTGTCGAAGTCCACTTGTCCGTTGGCTGAAAGGATGCTTATCTGATTGTCGTCCGACTGGAAACAAGTGCCCTTGCGCTGTAGCGAGTTCAGCACGATGAAGTCGAGATTCTTCTTCTGCAACTTCTTCTGTGCATTAGCCTCCTCGTCGTTAGTCTCCAGCGCAAAGCCAACCAGCAGTTGTCCTTGCTTCTTCATCTGTCCCAGTTGGGCAGCAATATCGTGCGTGGGCTTCAGTCGGATGACCAAATCGTCCTTTTCGCGCTTGATTTTCTCAGCGGCAATGTTCTCAGGACGGAAGTCGGCTACTGCAGCACAAAGAATGGCTGCATCCATGTTGGCAAAATGGGTGGTAGCAGCTTGGTACATCTCCTCGCAACTCTCCACGTCTATGCGATGGATGTTTGCAGAGCACGACATGCTGACAGGACCTGCAATCAGCGTCACCTCAGCGCCACGACGCGCACACTCCTCAGCCAGCGCGAAGCCCATCTTCCCACTGCTGTAGTTGCCAATGAACCTTACGGGGTCTATCTTCTCGTACGTAGGACCTGCTGTTATCATGATGCGCTTGCCCTGCAAGTCTTTCTCCTCAAAATAATTGTCCAGATAAGCCACGATGTTCTCAGGCTCTTCCATACGTCCCTTGCCCTCCAAGCCAGAAGCCAGGAAACCACTTTGGGGTTCGATGATCTGATTGCCAAACGAGCGCAGACGGTCCATGTTTGCTTGCGTGGTGGGATGTTGGTACATGTCCAAGTCCATAGCGGGCGCAATGAACACGGGAGCTTTCATCGATAAATAGGTGGTTACCAACATGTTATCAGCAACACCATTTGCCATCTTTCCCAATGTTGAGGCTGTACAGGGAGCTATCAACATAGCGTCAGCCCACAGGCCCAGTTTGACGTGTGAGTTCCAAGTACCGTCACGTTGTGAGAAGAACTCGCTCACCACAGGTTTCTGGGTGAGCGTTGATAGGGTAATGGGGGTAATGAACTCCTTGCCTGCAGGAGTGATGACTACCTGCACTTCGGCACCAGCTTTTACCAGTCCTCTGATGATGTAGCAAGCCTTGTAGGCAGCGATGGAGCCCGTTATACCTAATACGATTTTCTTTCCTTTAAGCATTGTTTATTTGTTGGCTTCACGCAGACGAATGCGTGTCAGCACTTGCTTGGTGTTATAGGTGAAGTCGCCAGCCAGTATCCAGCTATAGTATCCAGGGTCGAAACGTAGCACCTCGGCTACGGGCACGCCCTTGTGCTTTCCAAAGTTGAACACCTCTGTGCGTTGTCCATTGACGTCAGCCCATATAATACGACCTGCAAAGTCCACATTGTCGCTTGTCTTGGAGAATTCAGCCAGACTATCCATGTCGTTCTCCAATACCTTCTCTGTGTCTTCGTTGGCACCAGGGGCATACTTGTCCAACTGGCCCATCAGCACACGATAGGTTGCCTCCGTGTCCTGATCAGCACGATGCGCCTCGAAGTCTTCCTCCATCTTTCGTCCACAATAGAACTTGTAGGCAGCAGCCAAATTTCTGCGCTCCATTTTTCTGAAGATGGCACATGCATCAATGAGGCGACACTTTGAGAAATCGAAGTCAATGCCCGCACGCAGGAACTCCTCAGCCAACAAGGGCACATCGAAATTGTTGGAGTTATATCCTGCTATGTCGGAGCCTACGAACACCTCGTTCAGCTTCGAAGCCAACTGCTTGAAGGTTGGCTTGTCCTTTACGTCTTCGTTGGTGATACCAGTCAACTGTACGACCACCTCAGGAATCGTCTTTTCAGGGTTGATGAGCTCGTCGCCACGTACCTCTTTTCCGTCAGGGAATACCTTAATATATGACAACTGGATGACGCGGTCCTTGACCAAGTCAAGGCCCGTAGTCTCCAAGTCGAAAATCACCAGTGGTTTCTTAAGATTCAGTTTCATTTCTATTTCAATCTTCCTCCTTCTTCTAAATTCTTCTAACTTCTAGTTTTCTTAATCATTAATCAGCATGGGCATCATCAGCATCAGCACATCCTGGTTCTCTGGTTGCTCAGAAGGCAGTACCAATCCTGCACGACTTGCGTCAGCCAGCTTGATGATAACCTCAGTGCACTCGAAGTTGTTCAAAATCTCGATGAACGAAGCACCCTTGAATCCGATGCTCATAGGCTGTCCGTTATACTCACAGGCAATGCGCTCTGTAGCTGTCTTCGAGAAGTCGTAGTCCTCAGCATTCAACTGCAGGGTACCACCTTCCACGTGGAAGCGAATCAGATTGCTTGAATCGTTGGCAAAAGGCTGTACACGACGCAGAGCAGCCAGCAAGCCCAGACGGTCAACGGTCAGCAGGTTAGGATTGTTCTGTGGAATTACTGAGTTGTAGTTGGGATAGCGACCCTCAATCAGACGGCAGATAATCTCGCCCTCACCATAGTTGATCTGTGCGTTGCGCTCGTCGAAGCGAATCACTACGTCGCCACCATCCTTGCCCAGCAGGTTCTTCAGCAGACCAGCGGGCTTCTTAGGCAGGATGAACGAAGCAGGCTCGCCCTGAATAGTCATCAGACGATTGCGCACCAGCTTGTGTCCGTCAGAAGCAACGATAGCCAGACACTCAGGTGTCAGGTCGAAGTAGATACCATTCATCACAGGGCGAAGCTCGTCCTGAGCGGTGGCAAACAGGGTGCGGTTGATGTTCTCAGCCAACAGAGCGTTGGGGATTGTAATCTCGTGGGCTGCAAACTCCATGCCCTGAGGCTGTGGGTATTCATCGGCATTCTCGATGGGCAGTGAGAACAGACCGTTCTGATAAGAAATCTTTGCCAAGTTAGTAGTCTGGTCCACATCGAAAGTGATGGGTTGCTCTGAGAAGCCCTTTACAGCTTCCAGCAAGTCGTGGTTACCAATGGCAAAGCGTCCGTTGCCGTCGCTCTCTGTCAGTTCGAGTTGTGTCTTCATGACGTTCTCGCTGTCAGAGGCTGTCAGGTAAAGTACGTTGTCGTGAATGTCGAACAGGAAATCAGCCAAGATAGGCAGTGAATTCTTGCTGTTGATTACTCTCGAAAGAGCATTGAGTCTGCTGCTAAGCGCAGTGCTTGATACGGTAAATCTCATGAGTATTTATACTTTTAGTTTTGTTCCATATTCTTAATTGAGCACAAAAATACAAAAAGTCTGGCTCAATAGCAAAAATAATCGAGGAAAAATTCTCATTTTAGAATTATTTTCCGTAATTTCGCAATCTGAAACAATAAATTAATTCAAAAAGAACGTATAAAGTATTATGGATTTAACAGGAAAAATTATTGCAGTATTGCCCGCTAACAGTGGCGTTTCTTCACGTACAGGTAACCCTTGGATGTCTCAGGAATTCGTTATCGAGGTTCCTGGTCAGTATCCCAAGAAGTGTGTGTTCCGTGTGTTTGGTGAAGACCGCATCAAGCAGTTTAATATTCAGATGGGTGAGGACATCACCATTAGCTTCGATATTGATGCTCATGAGTATAATGGACGTTGGTTCAATGAGATTCGTGCCTACAACGTCACTCGTGGCCAAGCTCCCGTAGCAGCTGCTCCTGGCGTTGCTCCTGCCCAGGCTGCTCCCTTCCCACCACAGGACGCTAATGCTCCCTTCCCTCCTGCTCAGGAACCTGCAGGCGAGGGTAGTACAGACGACCTGCCCTTCTAAGTCGAGAGACGAAATATAATAATCGCGCGTACATTATTTTTAATATATACCAATATGCTTACACAACAAGACCTGAAACAGCTTGCTCAGAAGGGAATCTCTGAGCAGCAAATTGAGACTCAACTGGGACAGTTCAAGACTGGTTTCCCGTTCCTGAAACTGGAGGCTGCTGCTGCTATCGGACGTGGCATTGTGGCTCCTACCTCTGACGAGGGAAGAAAGTATGTAGATGCGTGGCAGAAGTATAAGGCTGCTGGCAAGCGCGTGGTGAAGTTTGTACCTGCCTCAGGTGCAGCAAGCCGTATGTTCAAGGATATGTTCGCTTTCGTGGATGCCGATTACGACAAACCCACAACGGACTTTGAGAAGAAGTATTTTGACAATATCGACAAGTTTGCCTTCTACGGTGAGCTGGATGCTGTTTGCCAGAAGAACAATGGCAAGGGCATCAAGGCGCTGATTCAGGAGGGTAACTTCAAGGCTGTTGCTGCCAACATGCTGAAGGCTGAAGGACTGAACTATGGTCAGTTGCCCAAGGGCTTGCTCTTGTTCCACAACTATCCTGAGGGTCCTCGTACGCCGATGGAGGAACACTTGGTCGAAGGTGCACTCTATGCTGCCTCTAATGGCGAGGCCCACGTGCATTTCACCGTTTCTCATGAGCACATGGAACTGTTCAAGCAGAAGGTGGCCCAGAAGGCCGATATGTATGCTAAGAAGTATGGCATTGCCTATGATATCACCTTCTCTGAGCAGAAGCCTTCTACCGATACCGTTGCAGCCAATCCTGATGGCACTCCATTCCGCAACAGCGATGGTTCCTTGTTGTTCCGTCCAGGTGGACATGGTGCGCTGATTGAGAATCTGAACGAGATTGAGGCCGACGTTATCTTTGTGAAGAACATTGACAATGTAGTGCCCGACCGTTTGAAGGGCGACACCGTTCTGTGGAAACAGATCATCGCTGGTGTTCTGGTTACTTTGCAGAAGAAAGCCTTCGAATATCTCGAGCTGTTGGATTCTGGCAAGTACACCCACGAGCAGATTGAGGAAATCATTCGCTTCGTACAGAACGACCTCTGCTGTCGCAAGGCTGACATCAAGGAGTTGGAAGATGCCGACCTCGTCATCTACCTGCGCAAGAAGCTCAATCGCCCCATGCGCGTGTGTGGCGTAGTAAAGAATGTAGGCGAGCCTGGTGGTGGCCCGTTCCTGACCTATAATCAGGATGGTACCGTTAGCCTGCAGATTTTGGAGTCCAGCCAGATTGACAAGTCTAACAAGGAGTATATGGAGATGTTCACCAAGGGCACTCACTTCAATCCCGTTGACCTCGTTTGTGCTGTCAGGGACTACAAGGGCAATGCCTTCGACCTGCCTAAGTTTGTTGACCCCACCACGGGCTTCATCTCTCAGAAGTCAAAGAGTGGTAAGGAGCTCCAGGCACTTGAATTGCCAGGCCTTTGGAATGGTGCTATGAGCGATTGGTCTACCATCTTCGTTGAGGTGCCTCTCTCTACCTTCAACCCCGTTAAGACCGTTAACGACTTGTTGCGCGAACAACACCAGTAAGCGCATTCGCTAGTGAATAGTGAAAAAGTGAATAGTGATGAACACAAGAACTATTTTAGCTATCGGAATGTCTTCCGTTATGATGCTAACATTTAACTCCTGCCAGCAGAATTCTCGCGAGAACCCTCTGCTGGCAGAGAGTTCTTTACCCTTTGGCGCGCCCGATTTCAGTAAGATTCAGACCTCTGACTATCTTCCTGCCTTCGAGGCCGCTATCAAGGATAAGCGTGAGAATATCCAGAAGATTGTGGATTGTCCTGACTCGGCAACTTTCGAGAACACCATCCTGCCTTTCGAGGATAGTGGCAAGTTGCTCGACCGTGTCACTCGCACGTTCTTCCCCTTGGTGGATGCCGACAAGACTCCTGAGATTGGCGAGATTGAGAAGAAGGTTCAGCCCATGCTGACCGACTTGGAGAACGAGATAGCGTTCAACAAACCTCTCTTCGAGCGTATCAAGCAGGTCTATGATAAAGAGCACGATTCGCTGAAGGGCGAAGACCAGAAACTGCTCGAGGAAATCTACAAGTATTTCGTTCGCAAGGGCGCCCTCTTGTCTGAGGATAAGATGAAGCGCATGAAGGAAATCAACCTGCGCATCAGCGACCTCCAGCAACAGTGGGGCGACCAGCTCCAGGCTGCTACCAACGACGCTGTGGTTTGGGTCGATAAGCAGGAAGACTTGGCAGGCTTGAGCGATGCTGACATTGCCCAGTGCAAGAAGGATGCCGAGAGTCGTGGAGGCAAGGCGCCTTACGCTATCGTCATTGTCAACACCACCCAGCAGGCTATCCTTGCCAGCCTCGACAATCGCGACCTGCGCAAGCGTGTCTTCGAGGCCAGCATTCATCGTGCTGATGGTACCAAGGCTGAGCACAACACGTTTAAGATTGTTTGCGAGATTGCCAAGCTGCGTGCCGAGCAGGCTGAGATTATGGGTTATCCCTGCTATGCTGCCTATTCGTTGGAGAACACGATGGCCAAGACTCCTGAGAATGTCTATGCCTTCCTGAAGAACCTGATCAAGGAATATTCGCCCAAGGCCGATGCAGAAACCCAGGCTATCGAGGACTTTGCCCGCAAGACCGAGGGTGCCGATTTCAAACTCGAGCCCTACGACCGCTTCTACTATTCTGCCAAGATGAAGAAGGCCTTGCTCGACATCTCTGACGATGAGGTGAAGCCTTATTTCAATGTCGACAGCGTGCTGGTCAATGGTGTGTTCTATGCCGCCAATCTGGTTTATGGACTCACCTTCAAGGAGCGCACCGATATTCCTACCTATCACCCTGACATGCGCGTGTTCGAGGTTATCGACAAGGACGGCAAGCCACTGGCCCTGTTCTATGGCGACTACTACCGTCGACCCACCAAGCGCGGAGGAGCGTGGATGGATGCCTTCCAGGAGCAGACCCATCGCTGGAATCTGTTGCCCATCATCTTCAATGTCTGTAATACGGCAAAGGCCCCTGAGGGTCAGCCTTCCTTGCTGACGTGGGACGAGGTAACCACCATGTTCCATGAGTTTGGTCACGCCCTCCACGGCATGCTTTCCAACTGCGAATACCAGACGCTCGCAGGCACCAACGTCTATCGCGATTTCGTGGAGATGCCCTCGCAGTTCAATGAGTCGTTTGCAGCCATTCCTGAGGTGTTCGACCACTTCGCCCGCCATTACGAGACGGGTGCTCAGATGCCTGCCGAACTGAAGGAGCGCATGCTGAAGAGCATCACCTTCCAGACGGCCTATGCTCTGGGCGAGAACCTTGCAGCCACCTGCCTCGACCTTGCCTGGCACATGCTGCCCGCCAAGGATGTTCCTACACCCGACAAGGCGCAGGAGTTCGAGAACTCTGCCCTCCAGCAGATCGGATTGCTGAACCCACAGATTCCGCCTCGTTATAGCACCAGCTACTTCAACCACGTATGGGGTGGGGGGTATGCCGCTGGCTATTACAGCTATCTGTGGACCGAAGTCCTCGCAGTCAACATCGCCGATGTCTTTGCCAAGCGTGGTGCCCTGAAGCCCGAAACGGGTCAGGATATGCGCGACAAGATACTCAGTCGTGGCAATACCGGCGACCTCATGCAGATGTTCTCCGACTTCACGGGCATGCAACAGCCCGATGCCTCCAGCCTTCTCAAGGCTCGTGGATTGTAATCTCATCTTTTTATGATAGAATTTAGGTGGTAGGGTTCATAGCCTTACCACTTATTTTTTGCTGTCACGCCTGTCACGCTGTAACGCTTTTCTTATCGAAAATTTGGAAAGTTCAGAATTATGTCTTATCTTTGCAGATGAATAATAAATAATTGTTATGCCAAAGATATTTGAATACTTCGGATTTATATTCTATTTCTACTCCAATGAGCATGAGCCAATTCATGTCCATGTGTTGCATGGAGATAAAGAAAGTGTATTCGACCTTATCATGATGGATGGTATACTGGTAGAAATTCGAGCTCGCGAGAAGAAAGGTGCTGAGCCGTTGCCAGAGAAAGATAAACGAACGGCCGAAGAGTTCATTCGCAAATATCACAAGAATATCATCCAGAAATGGATTAAATTCTTTGTCCTGAAGCAGAGCGTTCGTAGCACAAGAATTAATAAGAAATTATAAGGAGGAGGGACTATGGAGAAATTGTACATTGTAAAGGCTGAAAATGCAGGGAACCTGACGGTCAACCTGACATTCAGCGACAACACAACACAATTGGTTGATGTTGGCGATTTTATTCGCCGTCATCCACATCCGCAATACAATAAATATCTTGATCCCCGTAAGTTCAGCCGTTTCACTATAGACAATGGCAATGTTGTATGGGGCAAGAACTGGGACTTGATATTCCCAATAGAACAATTACACGCTGGTGTGATAGCATAATGTCGAACAAATAAAACTGATTGCCTATGGGCTAGGAAATAGATATACGGACATATAGGATGAATTTCCGCTTTTAGATTCTTGTATTCCAAAATCGGCAAAATTGAAAGAATACAATCAAGAACTAAAGTTGGAGTTCGCGCCTGATGGCGTGGACTTTACTCGTTTAAGATTGTATGGTGTTTGCCGATACCAGGAATACGTAGACGAAGTAAATTGTCCACGTTTTCTTTTGTGTATATTCAAACAATATGTATAACTTAAACTATAATGATTATGAAGAAAACATTTAGATTAATTGGTATTGTAATTATGGCAATTATTTGTTGTGGACTGACAGCGTGCGGCGGCGATGATGATGACTCCAATAACGGTGCTATTTCCGAATATGTGGGAAGTTGGAGTTGTACAAGTCCTGCAACTTATCAAACAAGCACTATCGTTACAAAAGGTACAACTCTTTTGATAACGTCTTCTGGAGATATGACGTGGACTATGCCTGATGGTAATAGATACAATGCAAAGATGCGCGCGCTCGGCGACGATTGGGCGGATATTACCTACAAAGGGAAAACCTACAGAGCTGAAATATATGTTAGTAATAACAAACTATGGATCAATGTTAACGGAAATAGAGAACTAACAGTGAAAGATTTCCCTTTTGATGGAGGCTACTCGAGGCTCAATGAGGGCAATACAACGATGATGATGCGGTAGTAGTGTCTATTTCATATTATGGGGATTGGACATGTACGTCAAGCACGAATCCTGGAAATCGTATGGAGGGATTATTGGTTGGAGACAAACTGAATCTTTCTGCCAGTGGGACATATACATCAACAGCTCCAATACTCGGAAGTAACGGAACTTATATGCTGAATGGTGTTGTGTTAACTTTTAATACAAGTTCAGAGAATAAACCCAAGATGAAAATTGAATACCTTTCTGAAAATAAGTTGACGCTGATTCATGAAATATCAAGCGATAAATCATATACATATGAATTTGTAAGGTAATGAGGAATAAATGAACAGCGGGAACAGGTCAGCGTCTCGCCCTAACACAGAGAAAAGAGTTAATAATTGGTGATGTAACAATTAAAAATTTAAAACAATGAAAAAGTATTTATTAAATCTAGTGACAATCATGTTTGTCGGATTTCTATGTGTTAACACATCTTCTTGTAGCAGCGACAAAGATGAAGAAAGTTTTAACTATCCAATGGAAAGCCTTTATGGAACTTGGAAAATTAGTGAGTATAAAACGACAGAATCGGGCTCTTATACGAGTTGGCAATTGAAAACTACAACAGCAACATTTAACAGCAATGGTACTTATTCTGGAAGTGGCTATTTCGGAAATGGAAGTGGAACATATACGACAAAAGGGAATACATTAACAACCTATGTAAACGGAAATGTTTATATCGTTTATACAGTTCTTTCACTTAATGGATCTACTGCAGAGCTAAAAATGACTCAGCCAGGGTCAAGCGATGTATTATGGGTTAAATGTGTGAAAATGTAGATTACAAAATGGCAGGTTCCTGAGTGGGAGCCTGCCATTATTCTTTTCCTGCGAATGTACATAAAGCAGACCGTTGCCTGCTTTGTTATAGTCATATCCTCACTACGCATTCTCTAGTATCATGTCTGCATTGATGCCCAATTTAGAGTGCAGCAGTTTGGCGATGGGCATTGTGATACGCCTCTTCCCGCTAAGTATCTGACTGAATACAGATTCGTTAATACCAAGATATCGGGCTCCCTCTTTTTGTTTCATATTACGAGCGTAGAAATAATCCTCTATCGACCTGATTAAGGGGTTTTTCTCTCGTAGTGGCAGGATATCCGTGTACTCATCTTCATACTGAGCCATCTGCTTGCTCAATTCTGAAATCTGGCGCGTGTACTCATTGTCCATCTCAGGCTCAAGCATTCCCTTCTCTGTAGCTTCAGCGATTAATGCTTCTACAATAGCCTTCGTCTCGTCGTACTCTTGTCTTGTTGTTAATTTCTTAATCATATTTACTCCTTTCTTTTATATCGTTGAACTGTCTATTTTATCGTATTCGGGATGTGTGCCTACAAAACGGATATTCATCACACCGCCAATGAAAATGACCACAGCAACTACTCGATAGTTGTTTCCGCTGATATTGAAAACATAGCGACCATTCTTCACATAGTCAGCAGATGGAAACGTCTGTTTCAGTTCGGAATGATTATGCCATGTTGCGCTTTTAACCTTTTCCACCCATTTGTTTAGTGGCCCTGCGGATTGCGCATGTTTCTGCACAAATGCATCAAGTAATTCCTTGTTTGCAATTATCATCTTCTCTTTATTTTGGGTGCAAAGATACAATATTCTTTGCAATTCTGCAAATTATTTTGCGGTTTTATAAAGAAATGAATAAAAAATGGGGTTGTGCGGAGTGCGTGCGGACATGGTGCGGAGCCTATCGGTGGGTTGTTGGTTTGGATGCAATGTAAAGATGTTTTTATGCTTTTGAGAAGGCGGAGAAAGGGGCATTTTTGCTACTATTAATAGAAAAAATATTTTCCTAGGCAGGGCGCAAATTTTCCCTCGGGAGGGAACAAATTTTCTATCGAATGGGGGTGGGAGAGGTGTTTTTTATGGTGTCGTGAAATTTCGCATTTCGAGACTGGCTGAGCGTTACAGCGTGACAGGCGTGACAGTGAAATCTGTGGGGTGGGAGTCGAGCGTTAATGCCTTATTAATATATAATATATATATTATATATTAATAAGAAGTAATTGTCAGTAGTTGAGGGCGCGAAAAGGGCTGTCACGGGTGTCACGGTTGTCACGCCCGAGTCAACCTTTTCAGTACGGACGGTCAATGTTTTCAGTACGAACAATCAACCTAATCAGGCAGACATTTTTCGCAGTCTAAAATTTTGTGGTTCGTGTGGTTCTTTGTATCTTTGCAGAAAATTACGAAAAGAATGAAGAGAGAGATTACTGCACGAGCGTTGTTGGCGATAATTAGGAAGAGTTCGTTTGGCAACGCTACGCCCACCGATGTGCTGACGATGAGTATGGTGGAGTTGGCTGAAATGGCTATCGCTTCCTACCCATATCTCGACGGTATAGGCTGGCTGATTGGTCAGTTTTGGGAGGATAGGGAACGACAGATAACGCGTAAGGGCGAACCATTGCTGGACGATAAGGGACGGTTATGGAGTCGCGAAGATATGGGCGACGAATTGACTGACGAGGAATACCTTGTGGCTGAGAAGATTTACCACACGGCTGAGTTTTGCAGTGCCCTGTATCATCACCATCCGTTCGACCTGAACGTGCTGGGCGAGGGTGCTCCTACGGGCAGTTTCGAGTATGCCAACACGGCGCTGATGGAGTGGATTCAGCATGCTGAGCATAGGCGTGTGGCTGCATTGGTTTGTCGCATTGTGCTGGATGCAGAGTTCGACAAGGCGATACGCGATAATCAGGCCGTTCAGGACTATTACGCTGAGAATGTATACGATTATGGTTCTGACAATTGGCAATTGGTGGACGACTGCGAGAAGTTCATCCAACGGGCGATGGAAGGTATGGCCGAGATAGCCCACCACTACGAGGAAGCGCGCAAGTGGGGCCTTGAGGGCGAGGCTGTCCAGGTAAATGATATGGTGTATGGCTGGGTGCCTCATGTGTTCGAAGAGGAGGTGGTGGCTACTGCCCTCGAAATACTGGACGCTGCTAACAGATTATTGCCCGATGAGTTGACCCTGCGTAACGATGCTGGCTTGCGCGCGTATATTAAAAATGTATTTAAAGAGGCTCAGCAGATAGCCGAGAAATATGATGTGGACCTTGACATCCATGATGGCTACAGCCTGACGATAGGATATATGGAGACTTGGCTGGAGCGAAAATATTGGGGTGATAGAGAAGAGGAGGACGAGGAATGATAGATCCGTCTTCTGAACAGAAAAAGGTTTTATACGACCGTTTGCTGGCCGATGTCAATGAGTTGTTCGACCTGTGGTGGATGAACGAGGAGCTGACGGAGCGATTGTTTGCCGAGCTGAATTTTCAGCCCGGGGGAGCTGAGCGCAATTTTGCGCCCAGTAAAAATCAATCCAATTTTGGATTCACATCCTTCGCCCGCTGGCAGCATTCTTGGTACGAGGATGCCGAGCTGTATTTCGCCTCGCAATATCTGCTGGCCTACCGCAATGCCCTGCGCGAGATAGCGGCCACTGTGGACGAGGAGATGCCTCGCGAACACTACGAAGGCGAGCTAAAGGACTACCTTTGGACGTTTGTCTCTACGGGGTTGGGCAAGGCTTGGCGAGCCACGAAGCAGACGGACGAAGCCGAGAATCGCACCAAGCGCTGGAAAGTTTCAGCCAAGTACATTTTCAGTCTGCATCAGTTGGGTAAGGACGACGATGTGCAGGCATTTTTGCATTTGCTTCATCGCATAGCCATTGTGAACGATATGCTGAACCATCGTGGCCAGCGCCACGGGCTGACATACAGCATGCGCAAGGAGGAAGGTGACGAATTCATTGACCCCATCACCGCTTTCTGCGACAGGGTGAAGGATATCGTGAAGAGCTTTGCCCAGATGAATGGCAAGGAGATTAGCACCAACGCCAAGGGAGTGGCTGGTCAGTATGTCTTCAAGGTGGACGACCTGCATTTCAGCCTGATGATGAACGAGTTGCGTACCAATTACGACTATTACCTGAACGACTATCTGGAGGGTAAGGATGCCAAGAGCGCCACACAGCTATCGCTGGTGTGTCCTTTCATTGGATATGCCCTCAGCCTGAATATCATCAATACGCCCCACCTTCAGAAGACCGACCTCGAACCCGTGTTGCAGCAATACTATCCAGGCAGTAAGTCGGCAATAAATAAACTGAGTACTCGAAGTGGTTTGCCTGCCGAGATGAAGCTGTTCAGAATGGTAGAAAGTCTGTTGGAAGGCTATCGCGAGAGCTGCATTACTTTTCTAAATTCCGTAAGTAAGTCAGTAAGTTAGTGAAATTCAGGGATTTAAAATCTCTAAATTTCTTGTTTTCACACCTTGATTTCGGCCCAAGTAAGTCTTTCCTTTGCATCGACCAAAATTTTTAAGAACGATGCAAAAGATTTATCTCGACGGGCAGGGTCACAAGGTGGCTGCTCCCGTAACCTCGAAAGAGGAGTATTTCGCGATTCGTAACACAGTGTCTAACCGTGAGAACCTGATGAAGGCTCACCAAGGCGACGAGGACGCCAAGCGCAAGCTGGTGCAGTTCAACTACAACGACCTGTTGCCCGATGGCCGATTGGCAGGCTGTTGTCATCCCTCCAGCTACTTTGCAGGTGATGTAGACTGTGAAGGCTTGGCTGCTTCGAAGGAGATTGCCCAGCGATTCCTGGAGCACAAGGACGAGATTGGGCTGATGGAGCTCTCACGCTCCGCACGTTACGGATTGCATTATGTCTGCCGTCGTCAGATGGGTCGCACCATATTGGAGAATCAGGTGCGTGTGGCTCAGATTACGAAGACAGAAATGGACACTTCGGCTCACGACCTTCAGCGTGTGATGTTCACCGTTACCGCTGACAGCGACGAGCTGCTCTACCTGGACGAAGCCATCTTCCAGGAACCACTCACCATCGAAGAGAGTGAGCGTGAATACGAATTATTAAAAGAACGCGAGCGCGCAGGATTAGAAGAGGTACCCGCGGGCGCGAAGAAAGCCAACAAGCACTATCGCCCGTGGGAGGAGGAGATGTCTGATGGAGGATGTCAGAAGGAAGATGTATCTCAGCCTTCAACCATCAGCCCTCAGCCCTCCGAGAAGACTTTCAACGGTGTGCCCTACACGGACATCATCAGCGAGTGGTGGCGCCAGCATGGTGGTGAGCCCAAGGAGGGTGTGCGCAACATTGCCCTGCACAAGTTGGCCGTTCACCTGCGTGGCATTTGCGACAATCGTCAGGATGTGCTTATGGAAGTGATGCCCCGCTTGGGACTTACTGACGCAGAGCTCCGCAGCATCATTGCCTCAGCCTGCAAGGAACAGCCCAAAGGCTTGACCTCAGAGATGAAGGCCGTGCTGAAAAGCTTGGACGCGAAGGGTGGGGAGGTTGCTGAAAGCACTCAGACAGCCCCCAGTCTCCCCCCTGAGATGCCCAAGAAATTGCCGAAGCTCATCAAATTGTTGGTGTCAAAGACCCCTGACATCTACAAGCCTACGGTGGCACAGGCCGTGTTCCCCTCGTTGGCTACCCATCTGTGGAAAGCGAAGTTCGAGTATATCGACGGTGTGATGCACGAGGCTACGCTGATGAACGTGGTGATGGCTGAGACGGGTGCTGGTAAGAGTTGTATCGACAAACCCATTGAGCGTATCATGGCCGATATTGACGAGCGCGATCAGGTAAACCTGAAACGTGAGCAGGCTTGGAAAGATGCTGCCAACAGCAAGGGTGCCAACAAGGATAAGGACAAGCGCCCTGAGGGTTTGATTATCCAGCGCATTGACCACGATGTGACCAATGCCGCTTTCGTGTTGCGATTGCAGGAGGCCGAGGAGCATTTCCTTTACCTGAAAGCCAATGAAATTCAGATGTTTGATGCACTGAAGGGCAATGGTAAGAGTGGACATCAGTTTCAGATTATGTGTCTGGCCTTCGACCCAGGTAGCACGTATGGACAGACACGAGCCAGTGCCCAGTCAGTATCCTACCGCCCCCGATTGCTCTTTAATTGGAACGCGTGTACCACTATCAAGATGGGGCAGTCGTATTTCAGGAACGTGCTGATTGACGGACCGCTGAACCGTATCAACTTCTGCACCATTCCTGAACGCCCCATTGGCTCGCCCATACCCAAGTATGGCAAGTATGATGCGAAGTTCGACGAGGAGTTAAAACCCTTCATCGACAATCTCTGTGCGGCTCGTGGCGAGATAAGCTGTCCTGAGGCGTACAAGTTGGCGAAGAAGTTGGACGAAGAATGCAAGATGAAGGCCGTTGAGAGTCAGAGCCGAACCTACGAGAACTTCACCTTCCGTGGCAATGTCATTGCCTATCTGAAGGCATGTGTGCTCTATGTGGCCAATGGTTGCAAGTGGGAGAAGTCGATTGAGGAGTTCATCCGCTGGTCGTTGAACTACGACTTGTGGTGTAAGATGGAATACTTCGGCGACGCCGTCACTCAGGCCAATCGCTTCAATCGCCCCAGCAACAACCAACCCAAGAGCTTGTTGCTCGAATTGAACCAGACCTTTACCCGTCAGGATGTGAAGGACCTGTATGTCAAGAAGGGTATGGACGTCAGCAAGGTGGGGCAGACCATCCGCGCGTGGAAGTTCCGTAATCTGATTATCGAACTGGAGGATGGTACCTACAAGCAACTGAGGTATGCCGCCTAACGTTACAGCGTTACAGGCGTGACAGCAAAATCTGTGGGGTGGGCTCGTGAGGGGTCTGCTCCACATTTTATTGCGTATTTGCGTAAAAAAGTAGCAAATTGTTTGGGTGTTTCGTGGGAAATGTGTATTTTTGCAACCGAAATTGAAAAGTGAACGATGAAAAGTCTGAATCTGATTAGCAACATTATTATTATTCGACTGCGTAAAGTAGCCGGAAGTGATGGGTTGTGCAGATAATTGACATTGAACATAGAATGATACAGAGCCTTTCTCACTTCCGGGTGCAGAGAGGCTTTTTTTAGTGTTAAGTGATAAGTGAAAAGTTTAAAGAAATGAGTGACAGATTGTACATTTTCGACACGACACTGCGCGACGGCGAGCAGGTGCCTGGATGCCAATTGAATACGGTAGAGAAGATTCAGGTGGCAAAGGCGCTGGAGCAGTTAGGCGTGGACGTGATTGAAGCAGGATTTCCCGTTAGTTCCCCTGGTGACTTTAATTCGGTGATTGAGATTTCAAAGGCTGTGACGTGGCCTACCATCTGTGCGTTGACACGTGCCGTTGAGCACGACATCGACGTGGCTTTCGAGGCCCTGCAGTATGCTAAGCACAAGCGCATACACACGGGTATTGGTACGAGCGACGAGCACATCAAGTATAAGTTCAACTCCACCCGCGAGGAGATTCTGGAGCGCGCTATTGCGGCTACGAAGTATGCCAAGCGGTTTGTGGACGATGTGGAGTTCTACTGCGAGGATGCAGGCCGTACGGACAATGAGTACTTGGCGCGCGTGGTAGAGGCTGTCATCAAGGCGGGCGCTACGGTGGTGAACATTCCAGACACCACGGGCTATTGTCTGCCTCAGGAGTACTTCGAGAAGATAAAATATCTGAAGGAGCATGTGGACGGAATAGACAACGCCATCATCTCGACCCATTGCCACAACGACTTGGGAATGGCTACTGCCAATACGCTGAACGGTGTGCTGGCGGGTGCCCGTCAAGTGGAGGTGACCATCAATGGTATTGGTGAGCGAGCAGGTAACACCAGCTTGGAAGAGATTGCGATGATTCTGAAATGTCACAAATCGATAGACATCGAGACGAACATCAACACCACGAAGATTTATCCTACGTCGAGAATGGTTAGCAGTCTGATGAACATGCCCATCCAGCCCAACAAGGCTATCGTAGGTCGCAATGCCTTTGCGCACTCGAGCGGTATCCATCAGGATGGCGTATTAAAGAATGTACACACATACGAAATCATGAACCCCAAGGATGTGGGTATCGACGACAACTCTATCGTGCTGACTGCTCGCTCAGGTCGTGCAGCCTTGAAGCACCGCTTGATGGTGAATGGTGTGGACGTGAACGACGAGGCAAAGTTGGACAAGATATACGACAAGTTCCTGCAATTGGCCGACCTGAAGAAGGAGGTGAGCGATGCCGATGTGCTGATGTTGGCAGGTGCCGATACGGCTGATGTACACGCTGTGAAACTGGACTTCCTGCAGGTGACTACGGGCAAGGGCGTGAAGAGCGTGGCCTCAATAGGACTCGACATTTCGAACCAGAAGTTCGAGGCAGCTGCCTCAGGCAACGGTCCTGTGGATGCAGCCATCAAGGCTCTGAAGAAAATCATCATGAAGCAGATGACGCTGAAGGAGTTTACCATTCAGGCTATCTCGAAAGGAAGCGACGATGTGGGTAAGGTGCACATGCAGGTAGAGTACGACGGTAGTCTCTACTATGGCTTTGGTGCCAATACCGACATCGTGACGGCTTCTGTGGAAGCATATATCGACTGTATCAACAAATTTAAACATTGATCTTTGAACTTTGAACTTTATGAATACATTGTTTGATAAAATTTGGGACAAGCACGTGGTGCAGGTGGTGGACGACGGACCCACGCAGTTGTACATAGACCGACTGTATTGTCATGAGGTGACCTCGCCCCAGGCTTTCGAGGGAATGAGGGCTCGCGGACTACAGTGTTTTCGTCCTGAGCAGATTGTCTGCATGCCCGATCATAACACCCCAACGCACGACCAGGACAAACCCATCGAGGACCCTGTGTCAGCCAAGCAGGTATCGACATTGGCTAAGAACGCCAAGGACTTCGGACTGAAGCACTTCGGCATGTTTTCGAAGGATAACGGCATCATTCACGTGGTAGGTCCTGAGAAGGGATTGTCGTTGCCAGGAATGACGATTGTCTGTGGCGACTCGCACACCTCGACGCATGGAGCCATGGGTGCCGTAGCCTTTGGCATTGGAACCAGTGAGGTGGAGATGGTGATGGCTTCGCAATGCATTCTGCAACAGAAACCCAAGTCGATGCGCATCAGTATCAACGGAACGCTGGGCAGGGGCGTGACTGCGAAAGACGTGGCCCTGTATCTGATGTCGAAACTAACCACCAGCGGTGCTACTGGCTACTTCGTGGAGTATGCGGGCGATGTGGTGAAGGCGATGTCGATGGAAGGTCGTCTGACGCTCTGCAACCTCTCGATAGAGATGGGCGCTCGTGGTGGTTTCGTAGCTCCTGACGAAGTGACTTTTGAATACGTCAAAGGGAAAGAATATGCACCCAAGGGCGAGGCGTGGGACAAGGCGCTGGCCTATTGGAAAACGCTGAAGAGTGGCGATGATGCGGTGTTCGACAAAGAACTGGCCTACGAGGCCTGCGATATTCAACCTCGTGTGACCTACGGCACGAATCCAGGTATGGGTATCGGCATTACAGAAGCCATTCCCACAGAGGGTGGGGTAGGTTTCCAGAAAGCACTGGAGTACATGGGTTTCAAGGCTGGCGAGCAGTTGCTGGGCAAGAAGATAGACTATGTATTCTTGGGAGCTTGCACCAATGGGCGCATTGAGGACTTCCGCGCCTTTGCCTCTATCGTGAAAGGTCGTAAGAAATCGCCCGATGTGGTGGCATGGCTGGTGCCTGGCTCATGGGCTGTTGATCGTCAGATTCGTGAGGAAGGACTGGATAAGGTGCTTGAAACTGCAGGCTTCGAGATTCGCCAACCAGGTTGTAGCGCTTGCTTGGCTATGAACGACGACAAGGTGCCTGCGGGCAAGTATGCCGTATCTACTTCGAACCGCAACTTTGAAGGCAGACAGGGACCAGGTGCGCGCACCATCCTAGCATCGCCTTTAGTAGCAGCTGCATGTGCCGTAACAGGAGTAATAACCGACCCAAGAACACTATTATGAAACAGAAATTCGACATCATAACATCGACGTGCGTGCCCCTTCCTTTGGAGAATGTGGACACCGACCAGATCATCCCAGCTCGTTTCCTGAAGGCAACCACCAAGGAGGAAAAGTTCTTTGGCGACAACCTGTTTCGCGATTGGCGCTATCGTGCTGACGGTAGTGTGGTTGAGGATTTCGTACTGAACAATCCCAAGTACGGAGGTTGCATCTTGGTGGCTGGCAAGAACTTCGGCTCTGGTTCGAGTCGTGAGCATGCCGCTTGGGCCATTGCGGGCTATGGTTTCCGTGTGGTTATCTCGTCATTCTTTGCAGATATCCACAAGAACAACGAACTGAACAACTTCGTGTTGCCCGTTCAGGTGTCAGAGGACTTCCTGCGTGAATTGTTTCAGAGCATTCAGGAGAATCCGAAGATGGAAGTGGAGGTGGACTTGCCCCACCAAACGGTTACCAACAAGGCCACGGGCAGACAGGAGCAGTTCGAGATTAACGGATATAAGAAACACTGTCTGATGAACGGACTGGATGATATTGATTTCTTGGTAGAGAACCAATCAAAAACAGAAGCATGGGAACAGCGCAACAAGTAAACCACTATAAACGGATACCTCCCTTTGTGGAGATTATGGACTCGACACTGCGCGACGGAGAGCAAACCAATGGCGTGAGCTTTCTGCCTCACGAGAAACAGGTGATGGCTCGCAAGCTGTTGCAGAACCTGAACGTAGACCGTATCGAGGTGGCTTCGGCTCGTGTGTCGGAAGGCGAGAAGGAGTCGGTGACAGCCATTTGTCGCTTTGCAGCTTCGATAGATCGTCTGGACCGTGTGGAGGTGCTGGGCTTTGTGGATGGAGGAAAATCCATCGATTGGATAAGCGAGTGTGGTGGTAAGGTCATCAACTTGCTGGCAAAGGGTTCGCTGAAGCATTGCACGCATCAGTTGCACAAGACTCCAGAGGAACATATTGCAGACATTCTGCACGAGGTGGCTTATGCCCAAGAGAAAGGACTAAGCGTAAACCTCTACTTGGAAGACTGGTCGAATGGCATGAAGGATTCGCCAGAGTATGTGTATCAGTTGATGGACGCTTTGACAAATCATAAAGATCAAAGTTCAAATATCAAAGTTCAAAGTATCAAGCGTTTCATGTTGCCCGACACGTTGGGCGTGATGAATCCTTTGCAGGTGATTGAGTATTTCCGCAAGATGAAGAAACGCTATCCTGAGGTGCATTTCGACTTCCACGCCCATAACGACTACGACTTGGCCGTATCTAACTCGCTCGCTGCTGTGCTCAGTGGAGCGAAGGGTCTGCACGTCACCGTAAACGGACTGGGCGAGCGCTGTGGCAATGCTCCGTTGGCCAGTGTGCAGGCCATTCTGAAAGACCAGTTCCACGCCAAGACGAACATCGTGGAGAGTCAGTTGAACGACATCTCGCGCATGGTGGAGAGTTTCAGCGGTATCGCCGTTGCGCCCAATCAGCCTATTGTTGGTGAGAATGTGTTTACGCAGGTGGCTGGCGTTCATGCCGATGGCGACACGAAGGATAAGCTCTACTACAACGAACTGATGCCTGAGCGCTTCGGTCGTAAGCGTGAATATGCGCTGGGCAAGAACTCAGGGCGCGCCAATATTGCCAAGAATCTGGAGGAACTGGGTCTGGAACTGACTCCTGAGCAGACACGAAGGGTGACGGAGCGCATTACGGAACTGGGCGACAAGAAGGAGATCGTGACGCAGGAGGATTTGCCTTACATTGTGAGCGATGTGCTGAAGCACGATGGTTCGGAGGATAAGGTGAAACTCATTAGTTATGTGGTGAACACCTCGTACGGACTGAAACCTGGTGCCAATATCCGTGTGGAGATTAATGGCAAGCAATATGAGGCAGGCGCTACGGGCGACGGTCAGTATGACGCCTTCGTGAAAGCCTTGCGCTACATCTATAAGAAGTACTTGAATCGCACGTTCCCCATTCTGGCTAACTATCAGGTAAGTATTCCGCCTGGAGGACGCACGGACGCCTTGGTACAGACGGTCATCACGTGGCATTATAAAGATAGTATCCTGCGCACGCGTGGACTGGATGCCGACCAGACGGAAGCAGCCATCAAGGCTACGTTCAAGATGCTGAACATTGTGGAGAATGACAAGAACAATAAACAATAAACAATAAAAACAAACATTGATATGAAACTGAAGATTGCTATATTGCCAGGTGATGGTATCGGACCGGAAATCATGAAGCAGGGAGTAGCGGTAATGAACGCTATTGCTGAGAAGTTCGGCCATGAGTTTGAGTATGAGGAAGCAATGGTTGGCGCCTGTGCCATTGAGGCTTGTGGCGATGCCTATCCTGAGACGACTCACGAGGTGTGTATGAATGCTGATGCGGTGTTGTTTGCTGCGGTTGGTGATTTGAAATACGACAATAATCCTACGCTGAAAATGCGTCCAGAGACGGGTTTGTTGGCCATGCGCAAGAAGTTGGGCCTGTTTGCCAACGTTCGTCCTGTGGCTACTTTTGATTGCCTGTTGCACAAGTCACCCTTGAAAGATGAATTGCTGCGGGGTGCCGACTTCGTGGTGATTCGCGAGTTGACGGGTGGCATGTATTTTGGCGAGAAATACCAGGACAACGACAAGGCTTACGATACGGATATCTATACTCGTCCTGAGATTGAGCGCATCCTGAAGGTGGCTTTCGAAATGGCGATGACGCGTAAGAAGCATCTGACCGTGGTGGACAAGGCTAACGTCTTGGCTTCCAGTCGTCTGTGGCGCCAGATTGCCAAGGAGATGGAGCCCCAATATCCTGAGGTGACGACCGATTATATGTTCATCGACAATGCATCGATGCGTGTGCTGACAGAGCCTACGTTCTTCGATGTGATCGTGACGGAAAATACCTTTGGCGATATCCTGACGGACGAGACCAGCTGTATCACGGGTTCTATGGGCTTGCAGCCTTCATCATCGTTGGGCGAGCACACGCCTTTGTTCGAGCCTGTTCATGGTTCATGGCCTCAGGCTAAGGGTCAGAACCTGGCTAATCCGTTGGCACAGATTCTCTCTGCAGCCATGTTGCTGGAGCACTTCGGACTGAATGCTGAAGGTAAACTGGTTCGTGAGGCTGTCAATGCTTCGCTGGATGCGAACGTGCGTACTCCTGAAATCCAGGTGGAAGGTGGTGCGAAATATGGTACTAAAGAGGTTGGAGCATGGATCGTAGATTATATCAAAAAGGCGTAGTTCTGTTAGTTGTCCTATTATGTCAACTAACGGTGCAGGCCCAGAACAACAACCAGCAATGGCGCGATTCGCTGACGGTGCTGAACAAGATGATTGACACCCAGCCTTGGTCAACAGACCTGCATCTGCGCAAGGCTGCTGTGAATCTGGAGTTGAAGCAGTGGCAATATGCGATTGATGAATATGCAATGATTCTGCAGAAGGAGCCTCACAACCCTGCGGCCTTGTTCTATCGTGCTTATGCCAATACGCATCTGCGTCATTTTGATTTGGCGAAGAACGATTTGAACGACCTGCTGATAGTGGTTCCCAACCATTTCGAGGCTCGCCTTTCGCTGGCAATTGTTTTGCAGCAGTTAGGACGTAAGCAGGATGCGCTGGACAATCTGAACCAGCTTATCCAACAGCATGCTGATTCTGCGGTGGCTTATGCGGCTCGTGCGAATCTGGAGCGACAGATGAAACAAGACGATGCTGCTCTTTATGATTGGCAACGGGCAGAACAGCTGTCGCCTCGCGACCCTACATATGTGGCTTCGCACGTCGATTTGTTGTTGGTGTTGGAGCGCAGGAAAGAGGCTCGTCGAGTGCTTGACGCAGCAGTGAAACGTGGCATTCCTCATGGTTTGCTTTGGGAGTGGTATACAAAATGCAAAAGATAATGAAGAAATCTGTTTTAGAAATAGTGAAGAAAACGGTTTTAGAAATAGTAGAGAAGTTACGTGAAATCAAGGTCCCCTCAGAGCGACAGTATGTGCTGGGTTTCGCTCTCGTTGTTGCCTTGCTGGCCTTAGGGCGTTTCTTGTCACAGAATGATGCTTCAGCTGAAGAGGTGCAGATAGATTTAGCCAGTCTGAGAATTGACAAACCTCATCGTATTTGGAGTGTTCCCAATTACAAGAATGCTTTTCCTGATGGTCAGGATGTGCAGATTCTGGCTGCTGAAAAGTGGGGCGTTCGTCCTGTGAAGAATCGCGAGAATGCGGAGAAGCGCAAGAATGAGTTGGTGTATGTGGCAGCCAGTCCTTACTTCCATGTGGACAAGTTGAACAATTCGATTCCGTATCTGGTGCCTCGTGCTGCCAACTTGTTACAAGATATCGGTCAGGCTTTCTACGATAGTCTTTATGTGAAAGGTGTTCCCTTGAACCAGTTGATTGTGACCAGTGTGATGCGCTCGATGGATGATGTGGCTAAGTTGCAGCGCCACAATCAGAACGCAACAGACCGTTCGTGCCATCTTTTCGGTACTACGTTCGATATTTGTTATAATCGTTATCATCCTGTAGTAAAACCTGTTCGTGACGACACGTTAAAATGGGTTCTCTCAGAGGTGTTGCGAGACATGCGCGAGGAAGGTCGCTGCTATGTGAAATACGAAGTGAAGCAAGGTTGCTTCCACATTACCGTTAGATAAAAAGAAATCTCCTGCTTCATCGGCAGGAGATTTTTTTTTTATTCAGCCCCAAAGTATTCTTGGAGTTCGGCCGTGGCAGAGCCTTCGTCGTTGGGCAGGTCGCGGATAATCTGTCCGTGCTCCAGCAAAGCAATACGTGTGGAGATATCCACGGTATGCTGCAGGTTATGACTGGAAATGATAATGGTTGCACCCGTTTCCTTGGCGTAGTCCGTAATGAGATGCTTCAGCACCAATTGACTCGTGGGGTCGAGGAAGTTGAAGGGCTCGTCGAGAATCACCGTCTTTGGCTTGCGAAGCAGGGCAGAGATAATGCCCACCTTCTGCTTGTTACCAGCAGAGAGGTTACGAATCAGCTTCTTCTGTCCGAATATCTCGCCACCAGCAAAGCGCTCGAAGGCCTCCAAACGTTGGTCTACATCGGCCTGTGTCATGCCTGATATCTTACCCAGAAAGGCGAAATACTCCTCGGGAGTCAGGAAGTCAATGAGGAAACCGTCGTCGATATAAGAGCCTACTTCATTCTTCCAAGCCTCAGATTCAGCTGGATTGATGTTAGTGAGAGCGGACTCATCGATAGCAGTACGCCTGAATGAATAGAATACAGCACCTTCATCTGCCTGAAGCAGGTCGAGGAGCAAGCGGAAAAGAGTGGTCTTTCCTGCTCCGTTGTTTCCTACCAAGCCTAGAATATCTCCATCGTTAATGGTAAACGAAGGAATATCGCAGGCTATTGTCTCGCCAAACTGCTTTTTGAGATTCTCAATCTTAATCATAATTATGAATTATGCATTATGAATTATGAATTATGAATTATGAATTATACCAGTCCACGTCCGTGGCATTGCTTGAACTTCTTACCTGAACCACAGGGACAAGGATCGTTACGTCCAGGCAACTTATCCTTGATAATTGGAGTGCGAGGCTGCTGGGCACGGGTGTCCTGAGCAGCGGCTGCAGCCTGGTTAGGATCAGTCATCTGTTCCTGTGAGAGGCTCTGCTTCGACTCCGTGTACTGCTGGCGCTGGGTGTGCTCCTCAGGAGCAGCTTCCTGTACCTGCTGCATCTCAGGAATCTGGGCGCGCATCAGGATAGAGACAGAGCGGTTGTTCATGGTGTTCACCATGTTATCAAACAACTTCACACTCTCCAACTTGAAGATGAGCAACGGGTCTTTCTGCTCGTAGCTGGCGTTCTGCACAGAGTGCTTCAGTTCGTCCAGCTCGCGCAGGTTTTCCTTCCAAGCGTCGTCGATGATGTGGAGCAGAATCTGCTTCTCAAACTCCTTCACAACCGACTTGCACTCGGTGTCGTAGGCCTCCTTGAGGTTGCAGGGGATGTAATACATCTTACGACCGTCGGTCAAGGGTACTTTGATGCGCTCGTACATAGCACCCTGGTTCTCGTAGACCTGCTTGATGACGGGCATAGCGACCTCCTGAACGTGCTCCATCTTGCGCTTGAAGTTGCCCATAGCCACTTGGAAGGCTTCCTCAGCCAGTTCCTCGTGGTTCTTGTTGATAAACTCCTCGCTGGAGAAAGGACACTCCATGGCGAATACCTTGATGAACTGTTCCTTACAACCCTCGTAGTCGTTATTTTCGATGGTGTTCACCACACGGTCCCAGATGGTGTTCGAAATGTCCATGCCAATGCGCTCACCCATCAAGGCGTGACGGCGCTTGCTATACACTACGGTACGTTGTTTGTTCATCACATCATCGTATTCCAACAGACGTTTACGAATACCGAAGTTGTTCTCCTCAACCTTCTTCTGGGCACGCTCTACTTGCTTGGTAATCATCGAACTCTCCAGCACTTCACCCTCCTTGAAACCGAGTTTGTCCATGACTGTGGCGATGCGCTCAGAACCGAACAGACGCATCAGCTTGTCTTCCAAAGAGATGAAGAACAAAGAAGAACCTGGGTCACCCTGACGTCCGGCACGACCGCGCAGCTGACGGTCTACACGACGAGACTCGTGACGCTCCGTACCAATGATGGCCAAACCGCCAGCGGCTTTCACTTCGGGCGACAGCTTGATATCCGTACCACGACCGGCCATGTTGGTTGCGATGGTTACGGCACCCTTGCCATTTGTCGACTGACCAGCCAAAGCTACAATGTCAGCCTCCTTCTGGTGCAACTTGGCATTCAATACCTGATGAGGAATACCCTCGCGCTTGCCAGTCTCTGGGTCAACATACATGTCGAGCATACGACTCAGCAACTCAGAAATCTCAACGGATGTCGTACCAATCAAGGTTGGACGTCCTGCATTGCGCATCTTCACAACCTCCTCAATCACAGCACGATATTTCTCACGAGCCGTCTTGTAGATACGGTCGTCCATATCGTTACGAATGACGGGCTTATTGGTTGGAATCTCCACGACGTCGAGCTTGTAGATATCCCAGAACTCGCCAGCCTCCGTAGAAGCGGTACCGGTCATACCCGCCAACTTGTGATACATACGGAAGTAGTTCTGCAGGGTGATGGTAGCAAAGGTCTGCGTGGCAGCCTCCACCTTTACATGCTCCTTGGCCTCGACAGCCTGATGCAGTCCGTCACTCCAGCGACGACCTTCCATGATACGGCCAGTCTGCTCGTCGACAATCTTTACCTCGCCATCAATAACCACGTATTCATCGTCCTTATTGAACATGCAGTAAGCCTTCAGCAATTGCTGCAGGGTGTGAACACGTTCAGACTGTACAGCATAGTGCTGTAACAACTCGTCCTTCTTGTTCACACGCTCTTCGTCCGTCAGATTGGTCTGACCTTCAAGAGCTGACAGCTGACCTGTGATGTCGGGCAAAACAAACAGTTCGGCATCATTTACCTGATGAGCCAACCAAGCGGTACCCTTATCAGTCAAATCACAAGAGTTCAGTTTCTCGTCAACCACGAAGTACAGGGGCTCCACAACCTCAGGCATTCTGCGGTTGTTGTTCTCCATATAGATGCCTTCCGTCTTCAGCATACCACTCTTGATTCCTTCTTCTGAAAGGAACTTAATCAGCGGCTTGTTCTTTGGCATCGACTTATGTGAACGGTACAAGGCCAAGAAACCTTCGTCCATCAACTTTGAATCGTTCTTCTCACGACCCTCGCTGATTTTCTGCTTGGCTTCAGCCAGATACTGGGTGGCCAACTGCTTCTGAACACCTACCAGCTTTTCAACCAGTGGCTGATACTCCTCAAACATCTGGTCGTCGCCTTTGGGCACAGGACCAGAGATAATCAACGGTGTACGGGCATCGTCAATCAACACAGAGTCCACCTCGTCGACGATGGCGTAGTTATGAGCACGCTGCACAAGGTCGGCAGGCGAAATGGCCATATTGTCACGCAGGTAGTCGAAACCGAATTCATTGTTGGTACCGAATGTGATATCTGCCTGATAAGCCTTGCGACGCTCCTCAGAGTTAGGCTGATGCTTATCGATACAATCCACACTCAGTCCGTGGAACATATAGAGCGGTCCCATCCACTCAGAGTCACGCTTGGCCAGATAGTCGTTCACCGTTACTACGTGAACACCATTACCCGTCAATGCATTTAGGAATACAGGCAGCGTAGCCACGAGGGTCTTACCTTCACCCGTTGCCATCTCGGCAATCTTACCCTGATGCAGAACAACACCACCAAACAACTGCACGTCGTAGTGTACCATTTCCCATTTCAGGTCGTTGCCACCTGCTGTCCAATGGTTGTGATAGATGGCCTTGTCGCCATCGATGGTGATAAAGTCCTTGCGGGGGTCTGCAGCCAGTTCGCGGTCGAAATCAGTAGCGGTAACAATCGTTTCCTCGTTCTCAGCGAAACGTCTGGCCGTTTCCTTTACGATAGAGAAAACCTCGGGCATCACCTCGTCCAGCGCCTTTTCGTAGATCTCCAGCACTTCCTTCTCCAGCTTGTCTATCTGGGCGAAGATGTCGGCACGCTCATCAATTGGCGTATCTTCGATGGTTGCTTTCAGTTTCTCAATCTCTTCTTTCTCTTTCAGGGCAGAGTCCTGCACCTGGCGCTGAATGTCCTTGGTGCGCTGGCGCAGTTGGTCGTTGTCCAGCTTCTGTACTTCCGGGTAGACTGCTTTCACTTTCTCTACCAGAGGCTGAATAAGCTTCATGTCACGAGAAGACTTATCGCCAAACAACGAGCGTAAAATCTTGTTGAAATTCATATTTTATTTTATTATTATTTCCTATTTATATTTATACGGGGTGCAAAATTACTAAAAAAAATCGTAACTCCGCACAAATTTCCAATAACTTCTTTGTTATTTCTGCGCTTTTATCTTCATATTTGCATAGCATTGCATCAGCAAACACAATGCCAAGACGTGTATTCCTTCTGCGTAGCACTGGAAAAAGCTGCCAATGAGGAATAATACAGCCAAGATGGCAGTAATCTTCCAATAGCGTGTCTCGCGACCTCTGATAACAGGCCAAAGAAATAGCCAGGGCAGGGGATTACACAATATGATTTGCAGGTTAAGACTTACTGTCGGATGTTGCGAGAAAAGCATCAGGGTCAGCACAATGCCAATGGTGCCTGTGGTTATCATCAACAGCACGTCCCAAAGCACGAAAACCCTTTTCTTGCGCCATTCTACGAAGAAAATGACGATGCCAACAGCCAGTAAGATAGCTGCGCAGGCTAGGGGAGTGAGGGGGAATCCGCTTTCGATGATTTGCACCCCGGCTGGTACTGCAATCCTCCGCTCCTTAATCAATGGACGATAGTTTCCGTTGCTGTAAATCTGAGCATGGTCAAAGTCGTATAAAAGGTTGCCTGGCAAGAATTCCTGTTGGCGCAAATCGGTCTTCCAGTCGGCTTTGATGCCTAGTAATAAATCATTACCAAATCTTGACCAAGGATTATTCCTTGTCATGCTGTGAACCATATCTCTATACGAAGGTGTATAGTCCTCACGACCAGCATATTCCACTTTTCCGTTGATGCAACTCTCGATGATGTCTCGAGCCTTTGTCGTGCAGTTGTTATAGAAGTAATTATAACGATAAATTTTGTTCTCCGGACGCAGGTTGATGGCCAGTGCGTCGTGTAGTGCCATCTTCTCCTCGTCTGTCAAATTGAGCACCTGTTCTGTCACCATACTGCCAAAACGTCGGTACTCCTTCACGAAGTATTTATACGGATAGGCTCCCAGTTCATAGTCTGTCAGTCCGAACACGAAGCGAGCCACGAAGTGAGGCTTCTTGAAGTCGAACACACCATAATTGAACGCCCAATCTAAACCACCAGGCCTTAACTCGTGGTATCTGATGGCCGTATGACCATAAAGACTATATACTTCGTCATGTGGCTGACAGGTTAAGAGACTGAACTCTACAGAGTCCATCGGGGGTATGTCTTCCTGAGCAGCAACAGGTGCGGAAGACACTAAAATCAATGTTAAAAGAACCCCTTTCAGAGCATTAAAAATAATTTTTAAATGTTTCACGATGCAAAATTAACCTATATTTTCCACTTATCGTGCGTTTATTTCGT
>Ga0310695_10001628_pt1 | contig 51744 bp, 47 predicted proteins | sample RumenRJG_04DNA_FD_203882 | JGI IMG/M metagenome (GOLD analysis project Ga0310695, IMG submission 203882) | Bovine rumen microbial communities from Lethbridge, Alberta, Canada - RJG_04 (v2) (version 2) | ecosystem: Host-associated > Mammals > Digestive system > Stomach > Rumen | place: Canada... | reverse complement strand
CTGCCGCCATGTTTCTGGTCATCCAGATTGTGGTAAGTCTCTTGACCCTTGTCGGACTCTTTGGTGGCGACGTAACGCCTGTAGGCAATACGGCACGAGCTATGTGTGTATATGTTCTGCCGGTACTTCTCCTAGCTAATGCGGTACTGATTATCTACTGGCTGATTCGCCGCAGATGGCTACTGTCACTTATTCCGGTACTTACCATTGCCTGTTGCATTCCCTACATCGGTACCTTCTACCAGCCCAGCTTTGACGACCCGTCACAGAATACCCAGAGCGGACTGAAGATTGCCTCCTATAACGTGGCGATGTTCGGACGTGAGACTTCCGGCTTCATGGCGCAGGACATCCTTGCCGAGATGCGTCGCCAGAAGGTTGATGTGCTCTGCATACAAGAGTACAACGAGATTAGCGGTGACAAAAAGAATTCCGAGAGCTACAAAGACTATTTCCCCTATATGCAGAAAGGGCGCGACGACATGGTCATCTTCAGTCGCTACCCCATCACGGCTAACAAGACCATCCTTTTTGAAGAGACCAACAACAGTGCCATGTGGGCCGACATTGACGTGAAAGGCACTGAGTTCCGCATCTTCAATGTTCACTTGGAGACTACAGGCATCAACAGCACACTCCACAGAGCCGGAAAGATGATGGCCCAAGGTGGTCAGGTAGACAACAACCGACTGATCAGTGCCATCGTGGGCAACTACATGTGGGGTATGATGTTCCGCTCCGGTCAGGCTATTACCATCGCCAACGAGAAACGCAACTCTGACAAGCCCGTCATCCTCTGCGGAGACTTCAACGATGTGCCCTACTCCTTCGTTTATAACACGGTGAAGGGCGACATGGTGGATGGTTTCAAGGAGTGTGGCGCCGGCTTTATGTACACCTATCGTGGCATGAAGAAAAAGCCCGTGCGCATAGACTACATCTTCCACGACGAGAGCATCAAGGGCATTGCCTATTACAAGACGGAGCTGACCTACTCAGACCACTTCCCCGTCTTCATGAAGGTAGAACTTTAGAATACAAGAAACCCTCGCAATTGCGAGGGTTCTTTGTTATATCAGACAATCTTGAAACGCACGCGGAACGCGTGTTCTTGTTCGTCCCAGTTGGTCCCCAACATCTCGAAGCGTCCTATCTGCGAGGTAGAGCGCACATGTTTTCCGATGCAGGGACAGACATCATAGTCACCGATACGCACCAGTCGGATGCTGTCGCTGACATCGCTGGGCAACCGGTCGGCACGGATTCCTTCAGGCAACTCACTCAAGGGCACTACCTCAAAGGTAACGGGCAGGTCTTCCGCTATCAACCGCTGCATCTCACGCTCAATCTCTTTCTCTTCCTGTCGCGTAGGCTTGTGGTCAACGTGGAAACTCATCTTGCTCTTCTTGCGCTCTATATGTGCATTATACGAGCGTTCACAGCCAAACAGGCGTACCATCACCTGGTTCAACAGATGCTCCGCAGTGTGTGCTGGTGGGAACTCCTCCTTGTTGTGCTCATTGAACTGATAGTCTTCCATCTCGTTTCTAACCTCTTACATCAGACCTCTCACCTCTTACACTTCACCTTCCATACTCTACCGCTACGAGCAGCAATGTTCATGCGAACGCTACCGTCCGGATGCAGCAGCATTGACTGTTTCTCCTTCGTCAGCAGGTCGGTAGCCATCGCTGTACTCTCTTTCAGCTGCAAGTAGTCAAAGGCATGGGCAGGCAGATTGATGTCCACGTCCACATCATGGTCCTCGAAGTTGACAACCACCAGCAAGAGGTCGTTATCGGCCTTGCGCAAGAAGGCATACTGACGCTGCAAGTGACCGTTGACATACATCAGATCAAAGAACGTTCCCTCGCTGACAGCTTTCTCCTTGCGGGCAATGAGCAGGGTCTTCTTATGGATGTCGAAGAGTTGTTGCTCCTCAGGCGTCAGCTTCTTGACAGCAGCACGACACAGGGTGTCCACACTCCAGTAATCGAAGATGGTGGTGCGCCCGTCGTTGCCACTGAATCCTTCGCGGTCCATGCCGCGCTCGCCATATTCCTCGCCGGAATAGAGCATGAAGGGGTTCTGCTGCATCAGCACAGAGGCAATCATCGCAGGTACACCCTTCTTACCATCGGCAGCAAAGAAGTCGCTGGCAATGCGCTGCTCGTCGTGGTTCTCCAGGAAGTAGAGCATGTGCTCGCGGATGTCATTGGTCTGCTGCCAGGCATTGCTGATAGCTGACGTCGGCGCATGGTGACAGATCACGCTGCGCATCGTGTCATACATACCCACCTTGTCGTACAACCAGTCGAAGCCGTTCAGCAGGTAGCGACGATAGTCATAGGGGTTATACACCTCACCAATGAACTTGATCTCGGGGTACTCCTCACGGACGGTCTTCGTGGCAAAGCGCCAGAACTCGGCAGGCACCATCTCCGCCATATCGCAACGGAAGGCATCCACACCCTTGGAAGCCCAGAAGAGCAGTATCTCCGTCATCTTGTACCACGTGTCGGGAATGGGGTCGAAATAGCCGATGCGTCCAGCATAGTAGTCAAGGCCATAGTTCAGTTTGACAGTCTCGTACCAGTCGGTCTTCGAAGGTGCATTATCGAAGTGGTCATTACCCGTAGCCTTGGCAGGCTCCTCCAAGTAAGGCTCCTTCTCACCCTGATACAGGTCGAAGTACGGCGTGAAGCGCTCACCTGGACAATAGTAGAAGTTGTTCTGCGGATTGAAACCCTGCTGCGGGTCGTCATCGGCACCAAGATCCACCACGCCCTTTGGCTTGCAGACAGAGTGGTACTGACGGGCCACATGGTTGGGCACGAAGTCGATAACCATCTTCAGCCCAGCAGCATGGGTACGCTCCACCAGCTGCTCAAACTCCTGCATGCGCTCATCGACGTTGACAGCCAAGTCGGGGTCAACATCATAATAATCGGTGATGGCGTAGGGCGAACCAGCCTTACCCTTCACCACAGCAGGATGCTGGCGGGGAATACCATACTGGCTGTAGTCAGTCTGCGTAGCATGACGGATAATACCCGTATACCACACATGACTGACACCCATGGCAGCAATGTCCTTCAACACCTTGGGGGTGAAGTCTGCCATCTTACCACAACCGTTTTCGGCAATCGTGCCGTTCACCTTGCGGGTGACGTTACGATTGCCGAAAAGACGGGTAAATATTTGATAAATAATGACTTTATCCACGTTCAACGTTTTGTTTATTAGTTATTGGTATAAATTATGAATTATGCATGATGCATTATTCAATGCCATGAGCAGACACTTCGTTGTTGATCTTGGCAATCATGCCACGCAGGGCCTTGCCAGGACCACACTCTGTGAAGTCGTCAGCACCGTCAGCAATCATGTTCTGCACAATCTGAGTCCAGCGAACGCTGCTGGTCAGCTGGGCAATCAGGTTCTGCTTGATTTCGGCAGGATCAGTATGAGGCAGTGCATCCACGTTCTGATAGACGGGGCACTTCGGAGCCTTGAATTCTGTCTTCTCGATGGCGGTCTGCAACTCGTCCTTGGCGGGCTGCATCAGCGGAGAGTGGAAAGCACCACCCACCTTCAGGGGAAGAGCACGCTTGGCACCAGCGGCCTTCAACTGCTCGCAAGCCTCATTGATGGCATCGATATCGCCAGAGATAACCAGCTGGCCAGGGTTGTTAAAGTTAGCAGCCACACAGACGCCCTTGCCCATCTTGCCGACCTCTTCGCAAACCTCCAAGACCTTCTCATCGGGAAGACCGATGATGGCAGCCATTGTCGAGGGCTGAGCCTCGCAAGCCTTCTGCATAGCCATAGCACGTGCATACACCAGCTTCAGACCGTCCTCAAACGACAGTGCACCAGCAGCCACCAGTGCAGAGAACTCACCCAGTGAGTGACCTGCAACCATCGTAGGATCGAAGGCATCGCCCAGGCAGATAGCAGTAATCACGCTATGCAGGAATACGGCGGGCTGAGTCACCTTGGTCTGTTTCAGGTCCTCGTCAGTACCCTCAAACATGATGTCGGTAATGCGATAACCCAAAATCTCGTTAGCCTTTTCAAACAATTCTTTTGCTGTCTCGTTGTTGTCATACAGGTCCTTACCCATACCAACAAACTGTGCCCCCTGACCGGGGAAAACAAATGCTTTCATCTTTCTTTTAATATAATAAATATGTACGTTTTCTAATTCGCGTGCAAAGGTAGTCATTTTTTTCAAAAAAACCAAGATATCTTTTGGATATTTCAGAAAAAGTCACTACCTTTGCAGCCGCAAAACGAAAAGGAAAGTTCAATTTCCAATTGACCTTCCTCTCGCTCGACAAAATGAGAGCACGCTCTCTTTTGTTCTCGCTTAATCGGAAGGTTGGCAGAGTGATCGATCGCGCTGGACTCGAAATCCGGTATACCCCTTTCGGGTATCGGGGGTTTGAATCCCTCACCTTCCGCAAAGACATTGCAAAAGGGAGCCATACGGTTCCCTTTTCTGATTTAAAGAAACGTTACTTTCGGGGCGTACCTGACGTTTCTTGCACCCGTTCCGATGGTGTTTTGCGGTCGTTCCGATGATACTTTAGGGGGGTAAAGTATCATCGGAACGGGTCGTAGATGACGTCGGAAGCACCCGAAGATGCCATTGGAACGGGAGCAAGATGACGTTGGTAGCGCCCAGTGAAAATACACAAAGAAAAACACTTATAATTTGCAGATATAAAGAAAAAACACTATCTTTGCAGCTATGAAAAGAACTGTTCGTTATCTATTATCGATGCTTGCCATCTTTGTGTGGAGTACGCTGACTGTAAAAGGGCAGCAGTCGGCAGATACCTTGTGCGTTTTCACTACCGACAGCATCATGCAACATGCAGAGCGTGTGGCGGCCTACTTCATGCGTACCACACCCGACGTGGGAGCCAACAGCTATGTTGGCGGCAAGCAGCGCAACAGCAAGATATGGACACGAGGCGTCTTCTACGAAGGTTTGCTCAACATGTATCGTCAGAACCCCAGAGCCGACTGGCTGCAGTATGCCATCGACTGGGGCGACTATCACCAGTGGGTGAGCAGCAGCGACAATGAGGCCAAGAACGACAATGCCGACTACCAGTGTTGCGGACAGTCTTACCTGGAGCTCTACAACCTTGACAACACTCAGACCGTTCGTATGCAGCACATCAAGATGCGTATCGACGGTATGATGGCCAAAGACAAGATCAACCAGTGGACGTGGATAGACGCCATACAGATGTCGATGCCTATTTTTGCACAGCTGGGCACCATCACTGGCGACAGCCGCTACTGGCAACGCATGTACGACATGTACCAATACACGCGCAACAAGCAGGGCGGTGACAAGAAGGGTGGCGGCAAGCCGTTGTTCAACACCCAGACGGGCCTGTGGTATCGCGACTATCAGTATGACCCTCCGTATAAAGACCTTACCGAGACCGACAAGGACTGCTACTGGAGCCGAGGCAACGGGTGGGTCTATATGGCGCTGGTACGCGTGCTTCAGTTTGCTCCAGGCGATGAGAGCCATCGTGCCGACTATGTCAACGACTACCTGCTCATGAGCCGCGCGCTGAAAGACTGTCAGCGGCAGGATGGCTCGTGGAACGTCAGCCTGGCAGCTCCCAGCAACTATGGTGAGGCAGGCAGCGAGGGTCCTGAGATGACTGGTACTTCGCTCTTTGTGGGAGGACTGGCCTATGGAGTCCGGACGGGGCTGTTGGACAGTACCACTTATCTTCCCACCATTCGTCGCGGATGGTATGCCATGCGACGCGCCCTACACGACGACACTGGCTTTGTGGGCTACCTGCAAGGCACAGGTGCCTGTCCTGAAGATGGCGGTGTGATAACCTACAACTCCGTACCCAATTTCGAAGACTTTGGCATAGGCTGCTGGCTGTGGGGTGCTGCGGAGGTTTACGAACTGGCACAACAGATAGAGACAGACATCATGCTGGGCATCGACAATCATGTTGCAAGCACTCCTCAGCACGTGCGAGGCAATGATGCATCTGCACAACCTTACTACAATCTGCAAGGTCTCCGCGTGCTCAACCCGCAGCACGGACACATCTATATAAAAGGAGGCCGCAAAATTCTCTACTGATTGGCGTCACCCGTCCTTTGACACAAACTTTGTATCACTTGTAAATAAAGTACGAGCCTCCATCGCTCTGACAATACTTGCGCAACAGTTCCTGAATGTATTCCGCATTCTTGCGCACACGTTGTTCATTGCCATCGTAGCCATTGATGAGTACCACCAAGTGGCGGGTGTCTATCGTCATCTTCGTACGCTCGTGGTCACTCGTCGGAGTACCTACCCCACCCTCGGCATCACGATAGACGGGCAGTCCGTGAATATTAATCATGCCACGCCCAATGCCTTCGTAGGGTTCACCCTCGCGACCGATACCCAGTGTCAGCGTATCGCCCACAAAGCGGTCAGCATCAAAACCACCGATACTGTATCCGTAGGCAATGGATGCCAAATTCACCAAGTCCACCAGCGTGTCGCGCTGGTAGAGTTCCTTGCCCTGCAACATGCGACGTATCAAGGCCTCCGAGGCAGGCCGATAGCGCGAAGGGTCTTTGCCACATGCCTTATAGACACGGCGAGTAGCAGCGATGCTCGTCATGTCCTTCAGCGACTCCGTTGTCAACTCTTGGCGAAATCTTTCGCCCATAGCCTCAATCTCCTGCCACAGCGCCTCGTTATACGGTGTATTGACCACCTGCGCCTCCACACACGCCCCTACAAACGCAGGGCATGCACGCTCTATCTCTTGTGATACGATTACCTTCATATGTTCCTCAGCTCTAGACACACTGAGTGATGGAGCCCGGAGTTTAGCGCACAACCTGCGTAAACTCCGGCTTCGCGTCAGCGGCTTTTCCTACCGTTACGTAAATGACAGAGGTTGACTCCTGGCCATTCATGCCACGACCCTTCACAGTGTACTTATAGTCAGTACCATCGGGGGTGGTGCGCTTGCCAACGGTCTGAGGTGTTCCTAAGGGGAACTGATAGCTTGAGCAAGCAGCATCGAAGATGGCCTTCTCCTGATTGGTTACAGGCTGTTGGGCAGAGTAGTCTGGCAACTTCTCAACCCTACCCTTCTTATATCCATTCTCCTTCAAGAATCGGTCTAACTCCTTGGAGACTGCTGCCACACGGGCCGTACGGACGCCATAGCCCTCCAGCACCTGCACCTTGGGCAATGCCTTGCGGAGTGCGTCGCTCGATGTGTTCAGTCCACCACTGCCGAAGGTACAGAAGGGAACTATCTTCTTGCCAGCAAAATCCTGCTCCTTCAGCAAGGAGACGATGGGGTTGGCATAGGTACCAAACCAGATGGGGTAACCCAAGAAGACGATGTCATAATCAGCCACCTTCTTCTTCAGTGCCTTCAGTGCAGGATAATTACCACTCTGCATCTCGCGCTGACCACGCTGAATGGTCTCCTGGAAATTGCCGGAGTAAGGTTCTACGCACTCTATGCTCTCTATGTCAGCACCCGTCTGTTTCTGCAGTTCCTGGGCGACAGTCTTTGTCGTTCCTGTTTCCGAATAGTAGAGCACCAACATGCGCTGGGCTGAAAGTGTTGTCATTGCTGTCATTGCCGCAATGGATAATAAGAGTCTTTTCATTTGTCTATAGTCTTTTAATTCGTTACTTGTTCTAATGATGTTCTCTTTGATTTACTAAGATGCCGCAAAGTTACAAAATAATTCCAGTTATTTGCTATTTTTACAGCAAAAAACTCAATACATGCACGTTTCCCTTCTATTTTTGTCTAATCATATTGGGGTTTCAAGTATTTTCATTACCTTTGCACCAAAATAGTAACACGAGCAATAGAAAGTCATTGTACAATGAGAAATAATCTTTTAAGAATGGTCCTCGTAGCCACCCTCGTTTGCAGCACAGCGCTGCTGATGTCATGCAGTGATAACGATGATGCACCCGACCATGAGGGTTCGGCGGTAGCGGAATGTACCGTCATTTTCTACGGCAATGGGGGCGGAAACCTTGATGCCGACATGCACGAGAACCTCCGCCAGTTATACAAAGGACTACGTGACCATAGTGAGATGGAGGCAGTAGTATTCATCAAAAACTCTGCCGATCCTGACGCCAAGATGATGAAAAAATTTGAGGCGCAAGGCTTTGACTTCCGTCCTGCCACCACATACAGATTCGTTGTTGACAGAACCCTGGCCGACAATACTCAGTTGCAGTTCACAAAAGAAAACATCTATGGTGGTGAAGGTGGCAATATCGACATCAGCATAGCTGATACGCTGGCACACTACATCAGCTATGCGGCCAAAGTACGTCCGGCACACCACTATGTGCTCATCATGAGTGACCATGGAGGCGGCTATGTCCCACAGGACGATCGTCCTAAGACTCTGGAACCAACCCGTGGCATCCTCTACGATGACGGCCACGATGGCCAGTGTCTCTCTGTCCGCGCCATACGAACTGCTATAGAGCGCTCGGGGGTGTCCCTCGATGCTGTGTATCTCGATGCTTGTCTGATGAACTGCGTCGAGACACTTTACGAGTTGCATGAGGTGACACCATACATTGTCAGTGCGACATACTATACCCCAGATGTGGGTGGAGAATATACCTGTCTAGTCAACCGCCTGGCCACCAGTACGGACTATGGACAGGCACTGGCAGGCTATTGCGACGACGTAGCCAACTACTGGCTGCGCAGCGAAGAGGCAGGCATTAACCCTGGCGACTACGATGCGAGTGACATCAATGCCATCAGCAGTGCACAGTTGCGCACAGCAGCTCCAGTTCTCAAGGCATTCATCGACCAGCTGACACAAGACTATGGCAATACGCAGCTGGCACAGGAAATAGATGCCGTAACCGCCAGAGCCATTGCCAACGAGAAAGAATCTCCGCTCTTCGACCTTTATGCTTATTTTGACGATTTGGCGAAGAGTGTTTCTTCGACAGCGCTGGCAGATGCCGCCCGCAAGGCGAAAGACGCCATGATGAAGTGTAAGCTGAATGCACGCGGTACGAAGGCCACTGAAGAACGTGGTCTGCCATCCTTTAATTTCCTGCTTGGTGCCAATAGCTCGTGGGAAAGACTGATGCTCGACGATAACACCAAACGCTTGTTATATACCACAACATACCATTGGGACGGAACAAAGCTGACCACCTATTATGGGGCCAACGGCAATGTTGCGGGTCAGGATGAGGGCAGATGGGGCAGCACAGGTGACGAGACCTATGCGCAGATGCGCTTCGAACAGCTTACAGGCTGGAGTCGCTGGCTCAAGATGAACAAGCAGAAACCATTGTCGCAATATCCTAAATAGCACTATCAAACAGCCATAAATTGGCATAACAAGAAAGATAATGAAGAAGACTTTCATAATGATACTGGCAGGCATGCTGTTCGTGGCATGTCAGGAGTCGCTGGAAGACCGTTGCCAGCGTGAGGCCAAGGAGTTTACGGAGAAGAGCTGTCCACGCCATATAGACACGGAGATAGTGCTGGACAGCATGACGTTCGACAAGGACAGTCATACCATTGGCTACTGCTATACCCTACAGGGGTCGCTAGACAATCCGCAGAGGGTGGACAAAGATAGGTTTAGTGAAGCGCTGCTTTTGGAAGTGAAGAACTCGACGAATATCAAGCTCTACAAGGATGCTGGCTACTCGTTCCGCTACACGTACTATTCAGAAAAGAATAGCGGAACGAAGCTCTTTGAAGCTACGTTCCGCGAAAAAGATTATCGGTAATTGTCGTTGACAGAATCAACGACAACACTGATTATTCCTCGATGCCCTCGGGCTTCATGTTGGTGTACACAGTCTGTACATCGTCGAAGTCCTCGAGTTTCTCAATCATCTTATCGATGGTTTCACGCTCCTCGGGAGTAACGTCCTTGAGATCGTTAGGAATGCGGGTAAACTCAGCACCGGTTACCTCGAAACCATTCTCCTCCAGGTGCTTCTGGATGGCACCGAATGAAGAAGGATCGCCATAGATGGTGATGCTGTTCTCCTCTTCGTCCTCATCGTACTCATCCTCTACTCCGTAGTCAATCAGGTCGAGAATCATCTCGTCCATATCCAGACCGTCTTTCTTCTTGAAGGTGAACACGCACTTGTGGTCGAACAGGAACGACAGAGAACCCTGTGTACCCAGGTTACCATTGAACTTGTTAAATACTGAGCGAACGTCACCAACGGTACGGGTGGTGTTGTCAGTCAGGGTGTCAACGAAGATGGCTACTCCGTGAGGGCCATATCCCTCGTAAGTCACTTCCTTATAGTCGCTCTGGTCCTTACCCATTGCGTTCTTGATGGCACGCTCGATGTTGTCCTTCGGCATGTTCTCGCGCTTGGCGTTAGCGATGATAGCACGCAGTGCAGGGTTCATGTCAGGCTCTGGACCACCAGCCTTCACAGCAATAGCGATCTGCTTACCAATCTTGGTAAATGTCTTGGCCATGTGGCCCCATCTCTTCAATTTCGCAGCTTTGCGATATTCAAATGCTCTTCCCATTGTTTAATTATTTTTTTCGATATTTCGATGTTTCGATGTTTCGATATTTCGACCTTTAGCGCAACTCGGCATTGAGCTGCTTCTTCAGGTTCTGAATCAGTTTGTTCATGATGGCTTCAATCTGCTTGTCGCCCATGGTCTTCTCAGCATCCTGGAGGATGAAGTTGACAGCATACGACTTCTTGCCAGCAGGCAGGTTCTTGCCCTCATAGACGTCAAAGAGCTCGACCTTCTTCAGGAACTTCTTCTCAGTCTGACGGGCAATCTGCTCAATCTGGGCGAACTCAACGTTCTTGTCGATGAGCAGGGCGAGGTCACGGCTGACAGACGGGAACTTAGGAATGTCAGTGAACTCCACCTTCTGCTTGCGGATGACCTTCATCAGCGCTGTCCAGTTGAGCTCGGCATAATACACGGTGGTGTCGATGTCAAACTGCTTTTGCAGCTTCTTGGTCAGCACACCCATCTCGATGAGCTTCTTGCCACCACGATTCTCGATGGTGAGACCAGCGGAGAAGATGGCATTCTCGCTCTTTTTGCTTACCAGCATACCAGGCTGCACACCGATACGTGCCAATATGTTCTGCACATAGGCATCGAGCTCAGCATAAGAGGTATCCTCGTTAGCATGTGCCCAAGAGCCCTCGACACGCTTACCAGTCAGCCACAGCGCCATATGGTTCTGCTCCTTGTAGGCCTGCATGGGGTTGTCCTGATTCTCTTTCTCAGGGTCAAAGCTATAGACGTTGCCGAACTCAAAGAAGCGGCAGTTGCCATTCTTGCGCTTGGCATTGTGCTCGATGCTCTCCAAACCACCATACAGCAGGGTGCCACGCATCACGTTCAGGTCGCTGCTGAGGGGGTTCATGATGTGAACTAACTGCAGGTTTTGTGTGTCGTCATAATATGACGACTTACTCAGCGAGTTGTTCAGAATCTCGTTGAAGCCAGCACCCACCAACTGCTCGCTGACGAGGTTGGCCAGCTTGTGTTTCTGGTCTTCGTCGCCCTTGATGACAAGGCTTGACTTCAGCTGCGTAGGAATCTCTACATTGTTATATCCGTAGATGCGCAGGATATCCTCTACCACGTCGCAGGGACGCTGAACGTCCACACGATAGGCGGGGACTTCGAGTTTCAGACCCTCGGCACTCTCGCTAAGCACCTTCATCTCCAACGAGTCGCAGATGCTCTTAATGGTCTCTACGGGTATGTCCTTACCGACGAGTGAGTGTACATAGCTGTACTGGAGGTCAACAACGGCATTCTCCATCTTCTCGGGATAGACGTCCTTGATCTCCATAGACACCTTACCGCCAGCCAACTCCTTGCAGAGCTGGGCAGCATACTTCAGGGCGTCAATGGTGCCGTTGGAATCTACGCCACGCTCGAAACGGAACGAAGCATCGGTAGAGAGTCCGTGACGACGGGCAGACTTACGAATCCATGTGGGATGGAAGTAAGCACTCTCCAGCACCACATTCTTGGTAGTCTCATAGGTACCACTACCCTTTCCACCGAAGACACCAGCGATACACATGGGCTCCTCGGCATTGCAGATAGCCAGGTCGCGGTCGCTCAACTTATGTTCCTCACCATCGAGTGTCTGGAAGGGTGTGCCCTCGGGCATGGTCTTAACGACAATCTTGTGACCCTTCACCATGTCTGCATCGAAGCAGTGCAGGGGCTGGCCCAGTGCCATCATCACGTAGTTGGTGATGTCGACGATGTTATTGATTGGACGTAATCCAATCACACTGAGCTTGTTCTTCAGCCACTCAGGTGACTCTTTGACCTCACAATCAGTGACGCTGACACAAGCATAGCGCTTGCAGGCCTCGGTGTTCTCGATAACCACATCGATGGGGAGACTGTTATCATCGACGGAGAACGTCGATGCACAGGGCTTGTGGGTGGCAGTCTTGTAGCCGTTCTGCTTCAGCCAGGCATACAGGTCGCGAGCTACACCCCAGTGAGAGAGGGCGTCAGCACGGTTGGCAGTAATGTCAACCTCAATGAGCCAGTCGCTCTCCAAGTGGTAATACTCAGCAGCGGGGGTGCCTACAACAGCATCCTCAGGGAGAACGATGATGCCAGCATGGTCAGTACCAATGCCAATCTCGTCCTCGGCACAAATCATACCCATCGACTCTACACCACGCAGCTTAGACTTCTTGATGACAAACTCCTTGTCACCATCGTAGAGCACACAGCCAAGGTCGGCCACGATGACCTTCTGACCTGCTGCTACGTTGGGAGCGCCACAGACAATCTGCTGGGGTTCGCCCTTACCTAAATCTACTGTTGTTACATGCAGGTGGTCTGAGTCTGGGTGCATCTCGCACGTCAGCACTTTACCTACGTAAAGCCCCTTCAGACCGCCCTTGATACTCTGTACTTCTTCGAGTGCGTCAACCTCCAGACCTGTCGATGTCAGTGCATCACACACCTGCTGTGGTGTGAGGTCGAAATCAACGTACTCCTTCAACCATTTATACGATATATTCATTGCAATGAAATTATTTTTCTGAAAAACGGTGCAAAGGTACGAATAAGTGAGTAAAATACCAAATTTATTTGAGTATTTTCGAACGAAAGTACTTTCGACGAAGTCAAAGTTACAAAAAATTGAGTAAAATACAAAAGAAAATGGTGCCAAATCATCAACTTAGCACCATTTTCTTTGTAATCCTATCTTACAGTCATGTGGAAACAGCCCTGCTTGACCTCATACTTGATGTAGGCACGGTCCTGCTTGCGGATGTCGCGAAGCACCTCCGAGAGCACCCACTTCAGCGTATCGTTGCGCACCTCTTGGTCGAGGGCGTGGTATCGGTTGTAGCAGATGTCGAAGGTGGTGCCATAGAGGTGACACGAGTTATCAGTGGCATTACCGTTGTGACGCTGCAATTTCTTGACGTCCTCCATAGAGCGCATGACGCTAGTAACGATGAGCTGGTTCAGGGGCACTCCCTTCACATAAAGACTGTCGTAGAACGCCTGCCCAATGTCCTGCAACAGCAGGGCAGCACGGGGAACGAGGTACGGGATGGAACTGTTGAGTTTGTCGACATGATAGTAGGGACTCTCACCAACATATACCAGTTCTTTCTTGCGGGCCTCAGCATCCTCGCGGTTCTTGACAGGTTTGACGCCCCATTTGTTGGCAGCCACAATCTGCACACTCTGACTGTCGGGGAAAGCAGCCTTGTAGTTAGGAACAGAGAGGATGCGGTGGTGTTTCTTAGTGGTGAGTGGTGAGGGGTTAGAGGCGAGAGGAGTGTTCTCTTCAACCATATCACTACCCTCCTCTTTCGGATACACAAAGGGCTTGACAAATGACAACACCAACACTGCCGCTGTGAAGCCTAGCAAGTACTGTTGCTTGAGGGGCAGCGCCAACCATTTTGCAATAATTTTATCGATTAGTTTTTTCATACCATTCAGTTAATAATCCACGGGGAATACCACGTTTGACGGCAGCATCGAGTACACGACGCGCCTCTTTTCTGCGCTCCAAGACCAGCAACAGGTCCACATGCGACACCACATAGGTCGGGTCGCGGGGAGCCAACTCTTCTGCCTTCTGCCAGTCGTAGAGCGCCACCTCGTCTTGCTTCATCTGGCGTTCCAAGTTGGCACGGGCAGCATAGGCCACAGCCGAGTCTGCATGCTGTTGGATGAGTTGGTTCAGATTGTCGAGTGCATCCTGTTTACGTCCCAGTTGTTGCAACACGACAGCCAGTGACAGACGCGCCTCGAAGTGACTGGGAACAATGGCCAGCAGGTCGGTGAGGTCGTTGCGCGACAGGTCGAAACGACGCAGATGTGTGTTGGCGTAGGCACGATAAAACAAGGCCGCAGGATTATGGGGCTCCTTCTGCAACACGAGGGCATACTCATCGACGGCATACTGCCATTGCTTCAGTTGCAGGTTGGCATTGGCCTTGCGCAGATGCAGGTCCGTTGACCACGCAGACTCTGCTATCTGCTTGTTCAGGATGGTCAGCGAGTCGCGCCAGTTCTCTTGCGCCCTTGCAGGGCTAAATGATAAATGAAAAATGATAAATGATAAAACTATCACCATCAGGCCTTTTCGATATAGTCTACAATCCATTGTCCTACTTCTTTTGTTCCGTATTTTGCGCCACCTTCAATTTGAATTTCAGGTGTGCGCACGTTAGCATCCAGCGAGGCATTGACAGCCTGACGCACAAGGGCCCCCTCACGCTCCAGTCCGAAGTGCTCCAACAGCATAGCGGCAGACAGAATCTGTGCCAACGGATTGGCAATGTTCTGACCAGCAGCCTGTGGCCATGAGCCGTGAACGGGTTCGAAGAGCGGTGTATGCTCACCCAGCGAACTGGATGGCTGCAGACCCATAGACCCCGTAATACATGACGTTTCATCCGTCAAAATGTCACCAAACGTATTCTCCGTCACGATGACATCAAAGAAACGAGGCTCTGTCAGCACACGCATCGAGGCATTGTCAATGAACATATAGTCAGTGGTAACCTCCGGATACTGGGGTTCCATCTCCTTGGCTATCTGGCGCCATAAACGGCTCGAAGCCAATACGTTAGCCTTATCAACAACGGTGAGGTGCTTGCGACGCTGCATGGCCATCTCGAAAGCTACCTTCAGGATGCGCTCAATCTCAGGACGCGTATAGACATTGGTGTCGAAGGCCTTGTCGTTGTCCTGATATTTCTCACCAAAATACATACCACCGGTCAGTTCACGAATCACCACAAAATCGGCACCACGCAACAGTTCTTCCTTCAGCGGTGACTTGTGCAACAGACAATCGAACGTAGCCACAGGACGGATGTTGGCAAAAAGTCCCAACTTCTTGCGCATGGCCAACAAGCCCGTCTCAGGGCGCATCTTCAGCGTAGGGTTGTTGTCGTATTTCAGGTCGCCCACAGCAGCGAAGAGTACTGCATCAGCACGCATGCAGACATCATGGGTCGTGTCTGGATAGGCATCGCCACAGGCATCAATGGCACAAGCACCTACCAAGGCTTCCTCGTATTCAAACTCATGGCCACACTTCTTGGCAACAGCGTTGAGCACAGCCACACCTTGTTTCATAATCTCTGGGCCGATACCATCACCAGCCAATATCGCAATCTTTAACTTCATATGATTTATTTTTCGTTATTTCGTTATAACGTTATACCGTTATTTCGATATGTCGTTCTCAATGATATTCAGCATCTTGAATGTCGCCTTGATGGCTGCTTCCGTCTGGTCAGCATCCAGTCCGCGTGTACGCAAAAGGCCATCCTTATAGTGCCACGAAATGACTGTCTGTACCAAGGCATCGGTGCGACCACCAGGGGGAATACTTACCTGATAGTTGGCCAGAATGGGGAAGGTACGGTCAAGATACTTCTTGTAGATGTAGCGCAGGGCTTTTACGAAAGCGTCATACTGACCATCACCCGTACCTGCAGCTTCGTACTCCTGACCATTGATTTCCACCTTGATATTGGCACCAGGTTTCAAACCATAGGCAGTTGTAACGATATAACTTATCAGTTTCACCTTATCCTCAGAACCATCATGTTTCAAGACGTCACTGACGATATACGGCAGATCTTCCTGTGTCACTATCTCCTTCTTGTCGCCCAACTCCGTGATGCGCTCCGTCACACGACGTGTCTGTTCGGGTGTCAGTTCCAGACCAAGTTCCTCGAGGTTCTTGGCAATATTAGCCTTACCACTCTGTTTGCCCAACGCATACTCACGCTTACGACCAAAACGCTCAGGCATCAGTTCGTTATAGTACAGTTGGTCTTTGGTGTCGCCATCGGCATGCACACCAGCCACCTGTGTAAAGACGTTCTCACCAACAATCGGTTGATTGGGTGCTACACTGATACCACTGAAACTCTCAACCATGCGCGAGAGGTCGTTCAACTGACTCTCCACAAGGTTCGTCTTGGCATGGAACTGGTCCTTCAGAATTGCCTGCACAGAGGCCATTGGTGCATTGCCACATCGCTCCCCTAACCCATTGACGGTGACGTGCAGGCCTCGTGCACCACTATAGACAGCAGCCAGCGAGTTAGATACTGCCAAGTCGTAATCGTTATGGGCATGGAAGTCGAAGTGCACTTTAGGATACCGCTTGATCATCTTGCGGAAATAGTCAATGACCTGCAGGGGATTCATCACACCCAGGGTATCGGGCAACATGAAACGTTTAATAGAGGTGAGAGGTGAGAGGTGAGAAGTGAGTGCATCCATCAACTGATAGACATACTCTGGCGAATCTTTCATACCATTCGACCAGTCCTCCAGGTAGAGGTTCACACTGATGCCCTTGCTGGCAGCATATTCCAACTCCTTCCTGATGTCGCTGATATGCTCCTCGGGAGTCTTGTGCAACTGGTGCGTGCAATGTTTCAGCGAACCCTTTGCCAACAGGTTCACCACCTTTCCACCACATTCGGCAATCCAGTCTATCGACTTGCCACCATCTACGAAGCCTAACACCTCGACACGTTCCAACAAACCATTCTTCTGGGCATAGCTACATATCTTGGTCACAGCCTCACGCTCACCTTCTGACACACGTGCCGAAGCAATCTCGATGCGGTCAACATTGACGTCACTGAGCAGCTTACGCGCCATCACCAGTTTCTCGTGTGGCAAGAACGAAACGCCATTGGTCTGTTCACCATCACGCAGTGTGGCATCCATAATCTCGACGAAGGGCACCATACTCTGATATGTTTTTACCTTTTCTGCTCCCATCGTTCTATCTTGTCTTTATTTGCCACGAGGAAATCGATATCATCCAATCCGTTCATCAGACAATGTTTCTTATAGCCATTGATGTCGAAGTGCTCAGAGCGTTCTGTAGCTTTGTTGGTGACTGTCTGGTTAGGCAGGTCAACTTCCACTTCAGCATCTGGATTATTTTGAATGGTTGAAAACAATTCAGACAAGAAGCCTTCACTCACCTGCACAGGCAACACGAAATTGTTGAGTTCGTTGTTCTTGTGAATATCCGCAAAGAACGACGAGATAACCACACGAAATCCGTAACCCGCAATAGCCCATGCAGCATGTTCACGCGAGGAGCCAGAACCGAAGTTTTTACCAGCCACGAGAATGCAGCCTTTGTATTTAGGGTTGTTGAGGACGAAATCCTCAACCACAGTGCCATCTGCGTTGTAGCGCCAGTCGCGAAACAGGTTGTCGCCAAAGAATTTTTCCTCCTTGGTGGTAGCCTTGAGGAAACGGGCAGGGATGATCTGGTCGGTATCTACGTTCTCCAAAGGAAGAGGAACGCAGGTGGATGTTATAACGTTGAATTTCTGTTTCATAGCATTTCTCTTGGATCGGTGATTACTCCTGTGACAGCAGCTGCAGCAGCTACGAGCGGTGAACAAAGGATGGTGCGCGAGCCTGGGCCCTGACGACCCTCGAAGTTGCGGTTCGATGTCGATACGGCATATTTACCTGCAGGCACTTTGTCATCGTTCATGGCCAAGCAAGCAGAACAGCCAGGCTGACGAATCTCGAAGCCTGCAGCTTCGAGCACTTTATCCAGCCCTTCATCCTCAATCTGTTGGCGCACAGCCCATGAACCAGGCACCAGCCAAGCCACCACATTGTCAGCCTTCTTACGACCTTTCACAATAGAGGCGAAAGCGCGGAAGTCCTCGATACGACCATTGGTACAAGCACCCAAGAACACATAGTCAATCTTCTTGCCCAGCAACTTCTCGCCAGCTTTGAAGCCCATATACTCGAGGGCCTTTTCATAGCTCTCCCTCCCTTTGGAGGGGGCTGGGGGGAGGCTTTCCGTTATGCCTATTCCCATACCTGGATTAGTACCATACGTGATGCGTGGCTCGATGTCTTTAGCATCAAACACCAGTTCCTTGTCAAATACAGCATCATCGCCACTCTTCAGGGTCTTCCAGTAAGCAAGGGCTCTCTCCCACTCTTCACCCTTGGGTGCATATTCTTTCCCTTTGACGTACTCAAAGGTCACCTCATCTGGAGCGATAAATCCACCACGGGCACCCATCTCTATCGACAGGTTGCAAAGTGTCAGGCGACCCTCCATGGTGAGGTTCTTCACCACATCTCCTGCATACTCCACAAAGTAGCCCGTAGCACCACTGGTGGTCAACTGTGCCATCAGGTACAGTGCCACATCCTTGGCGGTAACACCCTTTCCCAGCGTACCATTTATCGTGATACGCATCGACTTGGGTTTCTGTTGCAGAATACATTGCGAGGCCATCACCATCTCTACTTCTGACGTGCCAATGCCGAAAGCCACAGCACCCATCGCACCATGCGTGGAGGTGTGGGAGTCGCCACAGACGATGGTCATTCCAGGTAACGAAAGGCCCTTCTCAGGACCAACGACATGGATGATGCCATTGTTCTTGTCCATCATACCATAATGTGTCAGTCCGAAGTCCTTGGCATTCTGAGCCAACGTACTGACCTGCTTGGCAGAGACAGGATCCTCGATGGGTTTGTCCTGGTCGTGGGTGGGTGTGTTATGGTCGGGCATGCAGAAGATCTGATCCGGACGGAAACACTTCAGTCCACGGGCTCGCATACCTTCAAAGGCCTGTGGAGAGGTCACCTCATGACAATAGAGGCGGTCGATATACAACTGCGTGGGACCATCGTCAATGACCTGTACCACGTGCTTGTCCCATATTTTGTCAAAGAGTGTGTTCATTCGTCTTTCTGCTTAAATTTGTTGATACAGTCGATATACGCCTCTACGCTGGCGGTAACGATATCGGTATTGGCACCAAAGCCATAATAGAGACTACCGTCGTACTCTACCTGCATGTGCACTTTACCGACATCGTCGGAACCTTTGGAGATAGCCTGGATGGTAAACTCCTTCAGCGTCATTTGTTTCATGATAATCTTCTTCAGGGCCTTGATGGCAGCATCCACAGGACCATTGCCAGAGGCAGCAGCCTCAAACTTCTGACCACTGATATCCAGTCCGATAGAGGCCACACTCTTCACACCCTTACCTGTCGTAACCTGCAGGAAGTCAAGGCGAACGGCATGGGTATCAGCTGTATCTGCACCAGCCAACATCAGGGCATCGGCATCGGAAACTTCCTTCTTCTGGTCGGCCAGCACAAGGAACTTCTCGTAGATCTTGTCGAGCTTCTCCTCCGACAGGTCAACACCATTGACGTGCAGACGATGCTTCAAGGCAGCACGACCACTACGGGCAGTCAGTACGATGCTGTTATCGTCAATACCCACATCCTTGGGGTCCATAATCTCGTAGGTATGTACATTCTTCAAGACGCCATCCTGATGGATGCCTGAGGAATGCGCAAAGGCATTACGACCTACAATGGCCTTATTAGGCTGGATGGGCATATTCATCAGACTCGACACCATGCGACTGGTAGGATAGATCTTGGTGGTATTGATGTTCGTCTCAATGCCCAGACTCCTGTGACATTTCAGAATCATCGCAATCTCTTCAAGTGACGTATTACCAGCACGTTCACCAATACCATTAATCGTCACCTCCACCTGTCGGGCACCAGCCATCACACCATTGAAGGTGTTGGCAGTAGCCATTCCAAGGTCATTATGACAGTGGGTAGAGATGATGGCACAATCGATATTGTCGACATGCTCCTTCAGATATTTGATCTTATCGAAATACTCCTGGGGCAGGCAATAACCCGTAGTATCGGGGATATTGACAACAGTAGCACCAGCCTTGATGACAGCCTCAACGACACGCGCCAGATACTCGTTATCTGTGCGACCAGCATCCTCGCAGTAGAACTCCACATCATCCACAAAGCGCTTGGCATACTTCGTAGCAGCAACAGCACGCTCCAGGATCTCCTCACGCGTGGAGTTGAACTTAAACTTGATGTGTTCGTCCGAGGTACCAATACCCGTATGGATACGCTTGTGCTTCGCATACTTCAAGGCATCGAAAGCCACCTCGATGTCACGCTCCACAGCACGTGTCAACGCACAGATGGTGGGCCATGTCACGGCCTTTGAAATCTCAATCACGGAATTGAAGTCACCTGGGGAACTGATAGGAAATCCCGCTTCAATCACATCGACGCCCAACTGTTCGAGCGCCTTGGCTACCTGAATCTTCTCCACAGTATTCAACTGACAGCCGGGCACCTGCTCGCCATCACGAAGTGTTGTGTCGAAAATAAACAATCTGTCACTCATGTCATTTTACTATTTGACTATTTACTATTTGACTATTTAAACGAAAAAAGCCTTTCTACACCCGGAAGTGAGAAAGGCTCTGTATCGTTCTATCGTAACTCTGACTATATGCAAACCCATCACTTCCGGCTACTTTTACGCAGTCGAATAATAATAATGTTGCTAATCAGATTTAGACTTTTCATCGTTTACTTTTCAATTTCGCTTGCAAAAGTACACATTTCCTGTGAAACCACCAAACAATTTGTCACTTTTTTACTCAACAAAGCAGCAAACGTGGTAAGGCTATGAACCCTACCACCTATTTATAATAAGGAGGTTATTTACTCATGCGGTCAATATAGTCCATAATCACCTCCACAGCATCGTCTTCGCTCAGCTCGTCCATCGTGATGACCAGCTGGTAGTTGCGGGTGTCGTAGCGCGAGGTATCCTCGTACTTCCGGATATACGTCTCGCGGTCAGCATCTAGCTTGGCAATGATGTTGCGAGCCTGCTCGTCGCTGACATTCTGCTTTCGCATGAGGCGCTGGATGCGATATTCCATCGAGGCCTGAATGAAAATGCTCAGATGGTTAGGCCACTTACGAAACACCATGAAACCCGTGCGACCAGCCACCACGCAGGATGTCTGAGCAGCCAGTTCCTGAAGAATATGCTTCTCAGTCTCGTACAGCGATGCATTGGTCAGTTTCACCTCGCTCTCCATAGGCAGAGTAGTGCTGTTCACCATCGTCTGATAGTAGGTATTGATTTCTTTCCACCACGACTTCTTTTGAGCCTTTATCTCCTCAATGCGCTCGATGGAGAGGCCGAACTTTTTGGTAAGTCCCTCAACAATAGCCTTGTCGCAGTACTTCACACCTAACTTCTCGGCCAACTTGCGGCCAACAGTACGTCCACCTGAACCGACCTCGCGGTTAATGGTAATCACAAATTTTTCGTTCTTATTCATTATCGTCCTATATTGTTATCTGCAAAGAAAAGTTTACAAACCTCTCGCACGGAGGATGGCAGAGGCATCAGGCTGCTGCATACCCGTGAAGTCAGTGAACATCTGCATGAGGTCGCCCGTGTTGCCACGACTCAGAATCTTGTCACGCATAGCCTGACCGGTTTCGGGTTTCAGGGCCCCCAGCTTGGCAAAGGTGTCAGCCACATTGACTGCCAAGACTTCCGTCCACAGATAGCTGTAATAACCAGCAGCATAGCCCCCACCCCATACGTGGTTGAAGTAGCTGGTCATATAGCGAGGCGGAATCTGAGCATCGAGGATGCCATACTGCTGCAGAGCCTTGGTCTCAAAGGCTGCACACTGGTCAGCCGTGGGCACATCCTTCGAAGCCAGCATGTGCCAAGCCATATCGAGGGAAGAGGCTGCGAGGTTCTCACCCAGCGCATAGGCCGACTGGAAGTTGATGCTCTTCAGCATGCGCTCCTTCAGTTCAGCAGGCATGGGCTCGTTGGTCTCATAGTGACGTGCATAGTGGTCAAACACCTCAGGAATAGAGGCAAACGACTCGTTAAACTGCGAGGGCATCTCCACGAAATCGCGATAGACGTTGGTACCAGCCAGCGTCTTGTATTCACAATTGGAGAGCATGCCGTGCAGGGCGTGACCAAACTCATGGAACATTGTTGTCACCTCATCCCATGTAATCAGCGAAGGCTTACCCTCGGGAGCCTTGGCATTGTTGCAGACGTTGAAGATGATGGGCTTCTGGTTCCAGTGGTGACTCTGTTCCAGGAAGTTGTCCATCCAAGCACCACCACGCTTAGAAGCACGACGGTAATAGTCGCCATAGAACAGCGCCATTGACTGACCATCCTTGTCGAAGACCTCAAAGACACGCATGTCAGGATGATACGTAGGAATATCGGTACGCTCCTTGAACGTCAGACCATAGACGCGGTTGGCGGCATAGAACACACCATTGAGCAACACGCTATCCACATTGAAATAGGGCTTTACCTCGTCATCAGAGATGTCCAGCATAGCCTTCTTCATTTTCGCGGAATAGTAGAAGCGGTCATAGGGTTCCAAATTAGAGGTGAGAGGTAAGGGGTTAGAGGTGAGAGAAGCATCGTGTGCAAACGCCTCGATAGCCTTTGTCTCAGCATCGGCCTTCGACTTATAGGCAGCCACCAGATTCTTCAGGAAGTTGTTGACGTTATCAGGCGTCTTCGCCATGGTATCGTCCAGCGAATAGGCAGCATAGCAGGGATAACCCATCAACTCAGCCTTCTCGGCACGCAGCTTGGCCATCTCGCTGACGATAGCAAAGGTGTTGTACTTGGGGTTGGTACCATCAGCACGATGGATAGAGGCCTCATAGACCTTCTTGCGCAGTTCGCGATTGTCGAGACTGGCAAGAGGAGCCTGCTGCGTAGTATTCATGATGACGATAGCATACGGTGCCTTGCCACCACGACTCTCAGCATCTTTCTGGCACTGGGCAATATCAGCCTCGCTGAGTCCTGCCAGGTCTTCTTTCTTGTCTACCCACACAATCGCATCGTTGGTGGCAGCCTGCAGGAGGTCGCCCCACTGCTGTTGCAGGTCACTGATGCGCAGGTTAATCTCCTTCATGCGTGCCATCTTCTCGTCAGACAAGAGGGCACCCATGCGCACGAATTCCTTATAGATTTCCTCCAACAACTTCTGGTCCTCACCCGTCAGTGTATCGTGCTGCTTGTCGTACACCTGCTTGATGCGCTCGAACAATGGCTTATTGAACGAGATCTCATTCTGCAGGTCGGTCAACATGGGTTGCACCTTCTTCTCAATCTCGCTGAGTTCATCAGATTTGTCTGCCTCTGTCAATGCGAAGAAGACGGTGGAAACACGTGTCAACAGGCGACTGCTGTCCTCGAAAGGCAGGATGGTATTCTCGAAGGTGGCCGAGTCCTGACAGTCCACGATGGCCTGGATATTATCGCGCGTCTGCTGGATAGCCGCCTCGAAGGCAGGCAGATAGTCAGACGTCTGAATCTTGCTGAAGTCAGGTGCACCAAACGGTAAAGAACTCTCTGCCAGCAGAGGATTCTCGTGGGAACTCTGCTGGCAGGCGGTATTTGTTAGCATCATAGCGGAAGTCATTCCGATAGCTAGAATAGTCTTTGCATTCATCACTTTTCACTCTTCACTTTTCACTTTTCACTTTTCACTATTCACTAGCGAAGCGTTTCACTATTCACTAGCGAAGCGCCTACTGGTGTTGGTCACGAAGGAGGTCATTGACAGTCTTCACAGGATTGAACGTAGCCAGAGGAACTTCCACAAAGACAGTACTCCAGTTACTCATAGCACCATTCCAGAGACCTGGCAACTCCAGTGCCTGCAACTCCTTACCGCTCTTTGACTTCTGTGAGATGAAGCCCGTAGAGGGGTCAACAAACTTAGGCAGGTCAAAGGCATTGCCCTGGTAGTCCTTGACAGCGCAGACAAGGTCAACGGGGTTGAAGTGGGTGCCCTTGGTGAACATCTCCATATACTCCGTGTTACTCTTGTCAATCTGGCTGGACTCCAGAATCTGCAAGCTGACAGTGCCATCCTGGTTGTAGGTCAGGAATGGGCCACCACCAGGCTCACCGACATTCTTCACGACACCACAGACGCGCATGGGGCGATTCAGCTTCTTACGCAGGTAGGCGGCATCCACCTTGTTGCCCTTCGGATTGGTGCAGAGGTTCTTCTCAACGAACTGTGCAATCTCAGCAATCTGGGCATCGCTGGCTCCTGCATCCAACAGACGCAGATACTCGAAAGCCTTCTGCTGCAAATCTACCAGTACACCAGCAATAATCTGCTTCCAGATAACGGTCTCAGACTTCAGACGGTCAGGAACGACATTATCGATATTCTTCACGAAGATGACGTCAGCCTCTATCTCGTTGAGGTTCTCTATCAAGGCACCATGACCACCGGGACGGAACAACAGTGAACCATCAGCGTTGCGGAACGGAGTGCCGTCAGGATTAGCAGCAACGGTATCCGTGCTGGGCTTCTGCTCAGAGAAGCTGATATCGTAGTGGATGCCATACTTCTGCGCATACAGGTCGGCCTTCTGAGCCACCTTCTGCTTGAAGAGTTCCATGTGCTCATGAGAAACGGTGAAGTGTACATAAGCCTCACCATTGCTGGCGGCATACAGAGCACCCTCTACCAAGTGTTCCTCCATCGGGGTACGTGGACCCTCAGCATAGTTGTGGAACAGCAACAGACCCTTGGGCAGCTGACCATAGTTCAGTCCCTCAGCCTTCAACATATTGGCTGCCACGGCCTTATAGTTACCCTCAGCAATCAGGGCTCTGATACCCTTGCCATTATTCTTCTGGCAGACGGCATCGAGCTCATCATAGAAGGCAAACTTCTCAATATTGTCAAAATACTTCTTCTCGAAATCAGTGGTGGGCTTGTCATAGTCGGCATCGACAAAGGCAAACATGTCCTTGAACATGCGGCTGGCTGCACCTGAGGCAGGTACAAACTTCACCACCTTCTTACCCTGTGCCTTGTACTTCTGCCAAACATCCACAAAGTGCTTGCGCTCAGCGTCATTGGGAGCAACGATACCGTTACCTATGGCTGCAGCACCCTCTAACTTCAGAAACGGAAAACCAGTCTTAAACTGTCCGAGTTGGGTCTCAATCTGCTGCTCAGAGATTCCCTTCTGAGCAAGCTGTTTCAGGTCTTGTTGTGTTAGCATATTGTTCGTAGTTTTTTAAGTTATTGTTTATCTATTGTTTATTTATTGTCTAATTCTTCATAAACGGAGTTGTTCGACTTGTACTCTGGCACTATCTCCTTCATCTTCTTGACAGTAGCCATATTGTCGTAGCCCTTCGAGATCTCAATGAGTTCGTCGATGTCCTTGGATACCTCAGCAAACTCGTAGCTGCGAACTTCGGCAATACGAATCTTCTCGTGGAAGGTAGGTTTGGTACCCTCCTTGTCGTTGAGCACTTCCTCATAGAGTTTCTCGCCAGGACGCAGACCTGTGTACTTGATCTCCACATTCTTGGCACCACTCAACTTAATCATGCGCTTGGCAAGGTCGGCAATGCGTACGGGCTTACCCATATCGAAGACGAAGATTTCGCCACCATTACCCTTGGTACCTGCCTCCAGCACCAACTTACAGGCCTCTGGGATGAGCATGAAGTAGCGAACGATATTCTCGTCAGTAACGGTAACAGGACCACCATTGCGAATCTGTTCCTTGAACAAGGGGATAACAGAACCGTTAGAACCCAGCACGTTACCAAAACGGGTGGTCACAAACTGTGTCTGACAAGTCTTGTCCAGTGCCTGAACATAGATCTCGCAGATACGCTTCGAACAACCCATGACATTGGTGGGGTTCACTGCCTTGTCGGTAGATACCATCACGAATTTCTTCACGCCATATTTCACACTGAGGTCGGCAATGACCTTCGTACCATAGACGTTGTTCTGCACAGCCTCCGAGGGGTTGCCCTCCATCATAGGCACATGCTTATAAGCAGCTGCATGGAAGACATAGTCAGGACGGAACTCCTTGAAGATAGCCTCCATGCGGTCTTGCTTGCAGATAGAGGTCACGACAACTTCTGACTGAACCTTCGGGAAACGCTTCTGCATCATCAGCATCAGATCGTGGTCAGGCGTCTCTGCCTGGTCAATCAGCATCATGGCCTCTGGCTGGTAAGCAGCTATCTGGCGTACCATCTCTGAACCAATGCTACCTGCAGCACCAGTAATCATCACGCGACGACCCGTCAATAGTTCACCCACTGACTTCATGTCGACACGGATTTCATCACGAGGCAACAGGTCTTCTACGCTGACCTCCTTCAGGTGCAGTCCGTCGTCTTGCTGATTGTCCTGCAGCTCGCCATCCTTCACGTCAACCTCCTTGGCAGACTCTGACATGAAAATCTTGATGCCGGCACCCAACAACTGGTCTTGCAACTTCTGATCATTACGGAACTCCTCTTTACGTGGAGCTGCAATCAACACAGCCTCTACATGCAAGCGTTTCGCAATCTGTGCAATGTCTTCCGTCGAATTATACACACGCAGTCCCATGACCCTGTTGTGACTGTTATATTTACCATCAGGAGCAATGAATCCTTTCAGATTGAAACGGGCAGGACTCTGTGAACGGATAAGCTTTGCCAATCCTACTCCACCCTCCATTTCACCATAGATAAGCACGCGGATAGCTCTTGCATCCAGTGTGGTTAGCTCGTACAGTGTCTTCACAAGTACTCTCAATCCCCACATCAACAAAGTAGCGATGGCATACATCATGGCGACATGACGGAAGCCAAGCGTATAGAATTCTTCAGGATAAGAGAGCACCAAGAAGTGCATCAGATAGGCAATCGCCAACGAAATGATGTTTGCATAGAAAACTCTTGTCAAGTCTACGAACGACGAATAGCGTATGATACCCGAGTAAGTATGGAACATGCGTGCACCCACGAATCCGGGCAACGCATACATCACCAATGTTCTCAACAGTATCAGCACATCAACTCCTTCCGTTCTACGGAAAACGAACAACCAACATGTTATGAGACCAGCCACCAATAAAATAGCAAAGTCTAGCAAGAGGATTCCCCAGTAAGGCAATGCATTTCTACTGAAGTACCAACTTAATACTCTTTCAACAGGTTTTATCATAGCTTTCTATCATTTCTCTATATCCATTCAGCGTGCAAATTTACGAATAATTATCACATTATCCAAATAATTATCCAATTATTTTACCAAATGGGGCAAAGAATTGACAAAGCGTCAAGAATATACTTCATTCATGCACACATCATAATCCTCTGTTGGCACTTCTGCAACTCGCTGGAAGGAAAAACAAATACCGATGATTAGTGGTGAGGGGTGAGTGGTGAGAGGTGAGAAGTGAGAACTCAAGAAACGGTCATAGTAACCTTTGCCACGTCCTAAACGATGACCTGCTGCATCGAAGGCCATGCCAGGCACCAGTACGACATCGATATCATCATAGTCCGTAAAAGATTCACCAACAGGTTCCAAAATATGGAAAGCCCCCTCAGCCAAATCGTCTTGTGAGGTATAGCGACGCAGTTCCATGGTCTCATCACCTGTCACTTTGGGCAACACAACGGTTTTCCCCTGCCCTACCAGCCAATGGATGAGCGGACGGATGTCTACCTCGTCAGGCAAGGGCCAGTAAGCCATGATGGTGTTCAAGGGCTGAGAGGATAGAATTTTCCGAAGTTTTTCAACAATTTCTTCTGACATCTGTGCCAGCTTTTCTTGATGCTGACGTTTGGCCTCACGCATCTGTTGGCGCAGCAAGGGTTTCGTCAGAGCCCCATTACGGGCAGAAAATTCACACCCGCAATATTGCTGATTATAAAAGCCATATTCCTTGAGCAATTGGTTCCTACGTTCCTGTAAACCACCCTTCCGCCAGTTTTGCGCCCAGAAAGTGCACAGCGGAACCGACCCTATTGTGCACTTTGCGTTCACAGCCTGCTCAGCAGCATGTCCTGCACGTTCTATCTGTTCCAGACTTTTCCAACGACTGGAGGCCAGTGTGGTAGCAAAATATTTGACACCCAGTTCTACCGCTTTACGCGCAGTAGCCATCAGTCGCAAGGTGAAACACTGTTCACAGCGGCGCCCCCTTTCGGGTTCGTTTTCTAAGCCACAAACACACTCACGCCACACTTCATGGTTATAGTCATCGTCTATCCACCGGATGCCAAGACTCTCCGCATGTCGCTTACTCTCCTCCTTGCGAATCTCATACTCCTCGCGCGGCCATATATTAGGATTATAATAATATATAGTGGGCCGCACCCCATTCGCCATCAACCATTCCACAATGGCTGACGAACACGGAGCACAGCACGCATGCAGCAGCACCTCGTCAATGCCTTCAGGAACCGTAATCGCTGCTTTCTTCATCTCTTCTACGCGAATCTGAATGCAAAGGTACAACTAATCTTTGGAACTTCCAAATAACTCAGCGACATTTGAACAAGCGCCCTAACACCCTAACACACTCACATTAGGATTTCTGCATGTTGGGGCAAACAAGGGCTATTATATATATCTATATTTTATATATATTATAATATATATAAAATTAATATAGCAAGATTTTCGTTAGCTCCACACTACGCAAACACAAATGTGAGGGCGTGAGGGCGTTAGTGTGTTAGGTGTCTCTGAACTTTGAATTTTAACATTTCAAATAAATCGAAAATAAAATCGGAAAAGCCTTGTTTTGCCTCTATATTTTTCGTATCTTTGCATTGTCATAAGAGAGGTGACGCCCGTCGGCGCGCGAGACAGGCTAAGCCAGCTCTGAGACAGCCTAATACGCGAGATTATCAGCTGTATACGGGCCCGTATCAGCTGCTGTATAAAATCACGTATCAGACTTATAGCCCGCGGGCTTTCCAGATGCGCTCCTTGGCATCGTTGATTTCCTGGAACTTCTTCTCGGCAGCTTTGCGGATGTCCTCACCCAGCGCAGCCACCTTGTCAGGATGGTGGTTCAGGGCCAGATTACGGTAGGCACGCTTGACCTCAGCATCAGTGGCATCGGGGGAGACACCCAGCACCTTGTAGGCCGATTCCAAGTCGTCCTTACCCATGCCCAGCATGGAGTCCACCTCGTCAGCAGACATCTGCATCCACTGGGCACACTCCTTCATGGCCACGACCTCTGAAGGGTCTACACGACCATCAGCCTGAGAAATCATGACGAGGAAGTTGAGCAGCTGGAGCCGCTGTGAATAGTCCATATTCATGGCTATCTGGCGACAGCAGTCGGCAACAGTCGTCTTAAACTGGTGCTCCCCTACCCGCTTCTGTTCATCGAACAGACGACGCAGGATTTCGTCACCCTGCTGACTGGCCACATCTCCAAAGTTCTGGCGTAGCATGTTACGCACCAGTTCCATCTCGGAGTGCATGACCTTGCCATCGGCCTTGATGATATACGACGCCAACACCAGCATGGAGAACAGGAAACTGTTGCGCTGTCCCTGGGCGGCCCTCGCCTGATAGCCACTATAGCCATCGAAGGTGCCCTGCGTCTCTGGGGTATTCACCCCATCGAGCATGTTGTCGAGGAAACCACCCAGCACAATGCCTGCCAGTGCTCCCAAGGGGCCAGCACTCATGAATCCGAGGATGCCCCCAATCCATTTTCCTAATGCCATCGTACTATCGTTTGATTTCTATGTCGCGCTTCACGTTATCACGAATCTTCGTGAGATAACCCTTCATACCTGCAGCATCCTTGTGGTCGATAATCTCCAGCAGCTCTTTCAGCTCCGTACGAATCTGGGCCACCTGGTCGTGGGTATAGGGGTTGAAGAGGATTTCCTGCAACAGGTAGTCATCCTCGTTGAGCACGCCCTTGGCAATACGCATGTGGCGCTTGAAGGTGGTACCTGGCGCATCCTGATGCTTCATGACAGCAGCAAAGACAAAGGTGGACACGAAGGGGATAGACAGTGAGTAAGCCACCGTCTTATCGTGTTCCTCGAAGGTGTACTCATAGATGTTGAGTCCCAGTCGCTGGTAGAGGTCCTTGAAGAAGATGCGTCCCATGTAGTCGCCCTCGCTGATGATGATAGCGTTCTCCTCAGAGAGCTGCTGCAGATTGGCAAACGTGGGTCCGAACATGGGGTGCGTAGAGACATAGCGCATGCCCGTCTGCTCATAGAACTCCTTCATATCTGTCTTTACGGAGGCGATATCGCTGATGATACAGTCCTTAGGCAGATAGGGTATCACCTCCTTGAAGACTGGAATGGTGTACTTCAGCGTGACGGCATTGATGAGCAACTCGGGCTTGAAGGCCTGAATCTCGTCATAGCTGGTAAAGCGCTGACAGTTGTAGGTGAAGCGCATGCGCTTGGCATCGCGTTCAAAGACTGCCACCTCGTGGTCGAAGCTCAGCAGGTCGATGAAGAAGCTACCCATCTTACCTGCCCCTAATACTAATATCTTCATTTGTTGACGATTTCTATTTGTTGACGAACGGACTCTTCGTGGATGCTCTCAAAGACCTTGGCAACAAACTCGGCACCCATGCCAGACAGTGTACCCTGCACGCCACGCTTCTCGAGGATCTCGTTGTAGCGCGAAGCCTGCAACACCGTCATGTTGTGGTCCCTCTTGTAGTAACCAATCTCGCGACAGACAGCCATACGCTTCGACAGGATCTCCATCAGCTGGTTGTCAAGGTCGTCAATCTGCTTACGTAACTGCTGGATGCTCTCCGTGGTGACATGCTCGTCACGGATAACCAGCAACGACAGGATGTAGTCAAGCACATCGGGTGTCACCTGCTGCTTGGCATCGCTCCAAGCCTTGTCCGGGTCGCAATGGCTCTCGACAATCAGACCATCGAAGCCCAGGTCCATGGCCTGCTGACACAGGGGAGCAATCAGCTCACGACGGCCACCAATGTGACTGGGGTCACTCATGATGGGCAGCTCAGGAATGCGACGATGAAGCTCAATGGGAATCTGCCACATAGGCGCATTGCGGTAGATCTTCTGCTCGTAGCTGGAGAAACCACGATGGATAGCACCCAGGCGCTTGACGCCTGCCTGGTTCAGACGCTGCAAAGCACCAATCCAGAGTTCCAAATCAGGATTCACGGGGTTCTTCACAAACACGGGGACCTCGACACCCTTCAGGGCATCTGCCAATGCCTGTACGGCAAAGGGGTTGGCAGTAGTACGGGCACCAATCCACAGGATATCCATACCGTACTTCAGGGCCAGCTCTACATGTTCTGGCGTAGCCACCTCAGTAGCGATCTGCATCTTTGTCTCGTCCTTCACCTGCTTCATCCAGACAAGGGCAGGTTCACCGTGTCCCTCGAAACCACCTGGTTTGGTACGTGGTTTCCATACACCAGCACGGAAGTTATGACAGCCTTTCAGTGCCAGCTGGCGGGCTGTATCCATCACTTGCTCCTCAGTCTCGGCACTGCAGGGACCTGCAATGACGAAGGGGCGTTCGTTGTCACTCGGAAGATTCAGTTTCTCTAATTCTAATTCCATAATTATATCGCTTTTTTGATTCTTTTACCTAAAGGTCAAAGTGTGGCACGCAATCTTTCTAATGCTTGCTGGATTTTGTCTTCCTTGGCACAGAGGGAGATGCGGATGTAGCGCTCGCCATTAGAGCCGAAGATGAAGCCAGGGGTGATGAAGACACGAGCTTCGTGGAGGACACGCTCTGTCAGGTCTTCTACGTTCTGGATGTCAGCAGGAATCTTGCCCCACAGGAACATACCTACCTGATTCTTGTCGTAGGTGCAACCTAGGACATCCATAATCTTCTCGGCCCACTGACGACGACGCGCATAGGTCTCGATATTAAACTCACGATGCCAAGCCTCGTCGTTCTTGTAAGCCTCTGCAGCAGCCAGCTGGATGCCACGGAAAGTACCGCTCTCGATGTTCGACTGCACCTTCAGAATCCACTGGATGAACTGCGCATTCGAGGCACAGAGGCCTACACGCCAACCTGGCATATTATGACTCTTCGACATCGAGTTGAACTCAATGCAGCAGTCCTTGGCACCAGGAACCTGCAGGATGCTCAGATGCTCGTCGCTGAGGATAAAACTGTAGGGATTATCGTTGACCACGACTATGTTATTCGTGCGGGCAAACCGCACGACACGCTCATAGGTCTCCATGCGGGCACGACCACCCGTTGGCATATTGGGATAGTTGGTCCAGAGCAGTTTGACGTTAGAAGTATGATGTATGATATCCTCCAACTGGTCAAAATCGGGTTGCCAACCATTGTCCTCGCGCAGGTCATAGTTGACAATCTTTGCACCCAGAATCTTAGACAAAGACGTATACGTAGGATAGCCTGGATTAGGCACCAACACCACGTCGCCAGGATTGACGAAAGCCAGCGTGACATGCAGGATGCCCTCCTTGGAACCAATCAAAGGCAGCACCTCGCTCTTGGCATCCAAATCGACATTGTACCAACGCTTGTAAAAACTGGTCATAGCCTCGCGCAACTCAGGAGTACCCTGTGTAGGCTGATAGCCATGGGCACCAGGCTGATGAGCCACCTCGCACAGTTTGTTGATGGTCTGCTCAGAGGGTGGCATATCGGGGCTGCCAATGGCCAGACTGATAATATCCTTGCCCTCGGCATTCATCTGTGCCACCTCTTTCAGTTTGCGACTGAAGTAGTACTCTTGTACTAAACTTAATCTATCTGCTGGTTGTATCATATTTTTTCTTTTTTTATTCTTTTCTTTTTCTGTCTAAGGAATCTAGGAATTTAGGAATTTTATGCGTTAGCCTTTCCTTGGTTCCTAGGTTCCTTAGACAATTTTTTTCCTTAGTTGGTCTGTCGACCGTCCTTATATTCTCCTAAAATCTTGAAATCTTTGGTTAACGGGATAATTGCGTCTATCGACTGGCGATAGCGTGTCAGGTCATCGTACATCACATCGACATAGAACAGGTATTCCCACTCCTTGCCAATGATGGGCAACGACTGTATCTTCGTCAGGTTGATATGATAGAACGACAGAATAGCCAACACATGTGCCAGCGAGCCCTGCTCGTGGGGCAACGAGAACACGATGCTGGCCTTGTTAGCCTCTGTCAATGGGCGCAACAGGTCGGCCTTGTTAGGATTTGAGACCACCAGGAAACGGGTGAAGTTATGCTTGTTGTCCTCGATATGGTCCTCGAGCACCTTCAGACCATAGAGTCTGGCAGCCTCAGCGTGACAGATAGCCGCCCAGCCCTTGTGCTGTCCCTCAGCAATCATCTTCGCTGAACCAGCGGTATCCTCAGCCTCCACATTCTTCAACTGCGGATGCTGGGAAAGGAACTGGCGACACTGCATGAGAGCCACTGGATGTGAATGTACTTCGGTAATGGTGTCCCAGTCATCCTCAGGCAGACAGCAGATGCAATGCGTGATATGCAGCTTATGCTCACCCACAATGGTGGTACCGCTGTCGCGCAGCAACTCATAGTTATGCAGCAACGAACCAGCGATAGTATTCTCAATGGCCAGCATGCCAATGGCTGTAGGGTCTTGCTTCATGTTACGGAATACCTCCTCGAAGGTGTTGCAACAGATGAGTTGTATCTGCCCATCCTCGAAATAGAGGTGAGCAGCAATGTCGTGGAACGACCCTATCAGTCCTTGTATCGCTATTCGTTTCATCTTATTATTTGACTATTTGACAATTTCACTATTTGACAATTTCACTATTTGACTATCTTATTATTATAAAAAACTCCGCTTTCACTTGTTGGTGAAGCGGAGCCTTATTAGTATTCTGTTCATGTTTTAATCTTACATACGACCTACCGCTTCACAATTGCTTGTAAAGTAAAAGTAATAGCCGTAAAAGTAAGCATTAAACATGTTCATTGTTCTCTCTGTTTTTATTAATCGATTGCAAAAGTATAACTTTTTCAGGAATCTGCCAAACATTTTGACAGAAAAATCACACTTGTAGCAAATAATTGTCACTTTTTTACTCGTCCACCTGGAACAAGGGGTCTTCAGGCATGACCATCACAGGCTTCTGCTCGTAGTCCTTCAGCAGTTTCTCAGAGACGTACTTCTTGTCGACCACCAGACGGAACATATATTCACGGAACCAGCGTGCCGACATGATGAGACAGCCCTGCTGCCCCCAACTGCCACCCCAAGAGTTCTCGACCTTCCATTTCAAGGGCTGACCATTGGCATCGAGGTCAACAGCACAGAGTGTCATCGCGTGTGTGGAACCACTGTCAAAGGTTGAGATGCGCTCAGCCTTCGTCATGTTGAAAGTGGTATTGAACAGCGACTCATAGTCGAAGTTCTCCAAGTCGCAATAGCCACGTTTCCTGTCCAGCTGCTTGCCAACGTCATAGCTGCTATAAAGCTTGCGACCATCCTTCAGCGAGGCAATAGCCAACTGTTCTATCTCCTCCATAGGCAGGTTCAGGTACTTCCAGTTATGTCCGTCATAGACATGGCGATCGTACTCTACCTCGTAGGTCTTATAGTAGTCGCGACGCGGGTCATTCATCACCATGATGAAGGTGCCATTGAGTTTGCCACCCACCGTCTCCTCGTAGAACGACTGGGGCGTATACTTCTTAGCAGGTGTGATAGCCTTGCCATCCTTGTTCTTGAAGGCATAGGTAAACTCCTTGATGGGCTCACCCAACGTGATAGTCAGCATGTGGTATATCTCGCTGAGCATCTGCGTCTTGCGTTGTTCGATAGCCTTGGCCTTCTTACCCTCTGCCACCATTTTGCGCAGTTCCAAACCCTGCTCGCGGAGCTTTGACTTGATGATGCTCGACATCTTCGACGTGTTTTCAGCCGAGAAGGTCTCAGGCTGTATGTCTGCAGGTACCAGACCGTACTTTTCTGCCAGGTCGGCAACACCACAGAACGTGCCACCATCATTCAACGGATAGTGAAAAAAGAACTGCACACGCTGGTCGTCAATGGGTTTGTTAGCGGTATCGATAATGCCCTGAAGCATCAGGTTGGCCTTCTCCAGCTGGTCCCAGAAGAACAGGTAGTCCTGCGAGAACAATACGCTCAGCGAGTCAGTACGCTGTGCAAAGTTGGCACGCAACACGTTCAAGCCACTGAACATCCAACAGCGACCACTCGACTTCTGGTCAGTAATCGACTGCTTCTTGGTCTCTACACTGAAATAGGTGTCCAGTGCCCCTGCATGCTGACGGTTCTGTGCCAAATTATCAATGGCGTTGGCTGCCAGTGCATTGCGCAGAGCACGATCAGAGGCTGTAGGCGCGTTCTGCTGTTCTATCTGCTGTAGCATCTGCGGACTGATGCCACCTTGTTTCTGTTGTGCTGAAAGGCTTAAGGCCGTCAGCAATGACAGACTAAAAAATACTTTTCTCATCATTTATTTCTTCTTTTTGGTGTTGTTCTTACTAGAGATATGGATGGTCTTCATGTTCTTGCTGTTACCCACACTGGACTTGCCGCCTTTATAGTACTTTCTGGCCTCAGGAAGCCATCCCTGAATCTGCTTGATACGCGTAGCATCACTGGGGTGTGTGCTCAGCCACGATGTAGAACCACCGCCCGTAGCCTGCGACATGCGTTGCCAGAAAGCCACAGCAGCATCAGGATTATAGCCTGCCATAGCAGCAAAGATGATACCCATATAGTCGGCCTCACTCTCATGGTCGCGCGAATACTTAGCACTGGCACCCTTAGCACCCAGTCCAAAGACCGTTCCAGCCACCGATTGTAAACCAGAACTGGCACCTGCGCCTGCCATCAGCACACTCAGCGCCTGGGCACCATACTGCTGTTTGATGGCTGTGGACATCTGTTCGGCAGAGTGCTTGGCAACAGCATGGGCAATCTCGTGACCCAGCACAATGGCCAGCGACGTCTCGTCCTGTGTGACAGGCAACAGTCCCTCATAAACCACAATCTTGCCACCAGGCATACAGAAAGCATTCACAGACTGGTCCTGCACCAGGTTGAACTCCCACTTGTACTGAGAGACTTCGCTACCAAGACCATTGGCATTGAGATAGGTCACCACTGCATTCGCCAAGTTCTGCCCTACCCGTTTGACCATAGCCGTATTGGCAGCATTCGTTGAAGGCTTGGCAGTCTGCATATACTCCTGATATTGCTGGTTCGACAGACTCAGTACCTGTTCGTCAGACACCATCAGCGTACGTTTTCTTCCTGAAATGGGCACTGTCGATGAGGTTCCACACCCCACCAGAATGGCTGCTACCAGCGCCAACAATACGATTCTTATCTGTTTCATCTTATCGCTTATCAGTTAGTTTTTTACTATGAATTGATTTCCAACGGCAAAATTAGCAATTTTTTCGCTTTTAGCCAAATTATTTGCCATAAAACAAAGAAAGAGGCACTACCATCACGGTAATGCCCCTTCTTTTCATAACATTAATACTACTAACTAACTATCTATCACACTTACTTCAAACCACGGTTGATGAGCGTCATGTTCAGCAGCATCACGTACTTGCGATACTGATCCTTGTTCAGGATGTAGTTCATGTAGGCCAAGTCTTTGTTAATGGCCTTCTCTACCATCTTTGTACGCTCCTCCTTACCATACTGTGCAGCGAACACCATCTCTGAAGAGAAAGTCTTGTGGACCTCGGCAACGCTCTCCACCTGATCCTTAGACAGGTTCAAGGTACGTGCCAAATTCTTCATATTGACGGTCATGTTGTATGCCTCAGTAGTGTTCATACCTTCGTTCTCTGCGAAAATGGTTGTCATGCTCATCAGAGCAACCAGTGTCAATACAATCTTTTTCATTTTGTTACCCTTTCTTAATCTTTAATTTTTACCTTTAAATGTTATCCTTTTGTCTTGATTGACGATGCAAAGATAAGGCGTTTTTTCATACAAAACAAGAAAAATACAAAATTGTTTGCGCACACAGCGATATTTTTGACCCATGTCAATTAAAGCCAACATTCATTGATTTGAATCAAATTTCATGCTTTTTGTTTGGAAATTCCAGCATTTTGCAGTACCTTTGCGCTCTGAAAGAAACCAAGAGTATATAATAAGGTATATGGACAACAAGACAAACAAGTACATTGCTGCTTCATACAAGCTGTATGTTGATGGCGACAACGGAAAAGAACTCATTGAAGAGGCCACTGCCGAACAACCCTTCTCATTCATCACTGGCTTCGGCTTTGCCCTCGACAAGTTTGAGGAGCAGATGATAGCTACTGAGAAAGGCCAGAACTTCCAGATTACGCTGAGCAAGGAAGATGGCTATGGTGAATATCACGACGAACTGGTACTCGACCTCGATCGTGAGATGTTCTGCATCAACGGCCACTTCGACCACGAGCATATCTTCCAGGATGCCATTGTTCCTCTGCAGAACGAGCAGGGAGACCGTTTCAATGGTCGCGTCATGGAAATCAATGAGGACAAGGTGAAGATGGACCTCAACCACCCGCTGGCTGGCGAGACACTCTATTTTGAGGGTACCGTTCTGGAGAACCGCGACGCCACAAAGGAAGAGATAGACCACATGATGAAGCACCTGACAGGTGGCTGTCACTGCGACGATTGTGGAGGCGGTTGCGACCACGACGACTGTGGTTGTGGTCACGACCATGAGCATGAGCATCATCACGACGGCTGTGGCTGTGGCCACTGCCACTAAAAGATTAGAAGTTAGAGGTTAGAGGTTATGAACACCTTCGGACAGATATTCAGATTGACCACTTTTGGCGAAAGCCACGGAGAAGCCATTGGCGGTGTTGTTGACGGCATGCCTGCCGGCATCGACATAGATACTGACTTCATCCAACAGGAGCTAAACCGTAGGCGCCCTGGTCAGAGCAACATTACGACGGCACGCAATGAGGCAGACCACGTGGAACTGCTCAGCGGTGTCTTCGAGGGTAAGTCTACAGGCTGCCCTATCGGCTTCATTGTGCGCAACGAGAACCAGCACTCCAGCGATTACGACAACATGCGCGAGGTGTTCCGACCCTCTCATGCCGACTACACCTATACGCAGAAATATGGCGTGCGCGACCATCGTGGTGGTGGACGCTCCTCTGCCCGCATTACTATCAGTCGTGTGGTTGCTGGTGCCTTGGCCAAGCTCGTTCTGCGCCAATTGGGTATCCAGATAAGCGCCTATACCTCGCAGGTGGGAAATATCGCGCTGGACAACGACTACCACCGCTACGACCTCTCGCTGACAGAGACAAATGCTGTGCGTTGTCCTGACCCGCAGAAGGCAGAGGAGATGATTGAGCTCATCCAGCAGGTCAAGGCTGAGGGTGACACCATCGGAGGTGTTATTACCTGTGTTGTCAAGGGATGTCCTGTAGGTCTTGGAGAGCCTGAGTTTGACAAGCTGCACGCTCAACTGGGTGCTGCCATGCTGAGCATCAATGCTGTGAAGGGCTTTGAATATGGCGATGGCTTTGCTGCTGTCACTCAGCGTGGCTCTGAGCAGAACGACGTGTTCACAGTAAGTCACAACACCGTGGGGCACGATTCCATCGTGACCACCAAGACCAACCACAGCGGAGGCATTCAGGGCGGTATCTCCAACGGACAGGATATCTTCTTCCGTGTGGCTTTCAAACCTGTTGCTACCCTACTCCGCGAACAGGACACGGTAGACATTCACGGCAAAGAAACCGCACTGACCGCTCGCGGACGTCATGATGCTTGTGTCTTGCCACGTGCCGTTCCTGTTGTTGAAGCAATGGCTGCAATTACCATTTTAGACGCGTATTTGGTCTACAAAACAGGGAAAATCCAAGATTTTTGCATCTAAATGCAAAAAAATCTCAAAAAAAACTTGTGGTTTAAAGAAATTATACTATCTTTGCACAAGCTATGAGGGATTTGTGAAAATCTGAAATAGCTTTAGTTAAGTCTAGTTTAGTTTTTGTGTTGGTTAAGGGCGACCTTTTTGGCCGCCCTTAAATTATTCACTAATCACTAATCTCTAGCGAAGCGCTACACGCATCCAATAATCTCGTGGATATCCTTGCATCCATGCTGGTCAAGCCAATCGTTGATGCCATCCCGAACCTTGATGGTTACCGCAGGATCCAGAAAGTTGGCAGTACCAATCTCAATAGCCGTAGCACCAGCCATCAGAAATTCAATGGCATCCTTCGCTGTAGAGATGCCTCCCAACCCTACCACAGGTATTTTCACGGCCTTAGCCACCTGATAGACCATACGCAAAGCAACAGGCTTCACAGCAGGACCAGAAAGTCCACCCGTGCCTATCGACAGTACCTTTTTGCGACGTTCTATGTCGATAGCCATGCCCATCAGCGTATTGATGAGTGACACGGAATCAGCACCTTCAGCTTCTACTGCACGGGCAATCTCTGAAATATCCGTCACATTGGGTGACAGCTTGACTATCAGCGTCTTATGATAAGCCTGACGCACTGCCTTGACCACACTCGACGCCCCTGCACACGTCACACCAAAGGCCATTCCACCGTCCTTCACATTCGGACAAGAAATATTCAGTTCGATAGCAGGAATCTTCTCCAATGCATCAATGCGTGCAGCACATTCGGCATAGTCCTCAGGCGACGAACCACTAACGTTGACAATCATGTTCGTGTCGATATCCTTAATCTGCGGATAGATATGCTCACAGAAGTAGTCCACACCCTTATTCTGCAGTCCCACACAGTTCAGCATACCGCTAGCAGTCTCTGCCATACGCGGATAGTCATTGCCCTCGCGAGGCTTCAGCGTTGTACCCTTCACGATAATACCGCCCAAGCCACCAAGGTCTATAAAGTCCTCAAATTCAACACCATAGCCAAACGTACCGCTGGCTGTCATCACTGGGTTCTTCAGACTCAGCGTGCCTATATTTACTCTTAAATCAGCCATTAATTATGAATTATGCATTACGAATTATGAACTACCACATCAGCTTACTAATGGGGAATACGGGACCATCCTTACACACACAGAGATTGCCCTCTGTGGTCTTTTCTACGCAACACAGACAGGCACCCAGTCCGCATGCCATCATGTTCTCTAGCGAGGCCTCACAACAGATGTTTTTCTCCTTCGCATAGCGCGCCACAGCCTTCATCATTGGCGTAGGACCACAGGTGAATATCTTGTCGAAGGATTCGACAAGCACACTGTGGTTGGTGACAAAGCCCTTCTCGCCCAGCGTACCATCCTCTGTTGTCACGCACACGCGCCCGTACTTATTAAATAAGTCCAACTCCAGCACGTCTTTTGCACTACGTCCACCCAACAGGAACGTCACCTCACAGCCCTTTGCCTTCAGTTCAGCACCCAGATAGAGCAGTGGGGCCACACCTACGCCGCCACCAACGAGCAACATCTTTTTCAAAGCGACAGAATCGCTTTGCACACTAAATCCGTTGCCTAGCGGCAAAACGCAGTTCAACGTGTCATCAACGCGTAATTGTCCTAACTGGCGCGTTCCATCGCCAACCATCGCCACCATTAACCACAACTCGTTTGCCTGACGGTCTACATAATTAATAGAGATAGGGCGACGCAGAAATGTCGTCAAAGAACCATCTACGCGTACCTCTACAAACTGGCCTGGCAACATCTCTGGCAAGGGTTTGTCATCAGTCAGTTTAAGCAAAACATGCTTCTCGCTCAGGCGTTCTACGGCCTTTACTTTTAAATCAAGGATAAACTTTTTCATAATTTGCATGCAAAATTACGAAAAATCCGTGGAATCCGTGCAATCTGCGGTCAAAAATCGTAGTTACTTCTTGGCAGGAACAAAAGTCTCGTAGGTTTGATCGTCGTAATAAACACGAATTTCGGTCACTTTACGTGGTTGTTTGTCAATTATTTTGATTTCTTCGCGTACAATTTCAGGGTGTGTACTTTTTACACTCTGACGAAATCCTGTCGGCTGAGCAACATTTTGAGGTGAGAACAGAGATGGTTGATCAAAATTCAACATTTGATCCGACCCACCAGCAGGTTGTTCAGAAGCATCTATAAGACCCTCTTCCTGGTCAGTGGGGTGGGTCATATGCATGTCACCAGTACCCCACAAAAGCCATTCCGTACTAATGTCAGGAATTTTCGTTTTAATAGCTTCTACGATATTCAGGGTCGGACGGGTACGTCCATTGAAAATGCTAGAGAGGGTAGCAGGTGACTGTTGCAGGTAGTCAGCGAACACCTGTTGGGTCATGTGCTGGTCCTCCATGATGAGTCTGATGCGATCTTTAATGTCCATGTTACTTAAAAATAGGGCAAAAATGCCGTTTTGCTTTGACTTTACAAAGGTAAAGCTATTTTTTGACATATGCAAGAAATCTAAAGAAAATTTTAGGATGTAAAGTTTTGGTTTCTAATTCAAAATTCAAAAGTATAGAGTTGATAAAATGTAAAATCATGCTTTAGAATTACAAATCTAAAATATGCACAAAATTCACATATTAACAATAACTAAAGGAAATATATCGCAAATAATTGGGTATAAATGTGATATTTACGAATATTGTCTTCTGTGTTGCGTAATATGCAGAAGAAAATGCCGATATATAAGGCTAAAGTATACATTTAATATTAACAAAATCATATAATTAGCTGGTATTTAGATGTTTGCAGACAATAAAGAACTTTGCATATGTATGTATATGCAAATCTGAATGTTCGAATTTATATTTGCATATCAGAATTATAATATACTAATTTATGTTTGTGTATTGTAAATAATCGTATATAAATTGTAAATTTGTATGAATTTCTAAATTGCTTCAGCCTTTCAAATTTAATTATCAAAATCATAAAATTTACTAAATCCGAATTTTTATCTTCGGAGCAGTTGCGATTTTTGCGTTTTCAGCGAATTCTGAACGAGCGGCAAGAAAAGCAAAAATACGCGAATTATGAGGCGTTATTTTTTGCCAGAACACTAGTACAGACAGGTGTTTGAGGCCAAATTTTTATGTCTGGCAAAAATGAGCAACGAGAAAAAAACAAGGGGAAAATCAGTGAAATATAAAGAAAATTAACTCCCTCATGAGCTCTCCGGCGGGGGTATTAGGGTTATCCAGGCCCTTACTTTTGGCATCAATTTCACGTATCTTGGCGATAATCTGCATCACTTTCATTCCGGAGTAATTTTTCATACCCGTCAGGTAGTCTCTGGCACCCCATGGAGATTTCATATCCAACCACCCTGCAAGTGCCTCTTGACTGCCTTTTTGTGGACAATAATGCGCCAACATCAAGTTTTGGAAGTAATTAAACACCAACGGGAGAAGCGCATAGAGTCCACCAGCCTTCGGATTTTCGTCAAAATATTTTATTATTTGATTTGCTTTCAGAATATTTCGGTTCACAATGGCATCGCGCAGCTCAAAAGCGTTATAGTCCTTGCTCACCCCTATCTGATCCTCCACCACCTGGGGTGTCACCCTCCTATCCTGCTCAGGTAAGCCCAACAGTACCTTATCGAGCTCGCTAGTCAGTCGACTAAGGTCTGCACCAATGGCATCAGCAATCATTTGCGTCGATTTCGGGTCGATACTGGCATTTTTTGCCTTCAAATACTGCTGGATAAAGGCTGGAAGGTCGCGTTCCTTCAGTTTCATGCTCTCAAAAAGCACGCCATTTTCCTTGATAGCCTTCACCAAACCCTGTTTTCGACCGTCTATTTTGCCGTTTTTGTGGCACAAAACGAGCACTGTCGATGGCATAGGCTGGTGGAAATACTTCTCCAGCGGCTCTGTATTCTTAATATTCTGAGCCTCTTTGACAATGACAACCTGACGCTCTGCCATCATGGGATAGCGTTTACAGGTATCGACAATCTGCGATGCATTGACGTCAGATCCGAACATGACAGTCTGGTTGAAATCCTGTTCCTCAGGCTGTAGCACATTCTGGGCTATCCAGTCGCTGATTTTGTCGATATAATACGACTCATCGCCCATCAGATAATAGACGGGACGGAACTGGCGCTCCATGAGCTCCTTCATCACTGAATCGTATGTTACTGTCGTTTGAGCCATATCGGCTACAAAATTATAAAAAAACCACGAATTACACGAATTATACGAATTATTTTTTGTATTTTTGCACACATGAAAGAGTTGAACTTGCCTGCATACGATGTCAAAATAAGAGGGACGCGCGAGAAACTGGAGATTTTCGACTTTCTGCGTCGTCGCTACGTTGCCCTGACTCCTGAGGAGTGGGTGCGCCAACATTTTACCCACTGGCTCGTCGACCACAAGGGCTATCCCAAGGGGCTACTGGGCAATGAGGTGGCACTGCAATGTGGCGACAAGACCGTGCGTTGTGATAGCATTGTTTACGGCAACGACCAGCGTCCGCTCATGATTTGTGAGTACAAAGCACCCTCTGTGCCTATTTCTCAGCACGTTTTTACCCAGATTTCAGCCTACAATCTCCTACTCCACGTCGACTATCTTGTCGTCAGCAACGGCCTGCAGCACTACTGTCTGCGCATGGATTACGAGCACCAGACCTATCAATTCCTTACAAATATTCCGCTCTACACCGAGCTGTAAACAAAACAACAAAACAGAAAATTTGCGGATAAAATTTCGGTCAGGGTGGTCTCTTCGGTGAGCTTATCAACGTCTATCAGGCCAAGAACCGTAAGCAGTGGCAGCTGGCCCTGCAACGCGCAGAGAAGCTGATACATCAACAGAACAAATGTGCATAGAAGACCTCAATCATGCGCTAGCGAAACAATACATAAGGCCGTCGAGGACTTTGTTGGCAATGCCGAGCCCAGCGACGACCTTACGAAAATGTGTATTAAGATGAGATAAGGCTTATGCCTCTGCCTCAGGAACGATGTCCTCGTCCTTCTTGACAGTCTTGCGGATAGCGCGCTTGCGAGGCTTCTTCTCCTCAGCACCAGGTGCAGCAATCTTTACGCCAGCCAGTTCTGGGTCGATAAGTATACGACCGCAGTACTCACAGACGATAACCTTCTTGTGCATCTTGATGTCGAGCTGACGCTGGGGTGGAATCTTATTGAAACAACCACCGCAGGCATCACGCTGCACATAAACAATACCCAGACCGTTGCGGGCATTTTTGCGGATGCGCTTGAACGAAGTGAGCAGACGGGGCTCAATCTTAATCTCCAGCTCCTTGACCTTCTCCTTCAGTTTCTCCTCTTCGGCACGGGTTTCTTCCATGATCTCGTCGAGCTCAGCCTTCTTCATATCAAGGGCCTGACGACGGTCATCGATGACTGCCTGATTCTGCTCCAGCTCAGCCTTCTTCTCTTCAATCTTGAAGGTGGCCTCCTTGATTTTCTTGTTGCAGAGCTCGATTTCCAGTGACTGGAACTCGATTTCCTTCGACAGTGTGTCGTACTCACGGTTGTTCTTCACGTCGTTCAACTGAGACTTGTAGCGCTCTACGCTAGCCTTGGCGGTCTCAATCTCGCCCTTTTTCTGGGCTACGGCACGCTGATACTCGTCAATGTCGTTCTGGATTTTCTCAATGCGGGTGGTGAGACCTGCAATCTCATCTTCCAGGTCTTCTACTTCCAGAGGCAGCTCACCTCTGAGGGCACGCTTCTCGTCAATCTCAGAGAGCGTGGTCTGCAGCTGATAGAGGGTCTTCAGACGCTCTTCTACTGACAGGTCTGTGGGATCTTTCTTTGCCATTGTTTTCTTATTTTTTCGTTATTACGATATTTCGATATTACGATTCTTCGATATTTCGATGTTACGACTAAATATACAGAATAGGGTTGGTACAGGTTTCTGCTATTTCTGTGCGCACCCCAGGGCACTCCTTGTTAATGATGTCGCGGAAAATCTCGCTGGTGAACTGCTCCGACTGGTAATGGCCAATCACACAGATTTGGATGCGCTGTTCATAGCCAAAGTACTGGTGATAATGCATCTCGCCAGTAATGAAGGCGTCAGCGCCAAGGCTGACAGCATCAGGCAACAGGAAGTCGCCAGCGCCACCACAAAGTGCCACCTTACTAATGGGGCGTCGCAGCAGTTCGTTACACAGTGCGCACTCCACGCCAAACTGTCTTTTCACCATGAGAATAAAGTCGTCAGCAGCCATTGGCTGAGGCAAGAGACCAACGACACCACTGCCAGCCTCCATATCACCCACCTGTTTCTGGGCAAAGAACTGACACTGTTGGAGTCCCAGTCGCTCAGCAATCTTCCAGTTGACGCCATTCTTGGCATTGTCCATATTAGTATGCATAGAGACGATGACAATATCGTTCTTCAAGGCCTTAATGACGCAACGCTGCACATAGTCAGCACCACTAATCTGTTTCAAGCCACGAAACAACAACGGATGGTGACTGACGATGAGGTTACACCCTTTGCGGAGAGCCTCATCGACAATCTGTTCGTTGACGTCCAGACACAATAATGCCCCTGAAACATCCGCCTCTGTCAGTCCCAGTTGCAAGCCAGCATTATCCCAACTTTCCTGCAAGGGCAGAGGCGCGAACTGTTCAAGGGCGCTGAGCACTTGTCGTATTTTCACGCTTCTTTCTACGTTTTGAAAGTGCAAAGGTACGAAAAAAGTGACGGATTACATGTAGAATCCGTCACTTTTATATTTTTTTAATTTTTAATTTTTCATCTTTCATTTATGTAAACCACTTCTCGTTGTCCTTCTCATGGCAGTAGCTGGTGCCATCGAAGCAGTGCGTACAAACCTGGTCTTTCGGCAGTCCAATGGATTCAATGAGGTCTTCGATAGTGGCAAACTTCAGCGAAGTCAGTCCCAAGCGACGGGCAATCTCCTTGACCATACGCTCATACTCTGGCGTACCCGTCTTGGCATACTCCGTCAGCTTCTTCTTGTCGTCGCCCTCAAAATCACGGATGATACGACGAGTAATCAGTTCCAGATCGCTCTTTGATGAAGTAAAGCCGATGAAAGGACAGCCATAGACCAATGGCGGACAGGAGATGCGCACATGAACCTCCTTGGCACCATTGTCAAAGAAGGTACGCACATTGTCGCGCAACTGTGTACCACGCACAATGGAGTCATCACAGAAGACGACACGCTGGTCTTTCAGAATAGCCGGATTAGGAATGAGCTTCATCTTAGCCACAAGGTCGCGACGCACCTGATTGCCAGGGGTAAACGAACGGGGCCATGTAGGCGTATACTTCAGCACTGCACGCTTGTAGGGGATTTTCTTACCCTCAGAGTAACCCAACGCCATACCTACACCAGAATCGGGAATACCACACACAATGTCAGCCTCAACTGCGTCCTTCTCGCCCAACAAACGGCCATTCTTCTCGCGAACATATTCTGTATTGATGCCCTGATAGTCGCTGGCAGGGAAGCCATAGTAGACCCACAGGAAAGAACATATCTGACAGCGGGTGAGTGGTTTCTGCAGCACTTCGACGCCATCAGCCTTTAACTTGACGATCTCACCTGGTCCCAAATCGCGCAACACCTTATAGTCAAGGTTAGGGAAACTGGTGGTCTCGCTGGTGACGGCAAAAGACTGGATGAACTCGTCCGTACCAATAGGTGACAGACGGTGTATCTCTTTCCTACCTATAACAATAGGGGTACGGCCTAGAAAGTCTCGAGCTGCAATGATGCCATCCTCTGTAAGAATCAGCATTGAGCAAGAGCCCTCAATCTTTTGGTACACCTTGTTGATGCCCTCCACGAACGTGTTACCCATATTGATGAGCAGGGCAACAAGCTCGGTCTGATTGATGTTATTGGCAGACATCTCGCTGAAGTGCATGCGCTGTTTCAGCAGTTCCTCGGCAATCTCGCGCTGGTTATTGATTTTGGCAACGGTGACTACCGCATAGCGTCCTAAGTGGGAGTTAACGATGATAGGCTGTGGATCAGTGTCACTAATGACACCCACCCCCTGATGTCCCTTGAACGAATCGAGCTCGTCTTCAAAACGTGAACGGAAATACTGGCGTTCCAATGAGTGGATGCTGCGGTGGAAACCGCTTTCCTCATCGAATGTCACCAATCCGGCGCGTTTTGTACCTAAGTGAGAGTTGTAATCGGTCCCGTAAAACAAGTCGTTTACGCAGTCCTTTGTAGAGATTGTGCCAAAGAAGCCACCCATAATGTTTTTACCTTTTGTGTGTCAATAATACCTTTATGGGCTGCAAAATTACAAAAAAAAATGGCAACCACCATAAGAGTCACCAGATTTTTTTGAAAAAAGACTGCTTTTTTATCTTAAAGGCACGTTGCAGGGCATGACGATAGAAGGGCCAAAGCGACTGAAACGTGGTGGCACCATTAGCCACCAGATATTCGCGCAGAGAATCGTGCTCCTTACGGTCTTTCTGATAGCTCCTCACAGCCCTACGCACGGCAAAGTAGCCTTTCCACGCAATGAACGCTACAACGACGAGAAGTAAAAAGGTTTTCATAGCTGGATATAATTATCGTTCAACGGATTCAAGACGGTCAACACGCTACGTCCCTGCTGGACTACCTCTATCAACATATGACCAACGGCCAATTGTTTCTCTTCGGAGAGGGCCTCGGCGGGTTCATCAACCACCAATAGCTGTTTGCCAGAGTCAACAGCACGGCGCACCAGCTCAACATAGTCAGTAGGAACCTTGTCGTACCCCTCAGGAACTGACAAACGCTGGGGTACATAGGCCATATAGCGACGAAAATAGGGTGCAGACTCGGGTGTCAACACTTCACCGTCGATACAGATATGTCCGCCATCGATAGGTATCAGTCCCACGATAGCCCTCAGCAGGGTGGTCTTTCCCCTCCCCTGCAGACCTATAAGCTGACCCTCATCGAGGGTAGCAGATAGTCCCTTGATGATTTCTCCGATGGTTACGTTGTGCAGTTCTAACATCATAATCTGGTGCAAAGGTAATAAATAATTCATAATTCATCATGCATAATTCATAATTATTTTATACTTTTGCAGCATGAAAACAATGAAACGACGCATGTTGGCTGAATGGGAGCACCAAAGCATGGTGCAACTGACATGGCCACACGAAGGTACCGACTGGGCCACCATCCTTGACGAGATTACAGCCGTCTACGAAGAGATGGCAAGGGAGATACGCAAGCGCGAGCCACTATTAATAGTAGACAGCATCCCTCATAACGACACATGGGCCAGGGATCATGGATTCATTACGATAGAAGAAACCTCTTTTGACCAAAAGTCAAAAGCACTAGTTCTTCTGGACTTCTGCTTCAATGGTTGGGGCGAGAAGTTTGAAGCTACGCTTGACAACCAAATCAACAAGCGCCTCTATGAGCAGGGCCTTGTAAAGGGGATCTATGAAGACCACTTGGACTTTGTGCTGGAAGGAGGTTCAATAGAGAGCGACGGCAAGGGTACCGTTTTTACTACCGAGTGCTGTCTGATGGCGCCTCATCGTAACCAGCCACTGACAAAAGAAGAGATTGAAGATCGACTGAAGGAATGGCTGGGTGCTGAGCGCATCGTGTGGTTACAACATGGTTCGCTGATTGGTGACGACACAGACGGACATATCGACACACTGGTTAGGATATGTCCTAATGACACCTTATTATATACAGGGGGAGATAAAGACCATCCCGACTTGGCACTCATGGAAGAGGAACTGAAGAACCTCAGAACGATGGAGGGCAGCCCCTATCGCCTGCTAAAGCTACCTCTACCCCAGCCTATCTTCGACAATGGCGATCGTCTACCAGCAACGTACGCCAACTATCTAGTATTAAACGGTGCCATACTGGTACCTACCTACAATCAACCCGACCTGGATGAAGAGGCTATGCGCATTGTTGGGCAGGCATTTCCAGACCGGGAAATTGTTGGCATTGACTGTCGTACTGTCATCAAACAGCACGGTTCATTGCACTGTTGTACGATGCAGTATTACTGAAGTGTCTTCTTAGCACCAAGCCAGACGAGGAAGGATGCAGAGGTAAATTCTGCCTGAAGCTTGTTGTCCATGTACAGATACTTGGGGAACAAGTAGATAATATTCTTGTGAACATAGGTCTCACCATCCTTCATCATATACTGCGCATAAGTGCCAGAAGCCTCCTCAGTATGATAGAAAGTCACTTCCACCTTATGCGTTTCGCCTTCATAAACAATCGGGAATGTAAGCTCCTGCGGATAGACATACATCACTAAAGGTGAATGATAGTAATAATCGTAACGCAGTTGCACATGTATCTTGACATTGCCGGCATTGCTGACAGCCTCTTTCAGTGCCTTCTGACTTTCAGGCAACTGCTTCACCAGCAGTGCGGCAGGCACATCATACAAATCTATCGTGCTGTCGTTGTTGAGCATCCATGTAGCATCCATCTCGTCTTTCTTGACTTCTTCATCATCCTTCACCGGCTCATTCGACATCGTATACAGCTTGCCCTCGTAGGAGCCATAAGAAGCCTTGATTTCGGTCCTGACATCCTGCATCCACTCTTCCCACTTCTTATCCCAATCATCACCTTCACCATTCTTTACACATGACGAAAGGCTCACGATCATTACTAGTATTGAAACAATACCAAATACTTTCATTAACTTCATTTTTGTGCGTTTTTTAAAAATTTTGCTTGCAAAAGTAGTAATTAATATGGAAGCAGCAAAAAAATCCACCAGAAATAACACGATATTTTCTCACTTTTAATTTTATTTTGTACCTTTGCAGCGTTTTAACAAAAAAAACAGAACCCATGAAGATTGGAATCATCCAACAGCACAACGTGGCGGACGTGGAAACAAACAAGTCCCACTTGGCTACAAAGATTCGTCAACTGGCACAAGAGGGTGCAGAACTCATTGTCTTGCAAGAACTGCACAACTCGCTGTACTTCTGCAAGGAGGAAGATGTCAACCTTTTCGATCTGGCAGAAAGCATTCCTGGTCCATCAACGCAGTTCTTTGGCCAGCTGGCCAAGGAGTTGCAGGTAGTTATCGTCACTTCGCTGTTTGAGCGCCGTGCCACAGGACTGTATCACAACACAGCAGTCGTATTGGAAAAAGATGGTACCATTGCAGGCAAATACCGTAAGATGCACATTCCCGACGATCCCGGCTACTACGAGAAGTTCTACTTCACCCCTGGCGACCTTGGTTTCCAACCCATACAAACATCTGTCGGCAAGCTAGGTGTTTTGGTCTGCTGGGACCAGTGGTACCCAGAGGCTGCACGACTGATGGCTTTGGCTGGAGCAGAACTGCTTATCTATCCTACTGCCATTGGCTACGACCCCAACGACACAAAGGAGGAGCAGGAACGTCAGCGCATGGCCTGGCAGACCGTTCAGCGCGGACATGCCGTTGCCAACGGACTTCCCGTCGTCACAGTAAATCGCTGTGGTGAAGAAGACGGCGTTCCTTTCTGGGGCACCAGTTTTGTGGCAGGGCCACAGGGGGAACTGCTCTACGAAGCACCTATTACAGAAGAGGTCACCAAGGTCATTGAGGTTGACATGGAGCGCTCTGAACAGGTACGCCGCTGGTGGCCATTCCTCAGAGATCGTCGCATTGATAATTATACAGAAATAACTAAACGCTATATAGACTAAATGGCAAACAATTTAAGATTTCAGGTAGTAGAAGAGGCTTTCAAAAAGCACGCCCTTGACGTAAAAGCACCCAGCGAGCGTCCTTCAGAATATTTTGGCAAGTATGTCTTCAACAAAGAGAAGATGTATCGTTACTTGCCAAAGGATATCTATGACAAAATGATAGACGTAATAGACAACGGTGCCAGCTTGGACCGTTCTATTGCTGATGCAGTGGCTGACGGCATGAAGAAATGGGCACTGGAGATGGGGGTAACACACTATACGCACTGGTTTCAACCCCTAACAGAAGGTACCGCCGAGAAACACGATGCCTTTGTAGAGCACGACGGCAAAGGCGGTATGATTGAAAAGTTCTCCGGAAAGTTGCTTGTCCAGCAGGAACCTGATGCTTCTTCATTCCCTAATGGCGGTATCCGCAACACCTTTGAGGCGCGTGGCTACTCTGCCTGGGATCCCACATCGCCGGTGTTCATCATCGATGACACGCTGTGCATCCCTACCATCTTCATTGCCTATACGGGCGAAGCTCTCGACTATAAGGCCCCCCTACTTCGTGCGCTTCATGCCGTAGGCAAGGCTGCCAAGGATGTTTGCCAGTATTTCTACGACGACGTTACCAAGGTACAGGTCAACCTGGGTTGGGAACAAGAGTATTTCCTCGTAGATGAGGGTCTCTACTCTGCACGTCCAGACTTGCTAATGACAGGTCGTACACTGATGGGGCATGAGAGTGCCAAGAACCAGCAGATGGATGACCACTACTTCGGTACTATACCCGACCGTGTGCAGGCTTTCATGAAAGACCTGGAGATTCAGGCCCTT
>Ga0310695_10001627_pt1 | contig 51773 bp, 41 predicted proteins | sample RumenRJG_04DNA_FD_203882 | JGI IMG/M metagenome (GOLD analysis project Ga0310695, IMG submission 203882) | Bovine rumen microbial communities from Lethbridge, Alberta, Canada - RJG_04 (v2) (version 2) | ecosystem: Host-associated > Mammals > Digestive system > Stomach > Rumen | place: Canada... | reverse complement strand
ATCAATAATTCCTTTTGTACGAAACGAAAAAAAGAAAAATGCAATTGAAAGAATTTCCGATGATGTTAATATAGATGCAATGAAGGCAATTCTTGCTTGTGCTTAAAAAAATGTTAAAACAATTAAACTTATTTATAACCGTTTTATGTTTTCTTTTTATATTTTCCGATATTACATACAGTGAAAATCAAACGGAAGAAAACAATCAGAAACAAAATCTGACAATTATAAACAATTTGCCTTTTTCCTCAGGCAAAATATATAAAACAAACATTAATAACAATGAATCTCCCGATATTATTATAATTAACGATATTCATTGCCAACAGTATGCACAAAAGAATATTTATTCAATAATTCAATTCGTAAAAAACAACATTGATATTGACAAAATATTCATTGAAGGGGCATCAAAAGGAAAAGTAAATACTTCTTCCATTTATGACATTGATAAATCCGTCAGAGAAAAAATATTAACAAAAATGTTAAACGAAGGTCTTGTTAACGGAACGGAATATTATTGTTATACAACAAATACCGATTTATACGGAATAGAAGATTCCGTTTTATATATGGAAACTTTACAACAAGCATATCTTCTTATGAAAAAAGAAGAATATTTTTCTTCAATATTACAAAAAGCTTTCAAAAAATTAAAAAACATAAAAAAGAAATATTATTCCAAAGATATGTTCGACTTTGAATATTTATTTTTCAACAGAACAAATATGAAACCTAAACAATATTCCGACACACTTACGAAAATCATTGAAAAATATCCAATAGACTTAAACAAATATCATGAAATTCATAATTTTATATGTAATATAAACTATGACACAATATTAGAACCGTATAAAAAGAACTATTCCAAAGACTTTAATTCTCTTATACAAAAAATGAAAAATTATACACCTGTAAAAACATATAATGAATTTATCAAAACTTATAAAGACAGAAGTATAGAAGAAAATCTTATATATTGCTATAAATACACAAATCAACATATGACAAAAAAAGAAAAAGATTATTATGTTTATATAGAAACTTTGGAGCAAAAATATAATATTGTAAATTCTTTTAATATAAGTAAATATTTAGATGAAGAAGAAAATTTTTACGAAGAAGTATTTAATAAAATTTTCACGACACAAAACACAAAAGATATTTCTTTTATAAACCAAATGCTTTTTCTGACACAGAAATATGCTCAATTAAATATAGATTTTTATAATTTTGATAAGTTCATTAAAAACAAAGACAATTTTATAGAAACATTAAAGAATAATTATTTTATAGAAAACAAAGATGAAATAATTGAAATATTAAACAATGAAGAATTAGCAAAATATTATGACAACAATATCAAAAGAGACACTGTTTTCTTTAATAACATTGAAAATTCGGCAAAAGAAAACTCCATAAACATTTTAGTTGTCGGCGGATTTCATAAAAATTTATTGGACTTATTTAATGATAACGGTAAAAAATATATTGTAATTTTCCCGAACACAAAAGACGGAGACAATAACCTTTATAAACAAATTATTCTTGATATAGGTTCTTACAATTTTATATCAAAATAAACTTATATTCTTTTAAAAACATCCGTTTTAAGAGATGATACTTTATCCAGAAAAATAAAACCGTCTAAATGATCTATTTCATGTTGAACGGTTATCGATTCAAAGCCGTGAGTTTTTAGCAACTGTTTGTTTCCGTTTATATCGAGATATTCTACTTCTATTTTATTTTTTCTTACTACATTACCCGTAAAATCGGGAACGCTTAAACAACCTTCTCTTGATTTAAGTTTTCCGGACATATATGTTATTTTCGGATTTATCATTACCAAAAATCCGTTATTATGATGAGGTTTCGGATTTAATGAAATATCTACCAAAACTATTCTTAGTAATACTCCCACCTGAACTGCCGCTATACCTACACAATGACTTGAAGAAAGCATAGTTTCTCTCATATCGGATATAAGAGTTTTTACTTTATCGTCTATTTTTTCCACAGGTATACTTACTTGTTTTAATATTGGATTTGGTATTGTTACTATCTTTAATTTTGCCATCGTTATATTTGAGAAGAATCCGCTTGATTTACAAAAATTTCAACATTAAGCTCTTTTGCCAATTGTTGTAAACTTTGTTTAACATTTTCTATTTTTAATGTTTTAGGAATATTTACTTCCAACAACATTATATAAACTTTATCTTTTGTACCTGATATTTTTGTTTGAACATCGGTTATATTTATTTTTTTAGCAGCTAAAAATTTACTTACATTATAAACGATACCTACTCTGTCGGAGCCGTAAACGGCAATAACGTAGTCACCGAAATTCTTTTTGTTTGTTTTAGGTTTGTCTACTTCAGTAACGGAAAAAGATAAACCTAATTTCTTCATTGAAGAATTCAAACTTCTTTTTATTTTTGAAACATCCGAATTTTTAGGACAATCTAAAAGCAATATAACGGCAAATTGACCGGACAACAATGTCATAGTCGAATCTTCAATGTTGCAACCTAACTTAAAAAGAATTTCCGATATTGAACTTACTATACCTGTTCTGTCTTTTCCTATTGCCGATAAAGATAACATTTTTTTCATTATTTTAAATTATCCCCTATTTAAAATATTTTTTACTTTCAAATATTATAAACAATTATTATTAATATTTAAAGATTTTTATATAAAAAAACGGATAGGAATAAAATTTTATTCCTATCCGTCAAATTTAATTTCAATATTATTTTAAAATATCCGAAATATTTTCAATTACGGACTTTAAATTATCCGTCTTTTTACCGCCGCCTTGCGCAAAATCCGGTTTTCCTCCTCCGGAACCTTCAATTTTTGAAGCAAATTGTTTTGCTATTTTGCCTGCAGCATAGCCTTGTTTAACAATATCCTGGCTTACGGATATAACAAAAGATACTTTATCTTCAAGTTTCGATGCAATAACTATAATTGCAGAAGATTGTTTTTCTTTTACTTTATCCGCCATTTCTCTTAAAGTTTTAACATCTACACCTTCAACGGCAAATGCAATTACGTTAACACCGTTTATAACTTTTGCCGATTTTATATATTCGTCTATTTCTCCCGTAATAAGTTTACTCTTTAAAGAAGAAATTTCAGTTTCAAGATTTTTTGTATCCTGCATCATTTTTTCTATCGCGGGAACAACCATAACTTTTGAAGTTTTTAAAATAGAAGCAATTTCGTCTATTTTATTTTCCAAACTTTCAACATATTTTTCGCATGCACTGCCGCAAACGGCTTCTATCCTTCTTATTCCGCTGCCTACCGAACTTTCGGATATGATTTTAAACATTCCGATATCACCTGTTTTTTGAACATGTGTACCGCCGCAAAGTTCCATTGAAAAATATTTATCATCAGTTTCTATAACTTTAACGGTTCTAACAACATCACCGTATTTTTCACCGAATAATGCCATAGCACCTTCTTTTCTTGCCTGCTCTATAGACATCTCGGTAATAGATACATTATAGTTTTGTCTGATTGCTTCATTTACATCTTTTTCTATTTTTTTAAGTTCTTCTTTTGTCAGAGCTTTAAAGTGATTAAAGTCGAATCTTAAATTATCCGGACAAACCAAAGAACCCGCCTGAGCAACATGGTTACCGAGAGTGGATCTTAATACTTTTTGCAACAAATGTGTTGCCGTATGATGTCTTGCGGTTTGATTTCTTTTTTCGGTATTTATTGAAGCTGTCAAAACATCTCCGATTTTAACTTGTCCTTTTGAAATTGAAACTTTATGAACAAATAGTTTTCCTATAGGTTTTGTAACATCGGTAACTTCTATATTTACATTTTCATTAAACATTGTTCCGGTATCGGCAACTTGTCCGCCGGATTCCGCATAAAAAGGAGAATTCGTTAAAATGATTTCACCTTTATCGTTTGTCGATAAAGAATCAACTTTTTTACCGTCTTTTACCAATGCGACAACTTTTACGGAAGAACTGTTTTGAGTATATCCTTCAAAATTGGTATCTCCGCATTCTTTATGTAATACGGAATAAAAAGTTATATCTTGTTCCCCCGAACCGCTCCATGCTCCTCTTGATTTTTCCTGAGCAAGTTTCTTTTCCTGTTCAAAACCTTTTTCATCTATTGTTAATCCCTGCTCTATTGCAATTTCTTTCGTAAGTTCATGAGGGAATCCGTAAGTATCGTAAAGTTTAAATACATCTTCACCTTTTAATACTGAAACATTCTTTGCTTTATACTGGGATATAAGATTATTTAATAAATCCGTTCCTGTGTTTAATGTTTCAAGGAATTTTTCTTCTTCAACTTTTGCCATAGATTTTATGTTATCAAGTCTTGCGGTAAGTTCCGGATATGCCGGTTTCATAACATCATGAACGACATCTACAAGTTTGTATAAGAAAGGTTCGTTCATACCGAAAACTTTTCCCTGTCTGACGGCTCTTCTTAAAATTCTTCTTAAAACATATCCTCTGCCTTCGTTTGAAGGATGAATACCGTCTGAAATTAAAAATGTTATTGCTCTTGCATGATCTGCAATCATTCTTAATTTAGGTATGTTATCTTTAAACGAAACTTTTAATAATTCCGATGCTGCATTCATCATAGGTAAAAACAAATCCGTGTCAAAAACATTATTTTTACCGTTAGCAGCTGCAACTATTCTTTCAAGTCCCATACCGGTATCTATATTTTTTCTTCCCAACGGTTTTAACGAACCGTCTTCTTGTCTGTCGAATTGTGTAAAAACAAGATTCCATATTTCAAGGTATCTGTTACAATCACACCACGGACCGCATGTAGGTTTATGACAACCCATTTCTTCACCCAAATCTATCAATATTTCGGAACATGGTCCGCAAGGTCCGGTTGGTCCCATAGTCCAAAAGTTTGTTTCGTCACCCATTTTTATGATTTTTGATTCCGGGACAAATTTTTTCCACATTTGTCCGGCTTCATCGTCATCTTTATAAATTGTTGCATACAATTTTTCTTTAGGCAATTGCATATAGTTGGTTAAAAAGTCCCATGCCCAAGCTATTGCTTCTTCTTTAAAATAATCTCCGAAAGAAAAGTTTCCCAACATTTCAAAAAATGTTAAGTGTCTGTTGGTTACTCCAACCTGATCTATATCCGAAGTTCTAAAACATTTTTGTGAAGATGTGGCTCTTGTGAAAGTATCTTTACTTTGACCTAAAAAATGTTTCTTAAATTGAACCATTCCCGCAGATGTAAACAACAATGTTTTATCACCTGAAGGTACTAATGAGTCCGACGGTACTACTTTGCAACCTTTTTCACCAAAAAAGTCCAAAAAAGTTTTCCTGATATATGCTGATTGTTTATTCATAATAGATAATTTTAGCAAAACGGATATGTTTTAGCAAACCTCACTTTTTAAAATATTATGCACTTGCCAACAAGTTCTTAATACCATCAACATTCATATTAATGGTTTGTTCTATGTCCGATGTATCAATTGTATCGGATAACGGCGGTAATATTTCTATTTCGCCTTCTTTTACTTGTGCAAATACGGATAAATAATTATTTATCTTATCTCTTATAACTGAATCCTGATTGGAACGAACAACCAATATTTGCCTTATAATATCAATCATTGACGAATATTTCGGATCGACCGTATACTTATACGTATATCCGTCTGCTGTTTTTTCCATTTCAAAATATACCGGAATGGATTCTTCCGAATTTAAAGGATTTGCAATATTAACAAAAACATCTTGTCCTTCTTTTGCTTTTCCCACAGTTAAAGCAATTTCACATTTTGCATCTTGTGATTCTTTTTCAATATTATCAATATCCAAAGAAGGTGCATTTTCTTTACTGTCAAGAGTTGTTATAGGTCTCATTTGAAGGATATAAAGTTCATCACCCCTTACGGCGAATTCAACATCTATAGGATAACCCGCATAATCTTCCAATAATTTCATAACTTCCGCCAATTGTTTTACTTTTTGAGAATTTAAAGTTCTTGATTTTGCCTTTTGTCCTACAGGAACTTTTTTTATTCCGCCGTTAACATCCGTAACCAATGCGAATTGTTTATCCGCAACGGAATATTCTATAACTTCACCCGAATTCATATCAAATAAAATGTTGTCAGGAGTAAACATACCTGATACAATACCTTCTCCCTGACCGAATACCGCATTTATGTTTCCGTTGCCGTATTTATCCCTGCTAAATACTACTCCCGATATTTCGGAATCAATCATTTCTTGAACCAATACTGCCGGTTTTACTACTTGTCCACTTGATATCATATAATCTATACATCTGTCCGCGAAGAAAGATTTCCAACATTTTTTTACATTTTCATATATATCGTTTTCTTTTACATTTAACTGAGTTTCTCCCATACCGGCAAAAGCATTATTTGTAGAATCTTCTCCTACTCCGGAAGATCTTACGGAATATTTTATTCCGGATTTTACAAAAGTACTTAATCTTTGTTTTATTTCATTTTCAATATCAGTTCCGGTAAATTCATCGGAATCTATTAAGTTACAAATAGTTTTGGAAAGTGCCGTAGCTCTTTGTTTATCTCCGTTCTTTATTGCACTCTCAAATTCCGATAACAGATTTTCTCTGCCTATGGATTTGAATAATATAGGCATTATATTTACACTTATTCCCATACCGTTAGGCACAGTAACATTTTGTTTGTTTCTTAATAATTTATACATCTTTGCAAGTTTTGCGGTTTTTGAACCGAATTTCTTTTCGTTACCTGCATTTGCTTCAAATAAACTTACTTCTTCTTTTAAGTCTTCGCTGTCATCTTTTATTTCATAATGATTTAATTTGGATTTTAACATAGGAAGAATAAACTCTATTGTTTCTTTTTTAGTTATCAACTCATTTGAAGTTTCAAATTCGTTTATAAAATAATTATATATTTCCGCATTGCTTACCATTAAAATTGCTCTTTGTATATCTCTTATATCCAATTCATCTTTAGCCAACAAATTCGCCAAGTCGTCTATAAAATCCTGCATATATGAATTCAACTTAACTTTAATGTTCTTTTCTATTTCTTTTATTTGTATTTTTAACTGTTCTATATCATCTCTCTTTTCCGCCGTTTTAATGAAACTTAATTTTTTGTTTAATTCTTCAACTATATTATATGCAATATTTACATTCTTTATGGATTTGATATTATCTATCGCCTCTGAAATACTTTGAACTTTATCTTGTATATAACCGTCATTCAATTCATTAATTTTCTTTCTTACCGCATCGGGCATATTTTCCGAAAATAAAGCATCCAATGTTTTTTCCGTTTCGACATTTCCTATAACCTGGAAATATACATATTCAACAAATCTGTTTATATTTGTATCGTCGGAATGTGCATTCATAAAATCCAACATAGCTTGAGCATTGTCATCGTTTATATATTGTTGCAATTCATCCAATAAAGCCATATCAATATCATCAAATAACAATACCATTCCGGTTTCTCCGTTCATAAGAACTCTCGAACCTTCTTTCAAAGTCATTCTTTTGCCCTTTACTTTTTGAACCTGGAAAGTTTTATTTATCACTTCGGTATCACCGGAAGACAAATAATATAATATTTCTATTTCGTTATTATCAATCCATGTTGCACCGCTGAATACAACAGACGGTTTTTTAAATTCTCTTGTAGTAATTGCGGCATGACTTAAAATTCCTCCGCCGGTAGTTATTATTCCTTTTGCCTTTTCTATCAAATTTATATCATCAGGGGTTGTATAAGGAACAATCCATATACTGTTTTCATCAACGGAATCTTTATTGAAAGTTATGTTTCCGACAACACTTACACCTTTTCCTTCGGATGTTGATGTACAAGGAACATTAGGGCTTTCTATCGTTTGAATATCTCTTGTTAAAAGATTTCTTATTCTTTGTCTTTCTCTGTTTTCTATCCATTCCTGTTTAGGAATATCGTATCCTTCTTGTCTTAATAAATCTATCAATTCGGAACTCTTAAGTTTTTGTCTTGATGTGCTTGTAACTCTCTCTGTTGTTGCATATTTCATTCTTTTTGTTTTGGAATTCATTATTCCTTTAACAAACAACTTATCACCATTTGTTAACTCCATAACAGAACTTACAATAACAAAACCGCCTATATTGGCAAAAATTCTTGTTTTCAAATCATAACTGTTTATAAAATTAATAATTCTCGATTGTATTGATGTTTCCATAATATTATTTGTTACTTCATATACCATGGAACGAACAATATCCACTCCGTCATTTCTTACAAGAACGGAATCTTTATCTAAAACAATTCTTCCCTCAATATAAGCTCTTTCTATTGGCTTATTAAAATATTTGTTAAGGAAATTCGGATCCGTTAACTTTTCGGCAGTAGTATCTTCAGGTAATAAATCACATCCCAAATAAGACAATATATTATTTAAAGCATCTGCATCCAAAGATCTCTTTGGCGGTAAAGAATCCAATCTTAAACCGCCTTGACCATATCCGTAAGCTCTCCATCCCATATTATTTATATCAACACCGTACCAAGCTTCTCTTCTTTTTGCTTTTCTTAACCACTTTTCAAAAATAGCTTCATATTGTGTTTCTCTTTTTCTTGATCTTAAATCATAATCAACATTTGTAGAGAACTTGAACACTTCCACAACATGACTTGCAATATCAATTAAATCCATTGCTTCGTTCATACCGTAATCTTTATTAAGTACGGCTTTTAATCCGTATGATTCCGTTCCGTTAGAATACTGAGTATCTACATCAACATGGAAACCTAAATATTCAAGAATTTCTTTAAAATATCTTACTCTTTCTTTTTTACCGACATCTTCGTGAGAAACAGGTCTTTCTCTGTAATATACACTTATTCCTCTGTCTGCTTCACCGAAATTAAAGAAAATATCCACACTGTGCGCATTTAATCTTGTAGTCCAAACAACCAAATCGTCTTTACAAACGAAATCATCTATTTTGTCATGTGTAAATTTTCTTGAAGCAAGTTTAGCAATAAATTTTACAACATTAGGATTTACATTCTCCGACAAATTATAACCGCTTATAACCGATGCTTGTTGTGACTTTATAATTTGAATAACATTTTCTTTGTCTTCTTCCACTTTACTCAAATCACCGATTTCCTGTTTAAAATCCGATATTGATATTTGATGAATGGCATTTATTAATGTATGAATTTCTTTTATATCTTTTATTGTTGTTTCATCCCATTTAGACAACACCAAATTTTTTCTTACCAATGTTTTTCTGTCTATCGTAGAATCATTTAAGAATAACTTTATATTTTCCAATGCCGTTTGAGCATCTGCTCCGTGTTGTGAATTTATTTTTTTCAATTCATTTATCATGCCCTGTAATTCATTTAATAATTCGGACATGTTTTTTTCAAAATTTTTAGTATCTTTCAATGTATCCAATAAAGCAAGAACGGAAGTATTATACTCTAATATTTTCTGTAAAACTTCAAAACGGAACAATACCTGCTGAACTTCAGGTTTGGTTGCATCCGTTTTTCCGCTTATTCTTGTTGTTACAGGTTTTTTTAATTTTAACAATTCACTTTTATCCGAATCCCATCTGCTGTAATTAACCAATACCAACGGTTTTTCTTCAAATAAATTTTTAGGGACAAATTGCATTAAAGGAGTAAAATCATACTCAGAATATCCTTCAATATTTCTTATGCATACATTACCGGGGTATAAATATGCCGGAAGATTTAATTCCAAAGCCAATTCTCTGACTTTATCAAAATCCAAAGAGATGTTTTCTCTCGTACCTTTATATATTCCTTCGGAAACCACATCAAACAAAACACTAACGGCTCTTTTTCTTTTTTCCAAATCCGCCGTATCATCTTCGGCTATTTTATAAAGTTTATTTATAATGTATGTGGCTATTTGTTTCGTTTTTATATTTTCCTGTTGCTTGTCATAACTGTATTTTTGTGAACCGAAAGCTTCCAATATAAGAGAAAGAGGGTTTATGTTATCTATAGAATCGATAATTTTATCTGCCAACTGTTCAACATCATCGGATATAAAGTTATCATCATTCGGTAAAGAAATCTTAAAAATATTACCGCTCTTTTTAACTGCATTTAAAAATATATCCAAAGTTTCTTGTGTAACTCCTATTCCAACCCTGTCCCTGTTTCTATACACTCTTTTTATATTAAACAAGCAATCAAATATTTCAGGATCATCCAATCTTTTTAAAGACATTTCTCTAAAAATATCAAGACTTTGTTTCTTTATCTTTTGATATTCTTTAGAGTTTACATCCTCTATTTGTTTTGATGATATAGGTTCGTATATATGTAAAGCTGCATTTGTTAATATTTCAACTATTTCTCTATTAAAAGAATCATGATCATCGTTACTTACCGGCTGACAAATATCTATTAATTGCTCAATCATATCTTTAAATACGGCACTGTCAGGATTATTATCGTATTCTTCGATCAACATCGGAGATAATTTATCAATCTTTATTTTTCTTGAATTCATATCTTTATTTTCCAAAAGAATTTGTTTGGAAATAGAAAGAACTGTTTTTATTATTTTAAAAGAAAGCTCTCTGTTTGTATCTTTTAATTTTAATGCTTCTTCAATTAAAGAATTGAGTTGTTGTTCCAAAAGAGGCATGCTCTTACTGTTAATCTTAGAAGATAACTCTTCTATTGCAACCGATATTTTATTTAAAGATTGTTTTGTTTCTTCATCCGTTATTAACGGATTTATGTCATTATTTAATTTGTTTGCCGTATCCGTCAAAACCGCCGATAAATTTTCATCAAGTTTATCCATAGCTGCCAATGCGAAATAATATTGTTTTACGGCATCATATCCTTTTTTATTCAATTTGGTTTCAATAGAATAAGGAATTTTTTCATCTTCTTTTAAAAGACCTTCCTCTAACATTTTTTTTATGATATAAGGGACAAAATCCGGATTTAAAGAATATACATTAGCCATAAAAGAACCGAGTTCGGATATAACTTCATATCTTCTGCCGGCAAGTCTTTCTTTTGAAAATAAAGAATCTATCATTGAATAAAACAACATTCTGCCCGAATCATTCATATTCGGCAAAGTAACAAACGGCACCAATACAGGAACCAATTCTTCACCGAATGATAATTCTCTTACTTTATTTATGTAATTGGTGTATTTTTTCAATACCTCCATCAATTTAAATACTTGTTCTACGACAATATTATATCTTTCATCAACATTTTGAGGTAAATTTGATAATTGTTCTTTTATAGGTCCCATTTCTTTATAAGAACTTGAAGGGAAATCAACAAAAGCCTCTACTGTTTTATCTATTACCGACTGATCTATAACAGGAACCGAAGATTTGTTTTCATTGCTATTATCCACTACAGTTAAACCGAATACTTTATTTGAAACAACACTTATAATGTTGTTTAGAGAGTGTAATACTATTGCAATAACAGGAGCCAACAAGATTTGTTCAGGGAAAAGAATAAGTATTCCCAAATAAACACCGGTCAACAAAACCGATTGCGGTAATAATAATTTCCAATTTCTTATCTGTTCTTTGTTTGTTAATTTATCTTCCAATGCATGTGCATAAGCAAAAACAAATGTTCCCGTTATTGCCGTTATTACTGCAGGTATTATCAATATCGGATTTGTTGTTATTGCAAACGATGTTATTACCAAAGGAAGACTAGGTAATATTCTAAAAACAATTTCTTCCGCTATAGGCATTATAACCGTTACTAATGCCAATTTCACAGCTTTACTTTTAGAATCAATCATTTTTTTCAATATGGTTAACGGTTCCGCTTTCGGTAATATTCTTTCTACAAGAAAATCCTGATTACCTGTAGAAGAAACATAACCGCCTTTTATATTAAACCTTGTTTTTATTTTAGATAAGTTATTTGCTTCATTTATTTCATATATTTTCTCATTTATTTTTCTTAAAAGTTCAGCCAATTTTTGTTTGCTTTCAGGACTATTATCCAACAAGTTAGTATCCGTTATTCTGCCGATTGTCATATGAACTATACTTGGTGTTGTATATTTTGAATTTTGTGTCAGTTTATCTCTGAGATTGAACATCTGTTCAACTAAATCCGTATCTTTCAATTCGTATATTATTACTCCGTCCGGCATTAATTTTAATGTACCTTTCAAACTCGTTCTTTTTAAATTTTCTTGTCCCAAATTTTTAGTTTGTACAAAAATATCAGCTTCGGGACTTGCAATTCTTACTATATCATCCATTTCTTCCGCAGGTAAATTCAACATACTTAAATCGTATCCTATGGTCATATGAAGCTGTCCATAATCCATATAAGATACGAAACCGTCTGTTACGGATTTTAACGGTTCCAAAATATATTTATTGATTTTTTTTCTTGCACTGTTACCGGGTTCCAACAATACGGAAGGAGCTGCATATTTTCTGCTCTTTGTTCTTTCCGCCATACTTTTGGTTCTTTCCAAATCAATCTGTGAGAACGGAACAGTTTCACCATGAGAATAAATATATTCTTTTTCGATTATTGTTCCCTTATTGCTGTTATCTTTATATGTTACTCTATATACTGTTTTATCCGGTGAAACACTTTCTATTTCCCAGTTTTCTATTTCAACATCAGCATTGGATTTATCTTGTTTTGTTATTACATTTTCATTTATAAAACTTTCCACTTCATTTTTTATATTTGTATTATCATATTTGCCCGACAAATTTTGTTCTATGGTCTCAAAAACACTTGCAATTACTTTCGGAAAACTTATATCAAGCGTTTCTTGAGATAAAGGTTCCAAATTTATTGTGTTTTTTAATATCGTCGCATTATAAATTATTGTATTCCAATATATCTCTTTTGCTTTTTCTATTGAACCGGTTATTTTAGGTGTTATTATTGCATAGCTTATTTTGTTCTTCTCCAATATTTTTTCCAAACCTCTTGTATGGAAACCGCCGGTTACAACAACTTTAACTTTTTTATTTTTTATGTTTTTTTCTATTTCTTCTACGGCTAATTTTGTTTCTTTTACTATAAGAGAACCTTTTTCATTATTTTTTGTTATTATTCTCTTTGCAAACTCATAATCTCTTTTTATGTTATTACCGTGATACTTACTTAACAATTCCTGATATTTGTCCAATTTTTTTACCGTATTTACGGAAAAATAAGAAGGCCATATTGTTCTGAATTTTTTATATTCCCCTTCAAACTTATAATATTCCTGTGCCGATATGTTTGCCGTAAAATATTCTCTGATATTTGATATAAAATCATTTAAAAAAGCTACTTCCTGTTCATATTTTGTTCTTCCCAATTTGATAAAAATTTCTTCTTTTAATGCTTTTTCTTCTTCTATAAATGATACGGGATTGATTTTATCGTTAAAATCCAAATAACTTATAAAACTTTCCAAATTTCTTAATTTTAAATTTTTAGTTATCTGATATTGATCATTGAGTTTTATCAACTGATTCGTAATATTTTCGATTTTTGAAAAATTATTACTTTTCTTTACTAAACTCACATACTCTTGATAAGGTAACTTATTTTTGATTTCTACTAAAAATCTGCTTAATTCTTCTCCTATTTTGGATTCATTTAACGAAGCATTGTTTTCCATTAATTTTATATACAATGCAACATTTGAATATTTCGTTACATCTATATTTTTTTCTTTTGCAAATTTTGCCAATTCCTGATAATATTTTTTAGAATCGATTTTCTTTGCTTTAAAATCATTTATCAACTTATCAAACTTTCTTGCTTTATCACTTGAATAACTTTTCTTAATTGACTTTATTTGTTCTTCCAATTCATTACAAATTATTTCAACTTCCTGATTATTAACAATAATCTCATTTAACAATCTGATATTTTCTTTATATAACTGTTCATCCTCTATAGGCTTTATAAAATCTTTTTTATTATTAATAAGAGAATAATATTCCGTTCCGCTTAATCTTCCGTCATCCACCATTTTTTCTATTATTGCAGAACCGTTCTTGCCATCATTAAAACCAGACAACCAGCTTGTATTTACATCTTTGTAAGTACCTTCAAGATAAACACCTTTTATCTGATATTTTTTCTCTAAAAGATCTATTATTGAACTTATTTGTCTTTGTGTTTGTGCATGACAATGCAAATCTTGTATATTTATCACTATCTCATCACTATCATAATACTTTGAAGATGTTATTTTTCCTAAAACAGGAGATAAAAATTCTTTCTGTTCGTTAAATTCCATTGCATTGTCAGTTTTTATATTCGCATAAGAAACACCGTTAAATACCGTCGTAAACAAAAAGAGCATACTTGTTGCGATGGCAACCGCTTTCTTCATTTTTCCTTTGATTTTTAACATTTTTTTCTCCAAATAAAAATCCGCTATTTTATTGCTAAAATAGCGGACTTCTAATATATTTTTTTATTATTTTATTTATATCATAAACTTTTATAACAGATGTAAAGAAGCATAACATCATTAAAAAATAAACAAGTATAACCGGTATATTTTTATTATTTAAGTTATTAACAAAATTGATTTTTGTTAAATTAATTATATTAACATTTGAAAACGAAGAAAAACAGTTTTCCAGACAGGACAACTTATAATTCGAATATTCTCCCACAATTATAACATCATTAAAATCTTTATTTTTAGGTACGGCGGGAGCTTGGTTTTGTTTATCATTAGTTTGATTTTGTATCTTAGTTTCAAACGATGTGCTTACTCTGTCTATAACCTTCGATACAACAAAAATAGCGGAAATAACATCTTTTTGAATACTATATACCTGATTAAAATCTACTCTGTTACAGAGAAAAGAAAATGTTGTTGATAACGAATTAAAAAGAATAAACAAAACAACAATAGAACTAAGTATAAATTTCACATACTTAGCACTTAAAATTTCATGAAATAAAAAACCTATCTTAGACATACAAAAAATCCTCTAATCTAAGTATAGCATATTATCACTAAATTAATTATAACATTTTTGGAAAAAATTTATTAAAAACAATTGTAAAATTAATGTGAAATTAATTTTATAACAAAAAAACCGCCGATGAGAAGAATTGTAAAAACGATTGTAAGCAAATTGAAATATTTTTCTATAAAATATTGAATTTTTTCTCCGAAAATTCTTATAAGTCCGGCAACTATAAAAAATCTTGCGGATCTTCCGATTGCAGAAGCAACTATCAAAGATATAATTGAAATCTTAACAAGACCGGCAACTATCGTAAACACTTTAAAAGGTATAGGTGTAAATGCTGCCGTAAAAATTGCAATAAAGGCATGTTCATGATATTTTGCACTTACAACATCTACTGCTCCTTGTAAATTATATAAATCTACAATTTTTTGTCCTATAAGTTCATAAAATTGATATCCTATAAAATATCCCAACAATGCACCTAAAACCGAACCAACGGAACAAATAAGTGCTGTTTGAAACCATTTTTTCCTTTCGGCAATGACCATAGGAATAAGCAAAACATCCGGAGGGACAGGAAAAAAAGAACTTTCGGCAAAAGCTATTAAAAACAATGCCCATCCCGCATATTTTGTTTTTGCCCAATTAATAGTCCAATCGTAACATTTTCTCAAGAAAACGGCAGGATACTTAAATATTTTCTTCATTATTAACCTTTTATAAAATAATAAAATATAAGTAAAAACATTCCGAAAACAATTCTATACCAACCGAAAATTTTAAAATTATTTACGGATATAAATTTTAAAAACCACTTTATGACAATTATAGCAGATATAAAAGAAACTATAAAACCTATTAATATCATTATTACGGAATTAAGATTTAATGCATCCGAACTTTTGTATAAATCATAAAATGAGGCAGCGAACATTATGGGTATTGCAAGAAAAAAAGAAAATTCAGCAGATGCTTTTCTTGAAAGCCCTGCACAAATTCCCCCCATTATAGTAGAACCTGCTCTTGATACTCCCGGAATTAAAGCCAATATTTGAGATAAACCGACTATTAATGCGGATTTTCTATCAATATCAAAAGTGTCGGATATTTTTGATTTAATTTTTCTGTTTTCTATAAATATTATTATTATTCCTCCGATAACCAAAGATATCGCAACCGTAATCGGATTAAATAAAAAATTTTTTATTATACCGTGAAAAAAGAAACCCATTATTGAAGCAGGCAAAAAAGCTATTAATAAGTTTATTATAAAGTCAAAAGATTTTTTGTCTTTAAAAGCCGTTTTTATTAAAGAAAAAATTTTGATTCTGTATAAATATACAACCGCAAGAATTGCCCCCAACTGAATTACAACTTCAAACAGTTCTTTTACCTGCTCGTTAAAATTTATTATATCGGAAGCAACAATTAAATGACCCGTTGAAGATATAGGTAAAAATTCCGTTAATCCCTCAACTATTCCCAAAAAAATTAATTTTATTACCAATAAAATATCCATCTTATTTATCTTCCTTTATATGTTTTAGTGCATTTTGTGCCTTTATATTATTGGGATTTAATCTTAATGCCAATTCCCATATTCTTTCGGCTTCAATATATTTGCCTTTAGCATACAAAATTAAACCTTCTTTATATTTTTCCTGCGATGTTTTTTCATCTATTTCAACAACATTATCATTAATGATATCATTATTTTTTTGTTTTGAAACTGCTTCTTTTTTTATTGTTTTAGAAAGTTCTTTTACGGCTTTGTTTATATATTCTTTTGCCTGTGCATAATAATCAAAAGAGCCTTCATACTTTGATTCTTTTACAAAAGTTTGAACTTTCTCCATAGTTTTAATACAAGATATCCACTGCTTTTTATTAAACAAATTAACACCTTCATTTAATAAGGATGCTGCTTGTGTATTAAATTCTTTTTTTCTCTCTTCAAGTTCGGAATTATCCAATATATCTTTGATTTTTTTATAATATTCCTTTATTTCAACATTATCATTATCAAATTGTAAATATTTTGTCCATTCTTTTGCACAAACAGAATAATTTCCGTTATAATAATTTACATAACCGCAAGCATAAGTGTATTTATCAAAATCCACATCCAATTTCGATGAAGAATTTGTTTTCATATTTTTTTGTATTTTGTTGTAATAAAAAAGCGGAGCTTCGTAATTAGGATACTCTACTATTAAATCTTTAAATATTTCCGTAGCATATAAATATTGTTTTTTTGAATAAAAATTTTGTGCATTTTTAAAAAGTTCTTTTGCTTTCTGTTTTTGTTGTTTATCTTCATTATAAGCAATATTTGCTTCTTTCGACAGGTTGTCTTCTTTATTTAATATCTTTTTTCTGTTCCATCTGTAAGACAAAGAAAATCTGTTAATAATATCTATTTCATTAAAATCCATTGAATAATTAACAGTGAAATTACTTATATTCAAACCTACACCTGCAGTAATATGCTCTAAGTAATAACCGCACCTCACAGCATATTTATTTACAAATTTATATTCTATTCCCGTATAAAAATCATTATACGAATCTTCATTTCTTAAATCCAAAGAAAAAGTTAATGTATCTTTACTGTCGAATCTTATTTTTGTAGGTATTGAAATTAAAGAACTTAATATAAAAATATTTTGAAAGTCTTCTTTATATGTATCTAATTTTATTCCGGTACCGTAAATATTATTTGCAGACAACCCCAAACCTATAGTTGCTTGAGTATATTTCAAATCAACATCTTTAAAATATTTTGACAAAGAAAAATCAAAAGATAAACCACCGTCTTTTTTCTCATATAAATCCATATAAATATATTTAATATTTGCACCGACACCGACATCTATGGATTTTATTAATGTCGATACGGCTAATATATATGCCCATTGATTTGTATTAACAATCTTTGCTCTATCGTAAGCATCTTTCCTTAATTCAATATCTCCGCTTGATAAATTTATTGCAGATAAACCTATAAAAAAACTTCTTAACAATTCCATATTAAAAGAAGCAACATTATAAGAAGTTCCTTCAAACAAGTTGTATCTTGATAACTCAATATTATTATAATCAAAGAAAGATAAAAGAGATGAATTATAAAATATTATTGACGGGTCATCTAAATTGTTCAAAATGGTTTCTCCCTGAGCAAATCCGCTAACGGAAGGTCCGTGGGAAAGAAAATTTTTTCTTTTCCCCATACCGTATATATTTTGAATCAACAATATTGATATTACTAAAATTAAAATTATTTTATTATTAACAATCTGCATTTTTCGATTTTTGAATTTCCGTCATATTTCTTTTTTAAAACACACAAATATGTACCGTTATATAATGTGTTTCCATAATCGTCTTTTCCGTCATATTCTATTTCGTTTGTTCCTTGAGATAAATTATCAAGAGATATAGTTCTTATTTTATCTCCATACTCGGAACATATATTTATTTCTACAGAACCGCTTTTTGGCATTTCAAAAAATATTCTTGTTTTTTGTCCCTTTTGAGGATTAAACGGATTAGGAGCATTATATACTCTTGCAACTTGCCCTAATGTTACAAAACAAAACATTTGAGGATTTAACATTTTTACACCATATTGATTTTCAACCTCTACTTTCCAATAATATCTTGTTCTCGGCAAAAGATTTTCGGCAATATAAAAATCCTGTGTTGATAAATCATATTCTTGCATGGAATTTTCAGTTGTTCCCAACAAAAATTTATATCTTAACACATCATCGATTACACCGGGTTCTGCACTCCATTTAAATTCCAAACTTGTATTGGAGTTTCCTTTTTCATCTTGTAAATTTTGATTTAAGTTTTTGAAATTTTTAGGTCTTTCCGTAACGATAACTTTATATGTACCTGTTTTATAAACTCCGGGATATTTTTCATTATCCGCACAAACATAGTATTCGTATACTCCGTAATCCAAATTTAAATACATACCGAATACATTGTTTACATAGGAAGTTAATATTGCTTCATTCCAATCTTCATTTGAGTTTTGTTTTCTGTAATATATTTTCGGATAGTTATCTGATATAGGAATGTTATATAAATTATTATACTTTACCCGCACATCGATATTTTGTTCACTTTTGATACCTATTAAATCTTTTATGCTATCTTTTGTTATTAAATTATTATCTGTATTTGGGATATAATCAAATTTATCAAAATAGGTTTGTGTTAAATTTATTTCATCTTCAGGTAATGATGTTTCATATTTAAATTCGCTGTATCCTATATAATCAATATAAGAATCGACATTCATCCAATCTGCTTGTTGAGCAAATTCAGCAACTTTTTGTTCTATGTCAACTTCCTTCTCATTAATAGACATACTCTCTGCAAACAAAAGAGAAGAACATAAAAATAATGATAAAAATATCGAATAGCAAATCTTCATATAGCAAAATTTTATATAAATAAAAAATCGGGGTGACTGGACTTGAACCAGCGGCCTCTCCCTCCCGAAGGGAGCGCACTAGCCAACTGTGCTACACCCCGACTATTTAAGAATATCTAATACTTCTTTTATTTCTTGTTTTAATTCAAGCAAAAATTTCGAATTACTAATGTCGTTACTTGAACTTGATAAATTCTTTTTTCTTCTGTCAATGTTAAGATGTTTTTTCACACCATCAATTGTGTATCTTTTAATATATAGCAAATCTTTTATCTTTTTTACAAGTTCTACATCTAAAGGAGAATATTTTCTCAATCCGGAAAATCGTTCCGGTTTTAACTGTTTTATTTCTTTTTCCCAATATCTCAATGTATGAGCAGGAACACCTGTTCTGTCTGAAACTTCCCTAATAGTTAAATATTTTTTATCGTTATCAAACATCAAATATCTCTTTAGATTGTTTAAATTTTATTTTTTTCTTTGGAGAAATATATAAGGTTTCTCCTGTTTTGGGATTTCTACCTTTTTTGGTTTCCGTAGTAATTAAATTAAAACTACCAAAACCCGTTATAACAACTTTTTCACCGTTTTTAATTGCAACCAACATCTTATTAAACAACATATTCACAATATCGGTTGCTTCTTTTTTAGTCGGCAAAATTTTTGCCAATTCTTCTATCAAATCACTTTTTGTCATTTCTTATCCTTTAAAATTCGGACTTAGGAGTTCTTGTCATTAAATCATAAACAGCTTTTTTTGCATCTTTATTATTAAACAAAATTTCATAAACTTCATTAATTATAGGTAATTCAACATTATATTTTTGACCAAGTTCATAAGCACTCATACATGTTTTTACACCTTCTGCAACCATTTTAAGTTCTTTTTCGGCCTCTTCCAATGTTTTTCCCTTTGCCAACATTTCTCCGAGATTTCTGTTTCTTGAGTGTTTTGAAAAACATGTAACCATTAAATCTCCCACTCCCGAAAGGCCATAAAAAGTTTTTTCTTTTCCGCCTAAAATAACACCTAAATTTATAAGCTCGTTTAAACCTCTTGAAACTATTGCGGCTTTTGTATTGTCACCGAAATTGAGACCGTCTATTATTCCTCCTGCAATTGCAAAAACATTTTTCAAAGAGGCACCAAGTTCAACACCGATAATATCATCTTGAGTATATACTCTGAAATAATCGTTAATAAATAAATCTCTTGCTTTTATTGCATTTTGTTCATCTTTAGATGCAGATGTTACAACCGTCGGTATTTTCTTTGATACTTCTTCGGCATGACTCGGACCGGATAATGCAACAATCTTATCTTTCGTGTCAGGAAAAATTTCTTCTATTATCTGAGAAACTCTCAACAAAGACTTATTTTCTATACCCTTTGTCGCACTTATTACAAGTTTTTTTCCTAAATCTATATTCTTAGCTTTTATAGACATTACCGTTGCTCTTAAAAAATGAGAAGGCACAACAAATAATACGGCATCCGTTTCATTTATAACATTCAAATTGCTTGAAACAACAACAGTTTCAGGTATAGTCGCTCCGCCTATAAAAGGAATTAATCTTTCTTTGTCCAATTTTTCTGCAGCTTGTTCATTTATTTCCCATAAATAAACTTTATGTCCGTTATTTGCCAATAAACAAGCAAGTGTTGTTCCCCACGAACCTGCACCTAATACTGAAATCTTCATTTTTACCTCTTTATTTTATACTACTTTTTATTTCCAAAAATTTTGTTTTCCGTTCCGTTCAATAATCTTTTTATATTACTAATATGTCTAACAACAACTACTATTGCTATTATTGCAGAAAAAATTACAAGTTGTATATTTGAATCGAAAAAAAATATTGCTATCGGTAACATTATTGCCGCACAAATAGATCCCAATGAAACATATTTTGATATAGCTAAAACAATTATGAAGGTTATAAGACATATTGTCGTTGCCAACGGGTTTAATGCAAAAAATATTCCGCAACCGGTAGCAACTCCTTTACCACCTTTAAAATTTAAAAAAACAGTAAAGACATGTCCTAATATTGTTACCAATGCAACAGCCAAAATAATTAAGTAAGATGACGGATTTATTATTGATACAAAATATACAGGAATAAAACCTTTTAACATATCAAGTAATAATGTTAAAATACCTAACGGTTTACTGATTGTTCTGTAAACATTTGTGGCTCCCGGATTTCCCGAGCCTACAGTTCTTATATCTGTATTTCTGAACAATTTTGCAACTATATATCCAAACGGTATAGCACCGCATAGATATGATAATATTAAATATATAATTATTTTTAACATTAAATATTTCCCTTATTACAATTCTTCCGTATATGTTTTAAATTTGCTCTTAGGAATTTGTCTGAATTTTAACAATATCGGAGTACCTTTAAAAGAAAACTTTTCTCTTAATAAATTTTCCAAATATCTTTGATATGAAAAATGAACAAGTTCCAAATCGTTTACCGCAAATCTGAAAGTAGGCGGTTTTGATATCAATTGTTCAACTTCTTTTATTTTTAACTGTTTACCTTTTCTTGAATACGGATTCTTACTTATAGCATCTCTTAAAAATTCATTTAAATCTTCTTGAGGAATCATTTTAGAATATTCTTTATAAACCAAAGGAGCCAACCTAAATATTCTATCTACTCTCTGTTTTGTTTTTGCCGAAACAAAAACTATATCAGCCCAATTTAGAAATTTAAGTTTTTCTTCCAAATCAAATTGAAACTTTCTAACTTTTTCTTCTTTATCTTCTATTAAATCCCATTTGTTAACAAGAACTATACAAGGTTTTCTTTTTTCTATTATTATCCCGCAAATTTTTGCTTCGGTCTCTCCTATACCTTGCGATGCATCCGCAACAAGAATAGCTACATCCGCTTCATCTAAAGCATAATTTGTACTTAAATTGGATAAATATTCCATATCATCTTTTGTTTTATTGCCTCTGTGAAGTCCGGCGGTATCTATTAATAAAAAATCTTCATCATTGTAAGTAGCATGAACCGTCAAAGAGTCTCTTGTTGTTCCGGGAATATTGTGAACTATACATCTGTTTTGATCCGTTAATGCATTAACCAATGAAGATTTTCCTACATTCGGCTTTCCTACAAAAATAATTTTCAATATATCTTCTTTTTTTTCTTCTTCCGGAGTATCGCCCACAAGTTCACAAACTTTATCCAACAATTCATTCATGTTTCTTCCGTGTGAAGAAGAAACCGGTATTATCGTATCAAAGCCCAATTTATAAAATTCGTATGTCTTCATTTCTTGAGCGGCATTATCAATTTTATTAACAACCAAAATTACAGGTTTTTTACTTACTCTTATAACTTTTGCTATTGTAGTATCAAAAGGATGTATTCCTTCCTGTCCGTCAACAACAAATAAAATAATATTACTTGTTGCAATTGCAATATCCAACTGTTGACTCATAGATTCGGAAAATTCAGATACATTGGAACTCCAACCCGCAGTATCCGTCACAATAAAATGTTTATTTTTCCATTTTACTTCATAATCGTTCCTGTCTCTCGTTGTTCCGGCAATACTATGAATAATGGCTTTTTTTCTGCCTATAAATCTGTTAAACAATGTTGACTTACCTACATTAGGTCTGCCGACAATTGCAATTTTTTTATACATTTAAAATCCCCTATATAAACTAAGTAATGATTTTATAATATTTGAAAAGAATTAACAAATAATTAATTGTACATAAACTTAAATATAGTTATATATTTTTCTATATTTTATAAAAAAGAATATACAAACTAATATTGATAAAAATTCTGCCACAGGTACAGCTAGCCATATACCATTCACATTAAAGAGTAACGGTAATAATAATATTGCTAAACTTAAAAATAAAAATGTTCTAAGAAACATGATTATTCCGGCTACTTTGCCATTTGAAAAAGCAGTAAACATTGCTGCCGAAAAAATGTCTGTTCCCGTAAATAAGAACGAAACTGCAAAAATAAAAAATCCTTTTAAAGCAATATAAAACACATGCGAGTTTTCTTTTGCAAAAAACTCTATTATGTAAGGAGCGGCAGGTATAGACAAACAACAAATTAAAACGGATGATGTAATTACAAAAATCATACTTATTTTAAAAATGTTTTTTAATTGGTATGTGTTTTTGCTACCGTAATTGTAACTGAATATCGGTGCAACTCCGGATGAATATCCGTAGAATATGGATGTTAAAATAAATTCGGCATAAAGAACTATTGTTATTGCCGCAACACCGTCAACACCTATATATTTCATCATTTCTATGTTGAACAAAAATGTTGTTATCGATATTGCCAAATTACCTATAAATTCTGCCATACCGTTATAACAACTTTTAATAACGGCAAGTAAGTTTGTGCTTGGTTTAACGAAATATAATGTTCCGGTTCTTTTAAATGTAAAATAAATAAATCCTATAGAATTTTGTGCAAGAAAACCTACAATTGTTCCGTAAGCGGCACCTGCAATTCCCATACCCATTACGACAATAAAAATATAATCGAAAATGATGTTTGTCGTTCCGCCCGTTAAAGTGGCAATAAGCCCCATTTTAGGTTTACCTGCAGCAACAAAAAACGAATGAAATATCATTTGTAATATGCAGAACGGTGCAAATATTAAAATAGGAACTATATAGTCATAACAATATTGGTAAATAGAATCGTCGGAACCTAAAATATAAATTATAGGTTTTATGAATATTAAACATATTAAAGCAATTATTAAACCGATTGCTGCCGATGAAATAACTACTAAAGTAAAATATTGTTTAGCAACTTTATTCTTTTGTTCCCCCATTTTTTTTGCAACCAAAGCACTGCCGCCGGAAGCAAGCATACTTGATATTGCAAACAACAAACTGAATAACGGATAGACTATATTTATTGCGGCAAATGCACTTGTATTAACAAACCTTGAAACAAAAACACCGTCAACCATAACATACAACGATACAAAGAACAACATTATCATTGTAGGTAATGCAAATTTTATTAAACTAAAAAAATTAAAATTTTGAGCTAACTTGTTTTCCATAATGTTTTTATAATACCAAAAACGGCAGAAGATTAGAAGAATATAGGTTTGGAAGATTGGCAAAGACAACGGCAGAGGCATAACGACATTTGAAGGGTTGAAAAATATTCCGAATCGGGACAATTCAATACTTAATTTTATTGACGGTTTATATATTTTGTTCTATAATAAAATTGTTATCTTTTTTATTGTGGAGGTTATATATAATTATGTTTTTATTAATTATGCTTATAGTATTTATATTGATAGGTTTATATTTGTTTGTCAGCGGATTTTTTCCAATTAAAATTGAAATTTCTCATCTTACATCTGAACCTGTAGCCACAATACATAAAAAATCAATTATTCCACCTTTTAAAGATATTGAAATAACTGTACCAAACTTAAGACAAGCTGTAATGGGTACAAAACTAAGCCGTTCTTCCCACAGTAAAAACGAAATACAAATAAACTCCAGAAACTATATATACAGAGTAGAATTAGAATCTTCTGACGGTACAATTGTTCCTGTAACAAATAGTTATAATTCAAATTATACTTCCAAGCAGAAATTATTATTTAAAATAAATGAAAGTATAAAAGAAAAAACTCCTCTTGAATATGTAATAACACAATATGAAAATATTCTTATAGGTGCCGTTTTTATAGTTATACCATCGATAGTTCTATATGATAAATTTATTAAATAAAAATTTTATTACAAAGGATTTTATTTACATATTATGAATACAACTTATAAAACACCAGCGGCAATAGAAGAAGAAAAATTTGAAAAAATTATTTTTTTAATAAAGTTAACTATGTATTTGTCCGGTATTGTATTTATTTTATTTGGATTATATACCGTTTATTTTAATTTTCAATCCATTTCTGAAATAAAAAACATTAATAATGAAACCGTTATGAAAGTTTACAAAAGCTCGTTAATTCCGCCGTTTAAAGAAATAGACTTTGTAATAAATAATGTAAAAACAACTGAATTAGACCCTGCAAAAGAAAAAAGAGCATTAGTAAATTATTCTATCAATGTTGAAGATTTTAACAATAACAAAACAACATTACCGATTATATCTTATTCTTACGAAAAACAAAAAGATTTATCCGAAAAGATGAATAATGCTATTAAAAACAATAAAAACTTTAAACATGTAAATAAATCCGGTTCTGATAAAATGCTTGGTTTTTTGTTTATTTGTATTGGCTTAACGGATTTATTAATATCATTTTTAATTTTCGAAAAAGTAGTAAAAAAAATTATCAAAAAAAATTTTAATTCCTCCCAGATTTACAACTAAAAATAATTATAAATCTTTCTGTATTTTATGAAATAGAATATAACAACCAATACAGATAAAAATTCTGTAGCAGGTATTGCAAGCCAAATTCCGTTAACATTGAAAACCAAAACGGTAACAACAATATCGATAAACTTAAAAATATAAGTGTTCTAAGGAACATAATTATTCCGGCTACTTTACCATTGAAAAAAACTGTAAACATTGCTGCTGAAAAAAGTGTTTGTTCATGTGAACAAGAACAAAACTGCAAAAATAAAGAAATCTTTTAATGCAATATAAAAAACATTAGAATTTCCTTTTGTAAAAAACTCTATTATGTAAGGTGCGGCAGTGCAAACTTTATTAAACCGAAAAATTTAAAATTCTGTGCTAACTTGTTTTCCATAATGTTTTTATAATACCAAAAACGGCAGAAGATTAGAAGATTGTAAAAGACAAAACATCCGAGGCATAGAAGCATAGAGGCATGGATGCATGGAAACAACTACTATAATAATTAGTAATTAGAAATGAGAAATTAGCAATTTTTGTTATTGTAGTTTAAGACCTTAAGATTTTAGATTAGAAAGAAGAAACACAGAACCTATGTCTCAAGGTTCTGTGCTTCGAAATTATAACCAAAATATTAAGGTCGTTATAAAAAAGATGATATTAAATTGCTGCCAACCCTTTCTCGAGATCTGCAATTATATCATCTACATTCTCAAGACCAACAGAAAGTCTTACCATTCCAGGATTAATTCCACATGCAACAAGCTGTTCATCGGTAAGTTGTCTGTGTGTAGCAGATGCAGGGTGTAATACACAAGTTCTTATATCTGCAACATGTACTTCGTTAGAAGCCATTTGTAAATTATCCATAAACTTAATTGCAGGTTGTTTACCGCCTTTAATAGTTATGGACATTACTCCGCTTTGACCTTTAGGCAAATATTTTTGCGCTAACTCGTGATATTTGTTACCTTTAAGTCCCGGATAGTTTACATGCTCTATTTTAGGATGTTTTTCCAAATATTTTGCTACGGTCATAGCATTGGAACAATATCTTTCCATTCTAACTGCAAGAGTTTCAAGACCAAGATTTAACAAAAATCCGGAATGTCCTGAAGGGTATGCACCGAAATCTCTCATAAGTTGCATTCTTGCTTTTATGATATATGGTGCAAACGAATATTTTTTCGTATAAATTGTTCCATGATAAGATTCATCAGGTTCGGTAAATTCCGGGAACTTTCCGCTTGTAAAATCGAATTTACCGGAATCTACAATTACTCCCCCTCCTTGCACTGCATGACCATCCATATATTTTGTTGTCGAATGAATAACAATATCCGCACCGTAATCTATAGGTTTGCAAAGTATAGGTGTAGCAAATGTGTTATCTATAATTAACGGAATTTTGTTTGCATGAGCAACTTTAGCAAATCTTTCTATATCGAATATTTGTAACGACGGATTAGTTAATGTTTCACCGAAAATAGCTTTTGTGTTAGGTTTTATTGCTTTTTGTATTTCTTCTTCTGTTGCATCTACATCAACAAAAATACATTCTATTCCCAATTTTTTAAGTGTGAAAGCAAAAAGATTTACCGTACCGCCATAAATTGCGGATGCACTTACAAAACTGTCTCCTGCATTACAAAGGTTCAAAATAGACATTAAAGATGCCATTTGTCCCGAAGATGTACACATTGCTGCAACACCGTGTTCAAGGTCTGCAATTCTTTTTTCTACAACATCTACAGTAGGATTAGTAAACCTTGAATATATATGATTTTTGGTAGGATCATCAAAAACTTCCGCAATTTCCTGTGTAGAAGTGTAACGGAATGTAGTACTTTGATATATCGGCATAACTCTTGGTCCGCCGTTTACGGGTGTATACCCGGAATGTAAACATTTTGATTCATCTTTCATTTTTTTCTCCTTAAATTTACAAAGTAAAATTTATAGCTAAACGGATTTATCTTTTAAATTCTAACTTCGTATTTTTCTCCTTCGAGTACACATCGCTTTCGCTATAATTTTAGTACACTTCAGGCGGAAAACACTTTGTTATAATTTAAAATCTGTAAATCCTTTGAATGTCAAAACAACAAAAACACGAAAACTCTTTGAGTGCTAAGAACAAGGTAACCTAAAATCTTAATGTCTTTAACGACAATTTAAAATCTTAAAATTCTTTGATTGCTAAGAATAACAAACAACAAAAACTTAATATTTAAGTTTTCTTTCGAAAACTAATAATGTTAGATTATATAAAACTAATTCGTGATTTACAACGATATATATTTAACCAATACTGTTAATTGACAAATTTGTCAATTAGCTATATAATAAAAACACATTGCAACGGATTGGCTTAGCAAAAAACTTTGAAAATCCCGGGGCTAAAAAATAAAACAAACTGTTCGGTATTTCCTAACGGTCTGTGAAACTAAATTTTATTTTTATGCCTCTTTTTGCAATGTGCAAAAAGAGATTTTTTTATTTGGGATAAAAAGTATGGTAAAAAATGAAGAAATAAGAATAGCAATTATAGCAATAGTTATTGAAGATAAAACCAAATCCAACACGGTAAATGCTATATTGCACGATTATTCCGATTTGTTTGTAGGCAGAATGGGAATTCCGTTTAAAGAGAAGAAAATATCGGTAATAACACTTATTGCACAAGGAACTAACGATAATATTTCCGCTCTTACCGGAAAACTCGGACGAGTAGAAGGTATTACGGTAAATTCGATGTTGACGAAAAAAGTTATGAAATAACTTTTTTCAGTTTGTAGTTTGTAGTTTGTTGTTTGTCGTTGCCGTTCAAGACCACAAAGTTTTAGTTGAATCGAAGTATTTTGCGACTGCAGTGTACGAAATAGAAGCGGTAGCGAATGGTACATAAAGGAGCAAAATACAAAGATATAGACAAAAATTTGTGGTCGCTATAAGTTGTTAACAAGGAGAAAATAATGAATTTCATGGAAAAGTACAAGAAAGAAATGGCAGAATACGATAAAATGGAAAAAGATTTTATCGATGATGATTTAATATGGAAACAATTAAATAATGCAGAAAACCCCACTAAGGAACAAGTAAGAGCAGTTTTAAAAAAAGCAGATAACTGTGTAAGACTTGAACCGGAAGAAACTGCAATTTTAATACAGAACAAAGATCCCGAAACAATACAGGAAATGTATGACCTTGCATATAAACTTAAACACGAAGTTTATGCAGACAGACTTGTTTTGTTTGCTCCATTATATTGCAGTGACGAATGTGTAAACAAATGCAAATATTGCGGTTTCAGAGGCGATAACGGTGTAATGAAAAGAAAAACTTTAACTCAAGCAGAAGTTGCAGAAGAAGTTAAAGCAATGATAAACGAAGGTCAAAAAAGAACCATTTTAGTGTTTGGAGAATCCCCCAACTCGGATGTAAATTATATGGTTGATACATTAAGAACAACTTATTCCACAAAAACAGATAAAGGTGAAATAAGAAGAGCAAACATAAATGCCGCACCTTTATCGGTTGAAGAATACAGGAAATTGAAAAAAGAAGGTATCGGAACAATACAGGTGTTCCAGGAAACTTATCATCACGAAACATATAAATATATGCATCCGCAAGATACAATAAAAGGTCATTACAGATGGAGACTTTATTGTATGGATAGAGCTTACGAAGCCGGTTGTGACGATATGGGACTCGGTGTATTGTTCGGCTTATACGATTGGAGATTTGAAGTTATGGGTCTTTTATATCACACAATACATTTGGAAAAGAAATTTAACGGTGTAGGTCCTCACACAATATCATTCCCGAGAGTAACACTTGCAAACTCTACTCCGTTAAGCCAACATTTAAAATATAAAGTCAGCGACGAAGATTTTAAAAAATTGGTTGCTATTATAAGACTTTCGGTTCCATATACCGGAATGATATGTACTGCAAGAGAACCTAAAGCAATAAGGGACCAAGTTATAAAACTTGGTGTATCTCAAATGGATGCCGGTACAAGAATCGGTGTAGGAGCCTATGCAAAATCCAAAGTTGCCAACCAGTTAAATGATGCGGAACAGTTTACAATTAACGATGAAATATCGTTGGACGGTTGTTTAAAATCCATTTGCGAAATCGGTGAAATACCTTCTTTCTGTACCGCATGTTACAGAGCAGGCAGAACAGGTGAAGAGTTTATGAAATTTGCCAAAACACAGTTTATACATAATTTCTGTATGCCTAATGCCATACTTACATTTAAAGAATATATTGTAGATTATGCTTCAAAAGAAACGGCAGAAATAGGCAACAAAGTTATAGAAAAATATCTAAAACAGCTTGAGGGAACAGAGTTTTACACTAAAATCATTGACGGATTAAAACAGATTGAGAACGGAAAAAGAGATGTCCGTTTTTAAAATTTACAAAACAAATTTTAGGGAATAGATGCATAGAAACATGGAATCATGGATGCATGGAAACGACAATAAGAAGAGATTCCGCATCAAGTACGGAATGACAATAATAAGATAAATTTATAATAAAAAAACGATGGATAAGTTTTATCCATCGTTTTTTACATATTTGCTTTATCGAATTATGCTTTTTTTATGCTCAATGTTATTCCAAGGGCAACTACCGCCAACGAAATTAAAACCATAAACGGAACAGTATATCCTCCGGAAACAGCAAAAAGATAACTTTCAAGTGAAGCAATAAGAGATGCAATCAATAAATTCAAATTAAAAATTGAATAATTCAAATGATAATGTTTTTTGCCGAAAAAGTCTGCAATAAATGCCGCAGATATTGTCGGGCAACAACCGAAAGATAAACCTACTATACAAAGACCTGCAATACAAAATATTACAGATGAATTCATTACAGCAACCAATATAACTATTCCTGCAATTATTGTTAACACATCTGCATATATCATTGTTTTTTTACAACCGAATTTATCAAATATCAAACCGCAAATAATTCTTCCTAACCCGTTAAAAACCGATAATATTCCAACCATCGTTACAGCTAATGTTTCAGTTAATCCGCTTGCAAGTGAAATGTCTTTTGCAATTGAAATTACTGTGTTCCCGCAAGCCGCCAAAAATGTTATAACGGCTAATGCTTTCCAAAAAGAGATACTTTTAATCATTTGAGCTAATGTATAATCTTTAACCTGTAAAGCTACTGAACCAGAATCTGTTTTTACATTATCAAATACTCTTGTTTTTAATATCAATGCACAAGCAAATAAAACTATAAACAATGCAATACCTATCGACAAATATGTACTTCTCCAACCGAAACTTGCATTTGCTATTGTTTTTGCAGCTATAGAACCGATAATCAAAGAAGATGCCCCGTAACCCATAAGAAGTACACCTGAAGAAAAACCTTTTTTATCTAAGAACCATTGATTTACGGTTGCAATGATATTGTTATAAGCAATACCGATACCAAGTCCGCAAACTATTCCGTAACAAAGATACAACATTGATATACTGCTGCCGGAAAGAAACGATGTAAAAATAAAACCTGCTCCTGAAAGGATTGAGGAAATTATTAATGTGTTTCTTAACCCTATTTTTTTGTTGAGCAAACTTCCCAAAATACCACCGACACAAAAGAAACTCATTGTAAGTGTAAAGTTCACCGTAAGTTGCGGAACCGTCCAACCGAAGTTTTGTGCTAAAGGAACTTTTAAAATAGACCAAGCATAAACCGTTCCAGCAAATAAAAGAGCAATTGTTCCGACAATTAAATACAAATATCTTTTTGTGTTATTCATTTTTCCCCTTCCATATTTTATTTAAAATTATTTTTTAATCTTTGTTCTTATAATACTTATTATACAAATCTCTACCAATCGGAGAATCTATCGAAACCATGGTATCTTGAGCTTTACAAGACGGACAAATAAATTTTGTTCCGCTAATGAATCTATATAAAGTATAAAATATAGGAATGATTATTAACCATATAAAGGCAATAGCTAACAAGCCGAATAAAATCCATACAGATAATTCGGTAAGAAAACTTGAAGTTTTTTTGGGACTTCCGTAATATCCGCAATTTCTGCATATTTTTTTTGACATAAAATAACCCTAAAAAATATTTTTATTGTCTTTTATTATATAAAAGAAATGTTTTTTAATACAAACAAAGAAATTTTCGTTTCACAAAAAAATTTTTACTTCTTAGCTATCATCGTAATCCAATGCTTCTCTGTCTCATGAAACAAAATAACAGATTGAAAGCCAACCTGTTTTAAATAATTCATCAATTCGTCGTTACTATAAAGTTTTAATCCGTCTATAAGCTGTTCATATTTTTTTTCTCTTTCGCTTATACCGTCAAATTCATTAACTATCATAAAAGTTCCGCCCGGCTTTAACGTTCTGTAAACTTCTTTAAAGCTCATTAATGGTCCCGGCCAAAAATAAATCGTTTCAAATGCAGTTATAAGATCAAATTTTTCTTTTTCGAAAGGAGTTTTGGAAACATCTCCTTGAATAATACTGCAAATACCGTTAGATATTTCTTGTGCATTAACTTTTTTAGATTCTTTCACGGAAATATTAGAATAATCAAAACCTGTAACTTTTGCTTTAGGAAATAACTTTATTAATTTTGCAACATTTATTCCGCCACCACATCCGAAATCCGCAATTTCCAACGGTTCAATATTTTTTAAATGAGATAATCCCCAATCGGAAAGCTTTGCATGTCCTTCATTCATTCTGTTTATCATTATTTTACCCAAGAAACCTTTAGGTTTTCTTGTATTACTAAAAAATATTTTTTTAAACATAACATACACTCCTTAAAATATACAATCATTTATTATATAAAATTATGATATAATTAAAAGGCACGTAAATTAAAAAATTAATGATAATATGAACAATAAAGAAATAAATATAGCTTTAGCAATTAACGATCAATATGTAGGACAAGTATCCGCTCTTATAATGTCGATACACAAAAACGTAAAAGAAGGCCGTTTCATAAGAATAAACATTCTTCATTCTACAGTAACCGAGCAACATCAAGATATTATGAAAAACATGGTAAAAGATTTTGACAACATATCAGAACTTAATTTTATTGATATGAAACAATTTACATCTAATGAATATCTCGACAAATATATGTATAAATCAAAAGATTACAACTACATAAGTCCGGAGACATTATACAGATTATTTATACCCGATATTTTTCCTCAATACGACAAAATATTATATTTAGATTCCGATATGATAGTCTGTGACAATTTAACGGACTTATACGAAACGGACATAACAAAAGTATATGTAGCGGCAATTAAAGCTTCAAACAAATTTTTAGAAGGAGAAATCATATTTAACAATAAAAAACTTTATATTAAAGATTATATAAAAAACAATTTACACATAGATCCTGCCACTTACTTTAATGCCGGAGTATTATTACTTAATCTTAATAAATTAAGACAAGATAATATTCAAGAAAAGATGTTTCAACTTGTTACGGGAGAAACTATTTTCAGATTTTTAGATCAAGATATTTTAAATATTTCTTTTTATAAAAACAGTAAGCTTATAGATAACCAATATAATTTTAAATGCCAGGATTACACAACGACCCATAAAGTTACTATATTACACTTCGCAGGTAAAAATAAACCATGGAACTATTTTAAACAGGATGAATTTTTTGAAAAATATTGGGATTATTTCAAACTAACTCCGTTCTATAACAAAAAAGAAGAACAATTATACTTAAAGTTAACAAACTGGTATAAAAACAAAAAGTTTATAAAGACAAGAGAAGAAAAAAATCATTATAAGATAAGAATATTATTTTTACATTTTACAATTAATAAAAAATATTTAAATTTTTTTAAAAAACATTAAAAAAAGAAACATATTATGATAACAAAAGACAAATACATCAATATAGCTTTAGCAATTAACAATCAATATGTAGGACAAGTATCCGCTCTTATAATGTCTATACACAAAAACTTAAAAGAAGGTCGTTTCGTAAGAATAAACATTCTTCATTCTACAGTAACCGAACAACATCAAGATATTATGAAAAATATGGTAAAAGATTTTGACAACATATCAGAACTTAATTTTATTGATATGAAACAATTTACATCTAATGAAATTCTTGATAAATATTTATATCCGAATTATATTACATCGGAAAGTTTTTACAGATTATTTATGCCTGCAATTTTTTCTCAATACGACAAAATGTTATATTTGGATTCCGATACGATTGTTTGTAAAGATTTAAGCCAACTGTATAATAATGATATTGATAATTTTTATGCAGGTGTAATTAAAGAACCGATATCTTCTCTTGAATATAACACATTTTTTGACAATGAAAGAATAACAAACAAGTCTTATATAACAAAAAAATTACAAATAAATCCCAAAGATTACTTCAATTCAGGTGTGCTGTTACTTAATTTAAAAAAACTCAGACAAGATAATATACAAGAAAAATTTTTTGAATGCCTGTTAAACAAGTCTCCTTTCAGATATCCGGACCAAGATGTGCTTAATATTGTTTTATATAAAAAAGTAAAATTCTTGGATATCATATACAATCTTACATCTCCCGAACATAATAATGAAAATCAAAAACAGGCAGTGATTATTCATTTCACAGGAGAAAAAAAACCTTGGATTGTTTATAAACGGAAAGAAACATTCGAACAATATTGGAAATATTTTAAATTAACTCCTTTTTATAAAGATAAAGAAAAGGAACTATATTTAAGTTTAACATCCGGTTATTTGGATAAACCGTTCATAAAAATAAGGGAAGAAAAGAATCATTATAAAATAAGAATATTTTTCTTTCATTTTACAATTAACAAAAAATATGTTAAGTTTTTTAGAAAAAAATAAAGCAATTTAATTTTATAAATTTTATCAAGCAGGAAAGAAATGAAAAAAATTATTTCAACAATATTACTCTTATTATGTTGTTCAATTTTATTTGCAGATGTTACAGATACGAATTTAAGAAAAAAAATTGCACAGATGATAATAGTGGGATTTAACGGAACGGAAATAACAAAAGATAATCCCATTTATGAAGACATAATAAATGAAAATATTTCAGGTGTTATTCTTTTTTCAAAAGATATTGCAAAGTTAAAAGCTAACGAAAAAGATACTACTAAAAACATTAAATCACCGAAACAATTAAAAAAATTAATAAAACAAATCAATAAACTTTCCCCCGGCAAATTATTTATTGCAATAGACGAAGAAGGCGGACAAATTTCAAGATTACCGGCTTCAATGGGTTTTAATGCAAAAACATTATCTCATAAACAGTTAGGTGAAAAAGATGACACGGAACTAACATATAATCAGTCAAAAAAAATTGCTAAAAACTTAAAGAGTTTAGGTATAAACATAAACTTTGCACCTTGTGTAGATTTGGCAATAAATAAAGAATCTTCAGTTATATATAAAAAAGAACGAAGTTTTTCCGATAATCCGCAAATTGTTTCAAAACATGCACAAACATATATACAAGCACATAACAAATACAATATTTTAACCGTTGCAAAACATTTTCCGGGACATGGCAGTGCAATAAACGATTCTCATAGCGGATTTACAGATATTTCTTTCACTTGGAAAAAAGAGGAACTTAATCCATACATTGAATTAAACAAAAAATGGTTATTAAATGCGGTTATGATTGCACATGTTTATAACAGAAGATTGGACAAAACTTACCCTGCTTCTTTATCTAAAAGAGTTATAACCGATATTCTGAAAAAACAAATAAAATTCAAAGGTCTTATATTTACCGACGATATGCAAATGAATGCAATATCCGACAATTACACTTTGGAAGACAGTATAATTATTGCAATTAATGCAGGTAACGACATTTTAATTTTCGGCAATAATATGAAATACGATAAAGATATAGCAAAAAAGTTTAACGATATTGTATTTAATGCCGTAAAAACCGGTAAAATTTCAAAAGAAAGAATAGATGAATCTTACAGTAAAATAATATCAATAAAATCATTTTTAAAATAAAGATCAATATGATAAGCATAGTTTTAGCTATAAACGACAATTTTATAAAACAAGCCGCTGCAACGGTAATGTCTATACATAAAAACTCAAAAAAAAATTCTTTAATAGAAATAAACATTCTTCATTCCGATATAACACAACAAAATCAAAATATTATGAAAGATATGGTAAAAAATATGGAGAATATATCGGAATTGAACTTTGTTGATATGTCTAAAATTGTTACTAATAATTTTTTTGATAAATATATGTGTAAGGAAAAATTTTGTAGCTATGTAAGTTCGGAAACATATTACAGATTGTTTATACCTAACCTTTTCCCTCAATATGATAAAGTACTATATTTAGATTCGGATATTATTGTATGTGAAGATTTAACGGAATTATATAATACAGATATTGATAATTTATATGCCGGAGTAGTTTCTGTCTACAAATATTTTTTTAGAAATGTGTTAAATTTAAATGATGATAAAATAATTTCGGAAGAATATTTAGCGAACAAACTTAATATATTAAATAAAACTTATTTCAATGCAGGAGTATTATTACTTAATTTAAACGAAATGAGAAAGGATAATATTCAAGAAAAATCATTTAACTTTTTGTTTGAAAATTATCCGTTATTGTATCAGGATCAAGATATTTTGAATTCACTTTTTAATAACAGAATTAAGTTTTTAGACAGAAGATATAATGTGTATTATAGATATTTTCTGTATAACAAACCAACAACTATTCTTCATTTTGCCGGACCACAAAAACCTTGGAACTTTTATAAATTGAATGAAGGTTTTGAATTATATTGGAAATATTTTAAATTAACTCCTTTTTATAACGAAACAGAAGAAAAATTATATTCAAACTTAAAAAAAGTCTTTCCAAAAGGAAAGAAAAACATAAAAATAATACTTGGTAAACAGCGTTATAGATTGAAAATATTTCATAACACATTTTCAATCAATCCAAGCTTCTATAGAAAAAGCAAAAAGAAATTACTTTCTTTAATATCTAAAAGAAAAACAAGACCTTAAGATTTTGTATAATAAAATGCTATGTACAAAAAAATTCGGCAAGATTTATTAAATTCAGCAGACAAAAAATATAAAGATTTTCACTCCTCATTATGTCCCGGAACGAATAACATTATAGGAGTACGAGTTCCCGTACTGAGAAACTATGCAAAAAAACTTTCAAAACAAGAAAACTTTAAAAACTATATTTCTTTTGATAAAACCGTATATTACGAAGAAGTTATGTTACAGGGTATGCTTATAGGTTTTATAAAAAACACCGATATAAAAGAAGTTTTAGAAGTAATAAAAAATTTTATTCCGAAAATAGACAACTGGGCAGTATGCGACATTTTTTGTGCAGGACTGAAAGCAGTAAACAAAAACAAAGATACTTTCTGGAGTTTTATACAGAAATATTTAAAATCAAAAAAAGAGTTTGAACTTAGATTTGCTCTTGTTATTATATTAGACTATTTTATAGATGACAAACATATAAAAGATGCATTAAATATATTTGATAACATTAAACACGACGGATACTATGTAAAAATGGCTATTGCTTGGGCAATATCCGTTGCTTTTGTAAAGTTTCCCGAAACAACAATGATGTATTTAAAGAACAATAATCTCGATGATTGGACATACAATAAAGCACTACAGAAAATATGCGAATCGTTAAGAGTAAGCAAAGAGACGAAGAAAATTATAAAAGAGATGAAAAGATAGCTTAGAGATTAGAGCTTATAAAAAAAATCAAAATTGTTTAGCTAAATTTTTATGAATATATTAGAAAATTTATCAAGGTCTAAGTTTAGGAATAGTTTTAGACTAAAACAAAAAGATATTGATTATATAAATCAAAAAGGGCTTGAAACGATAAGAAGCCATGCTCAAGATTTTATTTCTAAAAGAATTGCCCCTGCTTTTGTTGCAAACGACGGTAAACAAACTCCAATGAGAGGACATCCTGTATTTATTGCACAACATGCTACAGCAACATGTTGCAGAAAATGTATAAATAAATGGCATAAATTCCCTATGGGAACACAATTAACACAAGAGCAACAAGATTATATTGTCGAACTGATAATGAAGTGGATAAAAAAGCAATTTGAAAAAATCACTTCTTAATAATTTTTTATTTATAAGCTTCTTTCAATATTTTTATTTCTTTGGCATATCCGTCAATTTCGTTAGGTGTTTCCAAATAAAAAGGTAAGTTTTTTAATTTAGGATGATTTATAACTTTGCTTATTGCATCAATGCCTAAATATCCTTCCCCTATTTTTTCATGTCTGTCTTTATGAGAAGAAAACGGATTTTTTGTATCGTTTAAATGAATTGCTTTTAATTTTTCCAATCCTATAATTTTATCGAATTCATTTATTACATTATCCAAATCGTTTACTATATCATAACCGCCGTCGTAAATATGACAAGTATCCAAACATACTCCAACTTTATCTTTTAATTCAATAGAATCTATTATTTGTTTTAATTCTTCAAATTTTGAACCGATTTCACTACCCTTTCCCGACATGGTTTCAAGTAAAACAATTGTGGTTTGTTCTTTTTTTAAGACTTCATTTAAAGTATCCGATATTATTTTTATACCAACATCTACTCCTTGTCCGACATGACTTCCGGGATGAAAGTTATACATGTTGCCCGGAGTATACTCCATTCTTTTTAAATCATCCGTAAATATTTCTTTTGCAAGATTTCTTACTCTTTCATCTGCCGAACATGGATTTAATGTGTATGGTGCATGAGCAAGAATTTTAACGAATTTATTTTCTTTTATAATCTCCAAAAAATCTTTAACATCTTGTTCGTCTATATCTTTTGCTTTAAATCCTCTGGGATTTCTTGTAAAAAATTGAAAAGTGTTTGCACCTATTTCAATGGCTTGTTTTGCCATTGCCGTATATCCGTTTGAAGCCGATAAATGACAACCTATATTTAACATTTTATTGTCTCCCAAAATAATACTTACTACTAAATTATAATAAATTGCAAAATTAAAAAATACTATATTTATTATGTTGACTTTTTTATTGTAGTTTGTTTTACTAATAAATATTATGGAAGAAACAATTTATAATTTACCATTGTCGGACAACAAAACAGTTCCTGTTCATATACAAAGAAAACCTATAAGAAATTACTATATAAAAATTTCCCCCGATTTAAGCATAATAGTATCCATGCCGTTAAAGATGGATATTGAAATAATTTATAAATTTTTAAATTCACACAAAAAATGGATAGAAAAGAACATAAATAAATTTCAAAAAGCAAAAGAAGAAAATATAAAAGATGAACTTGTTAACGGCGGAACCGTAAAAATAATGGACAGTCAATATATAGTTTACATTTATGAAAGCAACGAAAATAAAGTTGTTTTAGACGGTTTTAATATTTATATATATTCGAAAAATCCTAACGATACAAAATATTTACAAAAGCAATATAATGATTTTCTTAAAAATGAGGCAAAAATATATTTTCAAAAAATAATAAACAAATTTCTGCCTATATTCCAAAAATACAATATTCAGGCTCCTACAATAAAAATTAAACCTATGAGAAGCAAATGGGGCAGCTGTAAACCTACAACTGCGGAAATCACACTGAATTTACATTTATATAAAGTTTCGGCAGAATGTATAAATTATGTTGTTCTTCACGAACTTACACATTTGGTTCATCCCGGACATAAAAAGAGATTTTATAATTTCCTGCAAAAATATATGCCGAACTATGAGGAAATAGAAAAGAAACTTGATATTGAAGCCGGTCAAGTACTTTACTAATTACTAAACTTTAGCTAAGCAACTTTTATTTTTGAATTATAACTTTGCATTTAACTCCTTTATGTACCATCCGCTAACGCTTTCATTTCAGTACACCACAGTCGTTAAATGCTTTGTTCTAATTCAAAACGTGAAAAGTCTTCAAGAGCAAACAACAGCAACGGTGGGATCACGCATCAAGTGCAGGATGACAGTCTCAACAATTAGTAATTAGAAATTTCGGTATCCTGCGGACGATTTTTGATAGATTTCGTGTCGTAGCACGGAATGACAAAGAAAAGAGTTGCCTTTGGGTCGTTCAAGACCTTAAGATTTTGTGTTAGAATGAAGCAACTAACTAATGAAGTGTATATGGATCCCGTAAGGGCATACTCGATTGAGTTAGTTGCAAAATTACAACCAAAATATTAAGGTCGCTATAAAATAGTAAAAGGCAAACTCGTTTCGCTAAAAAAATTAAAAATTTTTTTGTATAATAATGCCGTTATGAACTATATAATATTTTTATTAACAAAAATCGGAATACCTCAACAATATATTGAACCTACGGCAACAATAATAACGATATTGTTGTTTATTTTTCTGTTATATTTTATTTGGTATTTTTCCCGTGTTGTTTCAAGAGCATACATAAACAGTAAATATTTTAAATTAAGAAGTATCAAATGGGTTTATGCAATAAGAGAAGCAAATATATTTTCAGTTATCGGTTATATTGCAGCGGGGTTCATAGCAAATTTTATCTCCGGTATATTCTTTCCGGAAGAATATGCACAATTACAACATATAATAAATAAAATCATCAATATTTACTTTTTAATATGTATTATTCTTATAGTTAATAAAGTTTTAACCGTTATACAAATAATTCATGATACAGGCAGAGAAATTCCGATAAAAGGTTTTATTCAGTTTATTAAAATATTTATAAACTTTTTTGCTTTCCTGATAATTTTTGCATATACGATAGGCAAACAACCGATGTATTTTATTTCGTCACTCGGAATAATGGCATCCGTTTTGATGATAGTATTTAAAGATACAATCGTAGGTCTTACGGCAGGTTGGCAACTTTCAATGAACAAAATGATACGACTCGGTGATTGGATAGAAATGCCTGCTTACGGTGTTGACGGAAATGTTACCGATATTTCTCTAACTACGGTTTATGTTAAAAATTGGGACAACAGAATTGTCACAATACCTGCTTATGATTTGATATCAAAATCTTTTCAAAGTTGGAGAGAAATGCAAAAAGTAGGTGCAAGAAGAATAAAAAGAAGTTTCTACATAGATATGCAAAGCATTAAATTCGCAGATGAACAAATGATGAAAAAAATGCAAAAATTTGAACTTTTAAAAGATTATATCAACAGTAAAGAAGCGGATATTGCAGAATATAATAAAAAACATAACACTCAAGACACCATGTATAACGGAAGATACCTAACAAATATAGGGATGTTTAGAATATATTGCCAACAATATATCAAATCAAGACCATTTATAAACAATAATTTTTCGGCATTTGTAAGACAATTGGAACCTACACCAGAAGGATTACCTTTAGAAGTTTATTGCTTTACCAATACTGCTGATTGGTTGGTATATGAGGGATATCAGGCAGACATATTTGATCATTTGTTGTCCGTAATAGGTGAATTTGATTTACATATATTCCAAAAACCTTCCGGTAAAGATTTTTTAAACTTAAAATGAAAAAAATTTTTTTTGTAACATATTTTTTATTAATATTTAATAATTTTTTATTTGCAAAAAGCATCAATTTTACCGGTGTTTGTTATGAAGATGTAAAAATATCAAAAAAAACAATAATATCACATCCTACACCTATATTCTATAGTAAACAAACCGACAAGCTTATATACAATCAAAATTTCCCGATTTATATGAAATCAGCAGGATACTGGATTTCAAAGACGGAAAATCCGGACGAAGTTATACTAAACAAAAAACAATTAAAAAAGTTCAATGAACAAACAAAAGCAAAAAGTGTAGGTTTAAGAAAGATAGAAGAATATAACGATATAGTAAATCCGGACAGTTTGAAAAAAAATTTGGAAAGAAGATTATTTTGGTTAAAAAACGGGAAATATATAGGTATTAATCTTAACAATATACCAAAAGAATTTTTTATTGATATACACGATACTATAGACTTACCGTTTATTACGGTAAAATTTGCCATAACAACACAATATTGTGAAGTTAGAGTATTACCTACAGATACCGCAATATTTTCAAACCCGAACAGTTTGGATATAGATAGAATGCAGGAACAAAGCATAGATATCGGTACACCGGTAGCTATATTATGTCAAACAAAAGATAAAGAATGGTCTTATGTCGTAACTCCGAGAGAAGAAGGTTGGATAAAAACAGAAAATATTGCTTTTACAAATAAAAAGACAATAAAAAAATGGAACAGCAATAAAAAAATAGCCGTTACAACAGATGTTAAAGCCGATATTTTTTGCGATAAAGATTTGAAAAGCTTTATAGGTTTTGTAAGAATGGGAAGCTGTTTTCCACTAAAAAGTAAAAACAAAAATATGGTTAAAATACAAATTCCGACTGCAGACGAAAACGGTAATTTGGTAATAATTGACGGATATATGCACAGAAACAGTGTTAATATAGGATTTTTGAAATATACACAACGAAATGTTTTTATTCAAGCATTTAAACATTTGAATTCTCCTTACGGTTGGGGCGGCAGCAATGCGGAACAGGATTGTTCCGGAATTTTAGGACAAATTTTTAATTGTTTCGGAATGGTATTACCTGAAAATTCAGCACAAAAAATTAAGTGCGGAACAATATTTACAATGGAAAGATACGAAGACATTTCCATAAAAAAACAAAAAATAATAGAAGGTGCTGTCCCCGCATTATCGTTCGTTTATTTAAGCGGACACATAATGCTTTATATCGGGCATGAAAACGGTGATCCTTATGTTTTACATGATGTTTGGGGTGTATCCGCTTTTAACGACAATAACGAAAAAACTATTCTTTATATAAACAAAACTATTGTAGGTGATTTGAATTTGGGCGATATTGTTACCGATAATTCTCTAATAGAAAGAGTTACGAAATTTTCAATTCTTAAATAAAAATAATTTTAACTTGTTTGAGAAACATCAAATAAAAATTTGTGCATTTTTACCAAAGCAAGAGTATCTCTTTTGCAGTATTCAAGAAGATTCTTTTTTATTTCTTCTTCTTTTTCTTTTGAATATAGTCCCATTGCCATATAAGCAAACATCGACAATGCCGAACCGCCTTCCCCTATTTTAAGATGATCATAATTCATTTCGGGGATCATAACCGGTAAAACTTTTTTTATTGATGTTCTACCGTGAAATCTTTTATCGTAATAATTAAATTTCAATATTGCTTCCAAATCCACTATTCTTGAAATTATATTTCTAAGTTGTTCCTCAAGTTCCGGTGCAACTTTTATAAGTTTTTCTATTACCTGTGCTTCAAACGATGAATAAGTTATTATACTGCCGGTTGTTTCCAGTATATCCACCAAATTCTTTGCTATTATTTTTTGACAATTTTTTTTAGGATCTGCAATATATTCGAAATGTTGAACTATATTGTCCGGTTTTGAACATTTATGTATTGAATATTGAGTTAAAACCTGTGTGTGCGGTGCAAGATTATCATAAAGAGGATATATCGTCATTACCGACTCAAAATCCAAATAATAACAAGGAAAAGCTATCTTATCCAATTCGAATTTTAAGTTTTCATTAACAAAAATTTTATCGTTAATTACACAGTCTTTAACTACTTTTTGCATTTGTGTAAGTTCCGTAGTTTCGGGAATATCTTTTATTTGATAAATTTTTTGTTTTGCAAGTTCATCAAAAACAAGAACGGAAAGTCGAGGCAAATCAAATATATGATATTCGATATCTTTACCCATACAAGAAGAAAACATATCACAATTTTTGCACATAACTTTTAACGACGGTTCCAAAACTGTTTCGGATTGTAAAATATTTTTTATATCCGGCAAAATTTTACTGTATTCTTCCACTTTATCGAAAACTTCTACGGTACAATCACTTACCGCAAAAAGTTCTTCTATAGGTTTTCCTAAACGAAAATCTTTTGATAGCAACATCAATTTTGCTTTAGATATACAATTGATTGTTTTTGATGCAATTAACGAATTGTATGCAATATCGGATATATACTTATTTTTCCATTTGTTACCGGACTTTACTTCTATGATTTGCCAATATTTATCTTGTTTTGTAAGGATATCGGCTTTTGCAACGAAACCGTTATATTCAAATACCGGTTCAAGCAATGTTTGTACATTGTTATCTTCCAAACATTTCTTTGTTTGCTCTATAGATTCCTGTAAATTGCCTTTTATTTGAACGGCATTAGGAAACAATAATTTTGCTTTTTCGTGAATATTTTTTGCTTCAAAAATTAAGAATTCATCACTGACCGAATTGTTTTTTTGTACAAGATTTCTGTATAAGTTCCAACCCAAGACGGGACAATCTATTGTTTTTAAAAAAAGAGATCTGCTTATTGGTTTCATTTATATTAAAGAATTATTTTTTTTGTCTAAAAAGGCTTTTCGTTCTTCCAATGCTTCCAAAGCCGAATACGGAACTTTTATTTTACCTATCAAAGGTAAATTACCATACCCGCCGCCATGACAATCCGAACCGCCTGTTGCAACCAACCCCATCTCATCTGCAATGTTTAAAAATTTTTTTACTATATGTTGAGGATGACTGCTGTGCCATGCTTCTATTCCCATAAGACCGTCGTTTATAAGTGATTTAAAGATATTTTTATTACTGTAATGTCCGTAGTAAGGATGAGCCAACACAGGAATTCCGCCTGCTCTTATAATCAAACCGATTGCTTCTTTGGGACTCATATAATGTTTAGGAACATAAGCCGGCTTATCAAGTCCTAAATATTTTTGAAATGCTTCCGATATGGAAGAAACATATTGTTTATCTACCAATGCCTTGGCGAAATGTAATCTTCCTATAACTTTATTTTCTATATTTTGAATAAGTCCTTCGGGATCTAATTTCATTCCCAACTTTTCCAATTTGGAATAAATCTCATTTGCTCTCTGAACTCTTACTTTTTTAAATATTGATAACGAGTCTAAAAATGATTTTGATTTATGATTTACATAATACCCCAAAATATGCATTTCGGTTCTGCTTACATTATCAAGCTCTGCCGAAAGTTCTATTCCGGGAACAACTTCAACACCGTATTTTTTACCGGCTTCAACAGCTTCGGATATTCCGTCAACACAATCGTGATCCGTTATACTTATGGCTGACAAGCCGACTTTCGAAGCATAAGATACTACTTCCGTGGGAGAAAGTGCTCCGTCTGAAAAAGTAGTATGAATATGTAAATCTATATAGAAAACTTCATGTTGCATTTTTGTAAATCCTATTCCTTATAACAACTCGGAAGAAAGTGCCGCAAGAACACTTCTTTCACTCTTAGAGAACATTAAATGTCCGTAAACAGACTGACCTTTAAATCTTTCCACCAAATAAGTTAAACCGTTAGACGAAGCATCCAAATAAGGATTATCTATTTGGTACGGATCTCCGGTTAAAACAATTTTTGTTCCGTTACCGGCTCTTGAAATAATTGTTTTTATTTCATGAGGCGTTAAATTTTGTGCATCGTCGATAATAATATATTGTTTAGGTAAAGATCTTCCTCTGATATATGTTAACGAATCAACTTCTATTTGTCCTGAAGAAAACAAATAGTCTATTTTTTCTTCAACTTTAATGTCTTCGTGACCTTTATCCATTAAAAATTCCAAATTGTCGTTTATTGCACCCATCCAGGAAGAAAGTTTTTCTTCTTTTGTTCCCGGTAAAAAACCGATATCTTTTCCCATAGGAATTATAGGTCTTGCAATATATAATTTTCTGAATTGTCTTTCTTCAACTGTTTTTTGAAGACCGCAAGCAAGTGCAAGTAAAGTTTTTCCCGCACCCGGTAAACCGATTAATGTAACCAAAGAAATATCGTCACATAACAAAAGTTCAAAAGCAAATCTTTGTTCTATGTTTAACGGCTTTAATCCCCATGGTTGTGAATTTATATGAAATAACGGTAATACTGCTTTCTTCTGTGCGGAATATTTTCCCAAAGCACTTTTTGAAGAACCGGCATTATCTTTTAAAAATACAAATTGATTGGGATACAAATTTTCGGATATTTCTATTTGACCTTTCTTATAAAATTTATCTATCTTATCGGCGGAAACTTTCATTTCTTTCCAACCGAGATAAATCTCATCCATCTTAACTTTGGATTTCTCATAATCTTGTGTCGTTATATCCAAAATTTCGGCTTTTATTCTTAAATTTATATCTTTTGTAATAAATACTACATTTTCACCCTTTTGTTTTAAATAAAGAGCAACTGAAAGTATTTGATGGTCGGATTTTGAAAGTAAAAACTCTTTCGGGAATTCAACATCTCTTATCATTTCTATTACAAGAGTACCGCTGTTTTTAAGAGGTACACCTTGAGAAAGTTTTCCTTTTCCTCTAAGAGTATCCAATCTTCTTGATATTAAACGAGCACTTCTTCCCCTTTCATCGTTAAATTTTTTGAAGCTGTCCAATTCCTCTATTACGGTTAAAGGAATAACGACTTTGTTTTCTTTGAAGGAAAAAATTGAATCAGGGTCATGCAATAAAACATTTGTGTCTAATACAAAAGATTTTATACTCATAGTTTGCCCCCTTTAGAAGTGTGTTTATATTATTATAATCAATTTCACTTGAAAATACAAATAGTTTTGTTAACTGTAAAAGGCAATTATATAGGTACCTATACACCGAATTCAGTATGTTTATAAAATAAACATTATGGTCATTTCTCTGCTGTATAAATTGCTCTATACAGTCAAGCGATAACAACTGCTATCTTGCTTTCCGGTAAGGATTTAGCCGTTTCACCTCTTACCTTGGTTATAGTAAGAGCTGTTCCTTTTTCAAGGAGTGCCTTTTTCTTTCGAAAAAAGCCGTCTCTGCTCGCACCTCTATCCTTGCGGACGATGGGAATTGCCCACTACCGTTTTTCTCTAACAAGTTAGAGAGTAAAGTTCGGACTTTCCTCTTTACCACGAAGGTAAAGCGACCATACGGTACCTATACATTGTCTTGTTTATTAAATAATATTCTTGAACAATTATCGCAATATACAAGTTCTTTACATTTTGTCGCCTGAACTATCAATTGCGGTCTTAAAACCATATTACAACCGCCGCAACTGTCACCGTTAACCAAGGCCAAGCCCTGACCGTTTCTGTTTTCTCTGATTCTTTCATACTGCGATAATATATTAGTAGGAATATTCTTTTTAAATTCTTCTCTGTCTTTTTGCAATACGGAAACTTCTTCTTTTACTTTATTTACCGAAACTTCCATTTCTTTTATTTCGTTATTTATAACATCTTCTTTTTGTTTTGCTTCAGCTTCATATTTTTTCAAATTAACTATTTCTTTATCTATATCTTCCATCAATTGTAATATTTCGTCTTCAACAACACTTTTATCGGCTTTTGCTTTTTCTATTTCCAACAAACAAGTCTTATATAAATCGTTAGATTTTATTGTATTTAAACTTGCCGTATGTTTTGTTATTACCGCTTCTTTCTCGGTAAGTAAAGATTCTTTTTCCTTTTTTAAAGTATTAAGTTTTACATAAGCCGATTTTTTATTTTCAAAATCAGCTTTTATTTCAGCCAATTCTTTCTTTTTATCTTCAATATCTTTAGGCAATTTATTTGTTTTGTTTTGCAATTCAACAATTTTAACATCTTTTTCCTGCAATTTGCACAACTCTAACAAAACTTCTTTTAAGTTTTCCATTATATCTATATCTCCAAATTTATATTGATTTCTATAAATTATAGCAACAAATAAAATCCTATGCAATATTTTTTATTATACCGCTTGACAAATTTTTTTTGCTGTGTTATAATTAGCACTGTTAAGATTTGAGTGCTAACATCACAAGAGTGCTAATTTAGAAATTCGGAGGAATAGAAGAATAGGTATTACTATTCTGCTATTAAATTTAAAATGAGACAAATTGCAGAAAACATTTTAAAAGAAAGAAAGAATAAAGTTTTGCATGCTGTTATTCATGAATACATTAAAACCGGAAAACCTGTCGGTTCAAGTATTTTGGAAAAAAACTATAAATTTAATTTATCCCCCGCTACTCTTAGAAATTTAATGGCAGAACTTGAAAAAGAAGGTTTCTTAACACATCCTCATACATCCGCGGGAAGAATACCTACGGACGAAGGATATAAGGCATATGTAAGTTCTTTGGTTGAGTTACAAAGATTGGCAGTTGAAGAAGAAGAAAGGATAAAAAAAGAGTACGAGAAAAAAACAAAAGAAATAGACAGTTTGTTATCTCAAACTTCAAAAATTTTGTCGGGTCTTTCAAATTATACGGGTTTTGTAACGGCACCGAGCTCAAAAACGAATTTGATAAGAAACATTGAGTTGGTACAAATATCAAGCGAACAGATTCTTGTTGTATTGTTAACAAGATCCGGAATTGTAAAAAACAAAGTTATAAATTTAAGTATGGACAGCGAAAACTTATATGAATTGAAAAAATTCTTAAACAATAAGTTAAGAGGATTATCTTTAGATGAAGCAAGTAAAAGAATAGTTATAGAAGTTCAAAAATATCAAAACAAACAAAACGATTTGTTTAAGTTGGCAGAACATATAAGCAGTGCAATAGACAGTATAAAAGACGATATTTATATGGACGGAACATCAAATGTTTTAGGATTACCGGATTTTAACGATTTCGAGTCGGCAAGAAGCTTGGTAAAACTAAACGAAGACCGAAAACGATTAATAGAAATTATAGGCGAAAACTTTAAAGATTCGGATGTAAAAGTACAAATAGGCGGACAAGGCAAAGTTGCGGATTTAAAAGATTTAAGTGTTATAACAACATCTTATTCTTACGGAAATAAAATTATAGGTGTGCTCGGTATTATAGGACCGAAAAGAATGGAATATGAAAAAATGATGGCATTGGTAAAGTCTGTTTCTAAGGTTGTGAACGGTCTTTTACTAAAAATGGGAGATGAAGAGGATGAAGAATAAAGAAAAGGAAGAACAAAAAATAGAAGAGAAAGCAGAAAAAATTGCAGAAGAAAAAATCGAAAAAGCTGAAGAAAAAGTTGAAGATATAGCAAGAGATGTAAAGTTATCCGAACTTGATATTTTAAAACAGTCTTTGGAAGAAAAACAAAAACAGGCAGACGAATATAAAGCCGAATATTTAAGAAGCGTGGCCGAATATCAAACTTTAAGAAACAGAACGGAAAAAGAAAAAGGTGAATATATAAATTTCGGTAAAGCCAAAATTTTGGAAAGAAATATAAGTATATACGATGTTTTTGAACAGGCAATGATAAGTGTCAGGGCAGGCCAGGATTTAAAAAGCATTAAAGTCGGTCTTGAAATGATATACAACGAATTTACCAAAATGTTGAAAGAAGAAGGTGTAGAAAAAATAGAATGTTTAAATAAAAAGTTTGATCATAATGTTTGCGAAGCATTAGATCAGGTTGAGACGGACGAAGTTGAAGAAGGAACAGTACTTGCGGTTTATCAAAACGGTTATAAATTGAACGGAAAACTTATGAGACCTGCAAGAGTTAAAGTAGCAAAAGCAAAACAACAAGAAGAAAGTAAAGAAGAAGAAAAATAAGAATTAAAAAAATATAAAATTAGGAGGACAAGAAAATGTCTAAGATTATTGGAATTGATTTAGGTACATCGAACTCGGCAGCAGCGGTTATGGAAGGCGGTAAAGTAACACTTATCCCTTCAGCGGAAGGAACAACTTTGGGAGGAAAAGCTTTTCCTTCTTATGTAGCATTTACAAAAGACGGTCAATTGTTGGTTGGTGAACCTGCAAGAAGACAGGCAGTAACGAACCCGGAAGGAACCGTTTCCGCATTTAAAAGAAAAATGGGTGAGGACTATAAATACAAAATTAACGGTAAAGAATTTACTCCTCAACAACTTTCAGGTTTTATTTTACAGAAAATTAAAAAAGATGCGGAAGCATATTTGGGAACAACCGTAGATAAAGCAGTTATAACAGTTCCTGCATATTTTAACGATCACCAAAGACAAGCAACAAAAGATGCAGGTGCAATTGCAGGTTTGGAAGTTGTAAGACTTGTTAACGAACCTACGGCAGCATCACTTGCTTACGGTATAGATAAAGTCGGTAAAGAACAAAAAATATTGGTATTCGATCTCGGCGGCGGAACTTTGGATTGTACAATAATGGAAATGGGCAGTGAGGGAACATTTGAAGTATTGTCTACATCCGGAGATACAAAACTCGGCGGTACCGATATGGATAAAGCAATTATAGATTATATCGCTGAAACATTTAAAAAAGAAAACGGTATAGATTTAAGAAACGATAAAATGGCTGTTCAAAGATTGCAGGAAGCTGCAGAAAAAGCAAAAATCGAGCTTTCCAATATTCTTGAAACGGATATCAATTTACCGTTTATCACGGCAGATGCTACAGGACCGAAACATTTGGCAATGAAACTTACAAGAGCAACACTTGAAAACTTGGTAGATCCTATAGTTCAAAGATGTAAAGCATCTATAGACCAGGCAATAAGCGATGCAAAACTTACAAGCGCGGATTTAACAAAAGTTATTCTCGTCGGCGGTCCTACAAGAATGCCTATAGTTCAAAAATTTGTTGAAAACTATGTAGGTAAGATTGTTGAAAGAGGAATCGACCCGATGGAATGTGTTTCCAACGGTGCAGCAGTTCAAGCAGCAGTTTTGACCGGAGATGTAAAAGATATTCTTTTACTTGATGTTACACCTTTAACATTAGGTCTTGAAACTTTGGGAAATGTTAGAACACCTATCATCGACAGAAATACAACAATTCCTGTAAAGAAATCTCAAGTGTTCTCAACAGCACAAGATAATCAGCCGGGAGTGGAAATACATATTTTGCAAGGTGAAAGACCTATGGCAAAAGATAACGTTTCTTTGGGAAGATTTACTCTTGACGGAATACCACCTGCTCCGAGAGGAGTTCCTCAAATTGAAGTTACATTCGATATCGATGCAAGCGGTATTTTGCATGTATCTGCAAAAGATTTGGGAACAGGTAAAGAGCAGTCTATTAAGATTACTTCTTCAACAAAACTTTCTAAAGAAGATATAGACAAATATGTTAAAGAAGCAGAACAATATGCTGCAGACGATAAAAAGAAAAAAGAAGAAATTGAAGCTAAAAACGAAGCAGACAATTTAGTTTATGCAACAGAAAAGAGTTTGAAAGAGCATGGCGACAAGATTTCTCAAGATGAAAGATTGAAAATCGAACAAGCTATCAACGACACAAAAGAAGCAATTAAAGGCGGCGATATAGCAAAAATTAAAGAAGCTAAAGATAAACTTTCCGATGCTTCACATAAGTTAGCAGAAGAAGTTTATAAAGCAGCACAACAACAGCAACAAGCTAATGCTCAAGCCGGAGCATCAGGTGCTAATGCAGGACAAGCACAGCAGGAAGCACCTAAGGGTGATGATAATGTTGTGGATGCAGAAGTTGTTGATGATAAGAAATAACTAATCTTTTGAATTTATGCTTCGTTACACCGCACCTCATTTACTTTTCAATGTAAACTTCGGTGCGGTGTGCCTAGCCTAAAGTTCAAAATCTTTAGTTATTCGAAAGGCTGTAAATACTTCAGTTCGCTCCAAACTATGCAGTCTTTAACGAGACAACGACTTCAAAATCTTTAGTTATTCAAAAAGATGTAAGATATTTTGAAAAAATAGAACTATCAATAGGCATTTTGCCTATTGATAGTTTCGCAAGTTTAAAAGATAAAATTTTTAAAGAGTATCAAAAGACA
>Ga0310695_10001626_pt1 | contig 51821 bp, 33 predicted proteins | sample RumenRJG_04DNA_FD_203882 | JGI IMG/M metagenome (GOLD analysis project Ga0310695, IMG submission 203882) | Bovine rumen microbial communities from Lethbridge, Alberta, Canada - RJG_04 (v2) (version 2) | ecosystem: Host-associated > Mammals > Digestive system > Stomach > Rumen | place: Canada... | reverse complement strand
CAAAAGCCATGTACTTAACTTCTACGACATCTTTGTAGAAGGAATAAAGTCAGGAGTCATTCGACATGGCAACAATAAGATTTACGGCAAGACTACTATTGAAAGTTGGGAGTCTTTCCGCAAATACGTGTATGGGTATTGCAGGAAAAAAGACACGTTTGATGATATTGATAAGTCCTATGCAGATGGATTCAGTTCCTACTTGGAAAAATGCGGGTTGATGCCTACAACTTGTAACAAATATATCATCTGCTTTCGTAAACTATGCAACCTTGCAGCGGAATACGGTATCAATCATAATGCGACAAGTCTTAGGGTATGGAAAGAACGTGAAGTCAGGGAAGAAGAAAAGAGGGCTGAGGTGTATCTCACAGATGAAGAACTTGATGCTATCTATAATTATCCTTTGGAAGGAAATGAGGAACATGCAAGGGACTTGTTTGTTTTGGGGTGTCTCTCGTGCCAGCGTTTCAGCGATTATAGTTCTTTGACAAGGGCGAACTTCGTTACTACAGTATTGGGAACACCAATCATAAAACTCCGCCAACAGAAGACAGGTAATATTGTTGAGATTCCAATCCTCGATGATAGAATAAACGAGATATGTCAGAAGTATGATTTTAGTTTCCCAAAGCTGGATGAAAGGCATACCAATGATTTCCTTTTGACTGCAATGAAGAAGATAGCTTCGGTTTGTCCTTCACTGATGGAGAAACACAATACAGTTCTCACAATGACAGAACTTAGGAAGGAACAAAACTTCATAAAATTACGGAAGTTGAAAAACTCAGGCTGCAAGTTGAAGAAGGAAGACTATCGTGTGCTTAGAAATCTGATAGAATACGCAGAAGAGCACAATGGCCAACCTCTTTACGAGCGTGATTCTTTTGGGCAAGCGGTAAAATTCAAGTATGAACTTGTTACCACACATACGGCACGTAGAAGTGGAGTCACCAATATGTATAAGACTGGACTTTTTGATAAAAGGGAAATGATGTCAATTAGTGGTCATCTGACAGAAGCTATCTTTGAGAATTACATTAAGGTCAGTAAGAGTGAACAGGCAGATCGCATTGCTGCAAAGTATTTGAGAGCAAAAATGGAAAAGCAAAATGAAAGAGCAAATGCATAAAACAACGCAAAGTCGTGAGAACGCTTTCTCAAATAACATATCGGACATAAAGGTTTCATGGGATATGATGTCTCATGAAGCCTTATGCGCTGTCCGCGAATGGAAAGTTGATCATGAAAAAGAGTATGCAAGGTTCAAGGCAAGAATCATGCGTTCGCTTTATGGTGACTATACGGAATACTACAAAATATTCAAATTGGCAGTACAATGTATTCCACCATTTGTGATGGAAGGTATACGTGCATTCTTTGACGGAACTCAAAACATTGATAGTTGTAATCCGGAACTTAATGAAGTAATTACAACGATTGTTTCTTCAAGCGGCTACCTAAAGTTTGACAAGAAGAAACGGAATACTTCTTGCGAATGGATATTGTCTGACAATGAAGAAACAGAAAATAATCTTGAAGGGTTTGACTTTGAAATTGTGGAAGACAAGGATGATGAAGAAAACTATCTATACCAAGAGATTACATCTACAATGGACTTTTGGTATAGCCTACCCTGGGATATGATTAGTGCCATACGCAACTTCACTCCCAACATGAAGGATGAGCAAAGAGCAATCCTCACACGTACCTTATTTTATAAGGTGTTATTATCTTTGCCAGAGATAGTAGAGAATGTAGAGACTTTAGCAAAGGGAAACGGCTACATTTATAACGTACTGTATTTCCTTATCTATGATCATGGTTTCAAAACTTCGTACCGTACTATTGCTCATTCATTCGATAACTGCAATAACATAGGTTCATTCCACACAATTGTGTCTAGGGCAATCTCATTATTGGCAAAGACAAGCATTAGTAAGGGCTATGAAACGAAAGGGGAATGGAAGAATGATGTAAAACTGCTTACCGAAGCGGACATGCGCATAGGACTTCAAGGTACAATAGATGATACTCATGGTGTTGCAGGTCGTCCAAGAACAGCAACAAACATCATCGAACTTACAGACATGCTCATAGGTGATATTCCTTCCCTTCTGTCCTTGATAAAGGAATACCGAAGGGAGTTCTCGCGCCCTGTTGATCTGGCATACCTTTTTATCATACTACATCATTCAGAAAGAATCAAAGAAGAGTATTACTCTATATTCCACCATGCTATGGAGTCCCTTGAAAACAGAAAGTATGACCTTCGCAATCCACAAGAAGTGTATAACAATTTCCCTGGCGATGATGAGATTCTAAGTAAAAGAGGCACTGCTTATCAGAAACGAATTGCACTTAGGATAAAGGAATGGGAAAGACGTTTCCATAATCAGCGATTATCTGCATAATTTGTAATTTTTTTCATAAAATATTGTATAATTCAAAATAAAGTATTATCTTTGCAAACACATGGAAATTATTTTCAATATTTTCCATGTCGAAATGTGATGTAAATATATAAAATAGAGGTAATTATATATGTGTCAGGTGCGCAATAAAGTTGATAGGTGCAGAAGGGGAACAATCCTGTTTCAGGACAGTTTTTCTGGACTCTCACGCAAGTATGTCAATAATGTGTTAGGAGAGCTTGTGCGAGAAGGAGGACTTGTGCGCATGGCGCAAGGCATCTACTTGAAACCCAAAAGGACTCGATTCGGAATAGTATATCCTTCGCAAACGGAGATTGTCAGGTTGATTGCCCAAAGGGATAAAGCGCAAGTCTTGCCTTCTGGTGAAACAGCCTTGAATCTGCTTGGCTTGTCTGAGCAAGTGCCGATGACCTCAACATACGTTACATCAGGTTCTGCACGTAATCTGAATATAAATGGGAAAATCGTCAAGTTGACAACCAGCGTTCCAAAGACATTTGCACCCAAGAATGAATTCATGGCATCTCTTTTTCTTGCTCTCAAGGCATGGGATAAGAACGAGCTTGATGGAGAATTTGAAAACAATGTTATGCGTCTGCTTCTTCATCATGCAGACAAGAAGCAAAGCATGTTGGATGACTTACAATATGCACCAGTATGGATTCAAGATTACCTAAAACCAAAGATTGAAACTCTCAGACAAAGCAAACAGGATGAAAACATGGCATGATTATACGTTAGATGAGCGTAAGCAGATTCTGGATATTGTCTATGATAGAGAAGCTGCACTTCAGCAAGGACTCAATCTTTCTGTCATAGAAAAAGATTGGTGGGTGATAATGACGTTGAAGGCTTTGTTCGCTTCGTCCGTGAGTGAATATCTCAGTTTCAAGGGAGGCACATCATTGAGTAAGGGATGGGGAGTGATTAAACGCTTTTCCGAAGACATAGACCTCGCAATACATCACTCCTGTTACAATATAGAAAGTACGAGTAAAAGCCAGCGTGAGAAACTACGCAAGAAGGGACGTAGGTTTGTGGTAAATGAACTCGCCTTAGAACTTGAAGGAATCATGCATGGATGGGGATTGACGGATTGCCATATTCTGCCAATCACAGAAAGACAAGATGAAAATGGTATTACTCCTATTGATTCCGATAAGGATCCTGTTGTGCTCCATGTTCAATATGATAGCGTAGTGGCAGAGTCTTCGGAATATATGTTGCCATACGTGAAGGTGGAAATCAGCAGTCTGAGCATGAAGGAACCTACAGAAGTCAGACCATTATGCAGTATCATCAACAAGCATTTCCCTGATGATGATACAGACGCAATGGTTAATGCAAGGACGGTTGTGCCAACAAGAACATTCTTAGAAAAGGTTTTTCTTTTGGCGGAAGAGTTCCAGAAAGCAAAACCAAGAACCCGTAGGATGTCTCGTCACTACTATGACCTATGGCAGCTGATGCGAACACCTTTTGCAGATGAAGCCCTAAACGACAATAACCTTTATCAGGAAATCATAGCTCATCGTGAGGCATATTACCATGTTCATTATATCGACTACTCCAAGTTGCAGCCAGATGTTATTTCTTTCTTGCCTCCAGAGGATTTAATGCAGGAGTACCGCAATGATTACGAGACTATGAAGTCCACTTACATCTATGGGGATGTTCCAACATTCGATGAACTTATGAAACAGATGACTGCGCTTCAAGAACGTATTAAAACCATGTAGATACCATTCACAATCATAAAAAACTTAGCCAAGAGAAAACAGTAATGATTTCTCTTGGCTGAATTCTTTTATGCACAGTTAGTTCTTATAATCCTTACTTGTAATAGCAGTAGATAGCGGCAAGTACGAAAGTGATGATATTGCTCATATAGAGAAACCATCCCACTTTGTTAGAGAACCACCAACCGTTCTTCAGCTCGCTATCGAATTTGTCAACCTCGGCTTTGCGGGCATATTCTATATCAAAGCAGAACTTTCGATACTCTTTCTTCTGCTTCTCTGTCAGCAAATCTCCGAAATAGCTGATCAAATCTGCCTCAAAACGTTTGACCTGCTGGTCAGTGACAAGATAACGAGCAACGGTACTGCCAGCAATTTGTTTGATATCATGTCCTATGGTAATGATACTGTTCGTACGGTCATATAATCCATTGAGCAATGGTTCTATGTGTTCAATAACTTTTACCTTACGGAATGCCTCATCGATGTTATCATCCATGCCTAATAGTGAATCACTTGAGTGTGGAGCAGGCTCACTCTCTTTGTTAATCCCAGCAGAAGAGCCTGTATCTTCTGCTTTCTGACTGCTATCAGCTACTGGTGCAGTCGTTTCGGTAACTCCGTCAGGGAGTTCCAAATCATTCAATGGTTTATTCATAAAAGGTATATGTTATACGTTATACGTTTAATATTGTACATACTATCTTCCACGTCTTACACTTCTTTGCGTCATATTCGGTTTACACATCTTCATAGCTTGACGAGCACAATGACGAGCCCATTCCTTTTCGTCATCATCCTTCTTTCCCCAGTCTGAAGTGCATGAAGATCCACCGCCACCAATGCTTTCCGACATCGCTGTTGCGCCATTGACATAACCGATGAAAAGCATAGCTGCAACTTTGAAGGTTGACTCAAAGTCGAAGTTTTTGTTGAAGAATGTAAGACAATCACTATCAGCATTACGTTTTTCCTCGGCAACAGCTCGCTTTAACTCACTTTCAAGTATAGCCTCTATGACACGTTTGAGTTCAAAACTGCACTCGTAGAAACCAAACTGATAATGATGGTGTATGATGTCGTCATCTTCTTTTTTATCATCATATAAGGTAAGTCTTGGCCTGTTATCTCGTGCGAATGTTTCATCCTCTTCAGAATAATCCTCCACTTCAACAAACTGCACATTGGGATGCTGTTTTGCATACTCCTGCATATATGATTTTGCCTCGTCAATAGTATTCTTGCGCCATAGTTTTGCACAGGTGTCAGCAATGTGAGCAGCCGTAAGACTTCGGTCTATGTCCGATGCCTTATAACTATTCTTATGCCCTTCATAATGCACCTTATAACTGACCACCTTACCATTTGCTTCCTTAGTCTTGACAACTAATCCTTCATTCAGCATTGCTTCCTTGAATGCATCCCACGAGAACTCAGAAATGTTTTTGAGCGCATCGAATGTTGTCTCACGAATAGCCTTCTTTATCTCTTCGCTTCTTACTAATGTATCCTTCCAACCACGGCGTTCATTGATAATCTGAGCTGCTTGAAATGCACGGTTAAGAAGAAATGTGTCATCATTCAGGTTGCCGTCCTCATCAATGCGATTGACAAGAAAATGTAGATGATTATCATCGGTGTTGAGGTGAAGATAGGCGATAGCCTGACTGTGGCTGAGGTTCGTAGGTTTTACGTCCGTCACTTTCCATTTGCCATTTTTGTCACGATAACGCACACGCTTGATGCTATCCATCACCGCAATGAATTCGTCAAGAAACGCTTTCCATTCATCGTGCGTCCATCCCTTGCATTCCTCCTTTGCAGGTGCAAGTTCGAAGCGCATCAGCGAGTTGGTAACAGGAGAATGACGCATGGCATGTATTTTGAAAGCACTCCAAACATTGTCAGGCATGATACCGAATGTTTCCTCAAACTCCAGATTCATGAACTTGGATGTAAGGAACTGAGCCTTGTCACGGTTTTTTGCATATTCTGTCATAGCTGCTCCGTGTGATATGCTTTTCCCTTTAGCGATCATAGTTGTAATGGTGTTTAAAGTTGATGTTTTCGATGAATGAATATAGATATTCAACAACGATGTCTATCTTACTTTTCCATGTCTTGGTTATTCCCATCTGGGTCAGAAATGTCATTCTTGCCTTGGGATCTTTCAGACCTTTTGCCTTTCCTGAGATGACGCTCGTGAAACGTATTATTTCCTTGAGCAATGTCTGGACATCCTCCAACAGTTCGAATTCCTTATTTGTAAGATAGTGTTTTGGATTGTAGCCTAGACCACGTTCGCAAAGGAATCGTGATGTACTTTTATTGCATTTCCTAGCGTTTGTTTCTATCTCTGCTTTCTGTTCTTCGCTTACGAGAACCTTTATGTATTTTGTCTTTTTACAATTTTGTAGTTTCTTATTCATAGGCATTAAGTGTTAAGTTAAACAATAAAAGGGAAAGGAATGTGCGAGCTTGCGAGCACTTACCCCATCGTCTTTTGGTCAACACTTTGGAACCATTAGGTTTCAAAATATGACCATAAAGACACTACTTGTTAGATTTCGGAAAATTCACTATTATTCCTTTCCCTTTGGTTATACTTTTGCTACACTCTTTCCTGAGGTTTACACGCTTATTTCTTCCAGACGTTTGAACTGAGGAATTTGCTTGCGTACACAGTATTGCGCTTTGATGCGTTATTTGTGATATTCTGCGTAACGTATGCAATCGCAGCTCTCTTCTCTTCATCTGGCATTGCATTCCATGTCGTTTCACCATTGTAAGAGTCCGTATCGCACTTTATGCCAAGTGAGATTAAGTAAGGATATGACAAATCCTCTGTCGGTGCATTACTGCCAGCGTTCTCTTGTGAAACAGTTTGTAATTGTGCCGTTGTCGTATTATGCATTGTATCGGAAGATGCAGCAATACCGTTGTTCGTACCGATAGTACCACAAATGGAATCATTTGAGTGGTTAGCATTCGTTGTGTCATCATGCGCATCGTAAAACGACATAGGAGTTGCAGGAGAATCTACTATACCATTCTTTTTGGCAGACTTAGTTTCGCGCTCTTGCATAGCGATAATTTTCTTTGCTGCTTTTAGGGTATCAGCACGATGCAGAGCTGCTTCACGACATTGAACGGCACGTTTCTCTGCGTTGGCTATCTGTTCGGTTATAGGATCAAGGAAGGTTTCGTAGTATCTTAACTGGTACTTGTCCTTGAACTCTGGTTTCGTACCATTCATTCCGTAAGCAAGCACAGTTTGGATTATTTCACCAGCCTCATCAACAGGCAAGTTACATAAGCATCCGAACTTCTCGAATGGAAGTGTCACTCCTTTCAATGCATTCTGCTGTTTTTCTATCTTCTTCATATCCTGAAAATGTTTTGCGGTATCTTAAGCAACGCAACATATCGTAACGCTCCGTTATGCTACATTGCTTTTGATACCTGATTAATGATTACGTTACTTTTTATGGTTATCGCAAAAATTCTCGGTCTTTGTTATGTCAACACCATTCTTCTTTGCCTCTTTTGCAAGATGCAAAGCAAGTTCCTGGTCAACGATGATTTTACGACCGACCTGTGTGATAGCATCGTCTATCATACCGCTTGTCTTGATGCGATTGGCTGTAGGAATACTGCAACCGAAAATTTCGGCAATTCCTGCGATACCATGAACGTAACGCTTAGACTTGGATGTCTCCTCGGCGGACATCATCACCGTTCCCTTTCCTGCGTTCTGGAGGAGAAGGGAAAGCTCCTCACCTGTCATCATACAGACTGGCTTTGCGAGCAACTGCTCCATTGTTATTAGAATCATAATTTTGTTCTATTACGTTAGAAATCAATGATACTGAAATTTCGTCTTCAGACTTTGTAGCTACACTTGTTGAGATTGAAATCGCTGCAAAAATACGAATATTATTTCATTGAGCCTCAATTCATTTTCGCACTCAAATTTACTATGGATTTTAGCGAGGATAAATTAACATTAAGATTCGCCATAAAGCAGGTTTTACACCTGATTTTTACGTTAATAATGCCATAATTTGGATAAAAGGGAAGAAAAAGAGCTTTGACAAGAATAAAAATTTCCATATATCGCTATTTTTTATTATCTTTGCACTATGATTTTGAATCTATACCCACTTTGTGGGTGGATGAAAAATTGACATATTAAAAAAGGCGTTTTCTGGACGCTTTGGTTTTGACTTACTTGAATCTCGCAAATTCAAAACTATCTGTCAAAAAACAAAGCAACGGGAACGCCCCTTGTTAGGTGTATGCAAATATATGCCTCGTTGATGATGTACAGTCATAATTGTGCCCAATCGTCAGCGAGTATCATTGTATATAAACCTTTCGTGGGGCTAATCCGCGTTGCTCGTTTCGACAGATAGGGCAATGCGAGAGCCTAAGTAAGTGGAACGAGTGACAGGAACTGGCTCCACGTTCTTTTTTCGTATGGGATAAATATAAATTGTCAAATTGAGGTTATTGGAGTCTTGACCTTGTGATGATGCACTTGCTGCATCTGATAAATTGATTTTTGAAAAAAAGACCAATAGCCTATGTATAAGATAACCTGGGATAAAGAGACTGGTGGTGTGATGCTCCATTCACGTATTGTGGAAGGAACGTTGGGCACCTCGCCACGCCCTGTGTTCTGGGAGGAACTGGATTTACTTAAACTTAATGAACTCGGATGGTCTTATCCCCATTGTGAGGAACCTCTGCTTTGGGCTATCAACAAACAGTATTGGTATTGCGGAGATATGGTGTTTGAGGCGAAGGGAGCTAATATCTATGATACGGCAACCGTTGTGCTTCAAAGTGGATTTGAAAATCTGAATCTAAAACCTGTCAATGTTAAGAAGATGCTTCATAAGTGTCAGGAGTATATGTTCCTGCTGGAGAGTGAAGCTATTGAATTTATTCATGAGACATACACCCAATATGCTGGTGCTCGCAAGAGTGTTAAAGACGTTGTTGCCAACCAGCTTGATTATGAGGCATTGGCACAAAGAGCCGAACGGAAGTCAAAGCAGAAGATGGCTATCATCAAGGAAGACTGTGATAGTTTTGATATAGTTCCTCTCGCAGAAGCAGAAAAGCAGGGGAAGAAGATTTTCCAGACTACAAAAATAGACCGTTTCCTTGCGTCTTTTTCTGGAGGTAAGGATTCGCAGGTAGTTCTCGACCTTTGTACCCGTGCCATTCCAAGTACAGATTTCGAGGTAATATACTCCGATACAGGTTATGAACTTCCAACTTCATTGACTCTTTACGAGGAAGTTCAAAAACACTATAATGCCCTTTACCCAGATCTGAAATTCTCTACTGCCCGTAACCATGAGACTGTGTTGAATTATTGGGATAAGATTGGTACACCAAGTGATACTCATAGGTGGTGCTGCTCTATAATGAAGACAGCCCCATTGTATCGTACTTTGAAAGTAGAAGGGACAAACCAGCAAGCCAAGGTTCTTACATTTGATGGAGTACGAGCAGAGGAAAGTGTAAAGCGAGGTTCTTACATTAGAGTCGGCAAAGGAAAACATACGACAATCCATAATGCACATCCAATATTGAATTGGAACACAGTAGAGATTTTCCTTTATCTGTTCAGATACAATTTGCCGATAAATGTGGCTTACCGCTATGGAAAGGCACGTGTTGGTTGTTTGATTTGTCCATTCTCTTCCTCTTGGGATGACATGATTGCATCCAAATATTATGGTGAGGAGCTTAAGCCTTTTACTGAAAGATTGGAACAATGGTCAAAAAATGGAAAACTTGGCAAAGTTGAGGAATTTATCAAAGAAAGACAGTGGAAGATTAAGGCCATTGGTGATTCAGAACTAACAAAGACCAATGTCTCTTTTAGCGATGCAAACAATAATTTTACTGCTGTCGTTATGAATTCTACTTACTCAATTTACAAATGGCTGCAAGTTCTATGTGACTATACTGTTGAGACAGGAAAGAATAAGGATCATGGAACTTTAAAATATGATGGGAATATTTACAACTTTGATATTATATACGACACAAAGAAAAACCAGTACACACTTACGGTACATGATGCGCCAGCCCATTTGGGATTTATGATGAGACGCATTGTGTACAAGAGTGCTTATTGCGTACAATGTGAGGTTTGTGAAGTTGATTGTCCAACAGGAGCATTATCAATATTACCAACAATAAAGATAGATAAAAACAAATGCGTGCATTGCCACAAGTGCTTGATGTCACATGACCTCGGATGTATTTCGGCAGATTGCGTAAGAATGATAAAACATATGAATAATAATCAAGATGCAAAGATTCAAGGTTACAAAACTTTTGGATTTAGAGAAGAATGGTTAAGCGAATATTTTGCCGACCCAGAGTATTTTTGGAAGAACAATTCTCTTGGAACTGCTCAAGTAGATGGCTTCAAAGCTTGGTTAAAAGATGCAGAAATTACAGATTCCAAAAACAATATCACTCGTTTTGGTGAAATTCTTCAGCAAATTGCGGTTGATGACATTAATATGACATGGGAACTTATTATTACAAACCTCTCATATAATTCTTTCATTGTAAAATGGTTCTGTAACAATGTAAGGGTAGGTCATGAATTTGACAAGAAATTGCTTGAAGGCTACATTAACGAACAGGGATTTGCCTCTCGTGGTAAGACAATACCAAATGCATTAGGAGCACTTTTCCAAACATTTGAATATTCACCAGTAGGAGACACTCTCAATTTTAGTGTAACAGACGAGAACAAGAAAAACGTTAGAGGTGAATACACTGATATTACAAATGTAGGTCTTGCTTATTGTCTTTATCGATATGCAGAGAAAAAAGGCATAAGGTCATTAAGAGTTTCGGACTTCTATACGGAGGAATGTGTAAATGGTCCATACAAGACTTTTGGAATTAGCAAAACCACATTTATTAACTCGCTCAGATCTCTTAATTCCGAAGCCAATCGAGTGCTTATCGCAGAATTAGCTATGGGGCTTGATAGTATTACGTTACGAGAAGATTTAACTTCAATCTCTTGTCTTGAATCACTTATCTAATGATGGGACTTAAAACCTCATACTATAAGAATATGCTCATCTCCTTGAAAAGAGGAGGTTACAAAGGTGTATTGTCAAAAGCAAAGCCTTTGTTTTATCTGGCAATTTTCAAAGGCATTGAAGAAGGCTGGATTATGGGCAATAAAATCAAGTATGACAAACAAATAGAAAAGGTCTATTTGCAGTTCTATAAAATGTATGATCCCCAAAGCAAACCAGCTCCTTTCTTTAAACCATTCTATCATTCTACAGGAGAATCGTTTTATGACATTCATTGGAAAGAAGGTAAAATACCAGAACATAAATGGCACACACCTTCGGGAAAGTTCTTGATAGATCATTGCGAGTACGCATACTTTGATGATGGTCTTTGGGAATTATTACAAGACCCAGAATCGAGAGAAGAGTTAAGAAACACGATAATAAATCATTATCTTAGATAAAATCCTACAAAAATGAAATATAGCGACATAGTCACCCTCAGACAGATGCGACCTGCCTACAATATCCAAGAGGAAGGTCTTGATGAATGGAAGACATTCATCGCCAATGATCAGTTCAACTATATTCTGGATCGAATGATTAAGGCAGTTCGCAACAACGATGCTGATAATCACAAGTCATTATGGATTGCCGGTACTTATGGTACAGGTAAAAGTCATGCTGGTGCAGTACTGAAGCATTTGTTCTGTGATCCAGTTGATGAAATTCAGGAGTATATTGAAGAAGAATACAAGAAGGACAAGTATGCCATGCTTCGTAATGCAGTATTGCAGGTACGCCAGCAGAAGCGTCTTTTCCCTGTCAATCTTTATGGTCAGCAGAGTATCGCTCACGAAGAAGACTTGTCGCTACAACTCCAGAAGGAAATAAGCAATGCCTTGACGAAGGCTGGTATAGACATCGTTGTGCGTACCGACTTCGACACACTCGTCCAACATATTGACGAGCAACCTGCAATCTGGCAGTCGCTCATTGACAACAATACCATACTTAGTAGTGTTGCTCCAGACTTGAAGAAACTGAAGCAATTGCTTTCTGCTGGTGATACAGAAGTACTGGATAGAGTACGCAATGCTCAGCGAATAGCAGGTATTGATATTCGTCTGCAAGGTAATAACATACAACAATGGATATTTGAGGTGCAGAATGCATTGAAGAAGCAAGGTACGTATGATGGTTTACTTATAATTTGGGATGAGTTTACTGAAATCATGACTTCAAGCATCGGTACGCGTCTGCTCGTGCAGTTGCAGAAAATAGCCGAGGCTATGATGAATCAGGAAAATGACTCGTACTTTCTTTTTATCTCACATCCATCTGCCTTGAATACCCTGAAGGAAGAAGAACGCGAGAAGACCAAAGGACGTTACCACTATGTTTCATACAACATGGAACCAGTGAGTGCCTTTAAGATTATGTCAAAGAAGTTCAAGATTGTGGACGAAGAAGCATACCAGTTCCGTAAGGACAGATTCTTCTCTATGCATAGAAATCTGCTTGATCTATTCTCTGCGACATCAGCAAGTGCAGAAGAAACAAAGGAGAACATAATGAACCTGTTCCCTTTGCATCCTTCAACAGCAAACCTTGCCACATATTATGCTCGTGAAGCAGGTTCTTCAAGCCGAAGCGTGTTTGAGTTCCTTGCGAGTGATGCTGTACGTGACTTCCTTGATGATGAGTGCAAGTATGATGGTGAGCGTACTATCACCTCCGACTACTTGTGGGATTATGTTAAGGAATACTTTGAGAGCGATACTACAAAGTTTGGTGCTGTAACCGAACGCTTCAATAGCCATCATCTTGCAGTAGAGGCGGCTGGTGAAACATATCTACGAGTATTCAAGGGCATATTGCTCCTTAATGCTCTGAATAACATTGCTAATAGTGATACTGTAACTCCAAGCACAGAGAATATAGAGAATTTGTTTGCAGGTACAGAGATGGAGTCAGAGTTGACAGAAATACTTGACTTCCTCAACGACAAGAGTATCATTCAGCGTCAGCCAAACGGCAATTTCTCTATCCTGTTTACCGCACTCCCAGGCGAAGAGATTCAGAAAATAAAGGAAGAGCTGATGTCAAGCAATTTCCTTTATACAGATCAGGTAATCAAGTTCGGTGATGCCGCACGCAAAAGTTTCGACAAGAACCTTGGTGGTGTGAATCGTCCACTGAGTTATCAGTTCTTCTCAAAGCAAGGCAACGAATTCACTCTTCTCTCAAAGATAGAAAACACCTTCCGTCAAGCAAAGACCTACGAAATATTCCTTGCTATCATGGTGGCTCGTACACAGGATGAGCTCCTGACATTGAAGGATATTGCAGAACGCAACAGCAAGGAGGAACGCTTCAAGAATACCACATTCGTTGTGATAGAGGCAACGATGGGCGAAAAGAACTATGAGCGTTTCATAGAATATCAGGCAAATGCCCAGTGTGCTCAACGCCATGGATTGCCCAATCAGCAGAAGACATACACCAAGAATGCTTCTGACATGATAGACGAATGGACGGGAAGAATGAAAGGCAGCAATGTGACTTTCTATCTACGTGGAGATGATATGACCATCGTAGGTAGTAAGATGGCATCTACTACCAACAACTGTATCGCTCCTGTCATCTTTGAGGCAGGTCCTGAGTCGTTGGAGATTATCCGTGCAAAGAACTCTGCCACATACTGGAAAATGGCATCAGTAAAGGCAACCGTAGATGCAGTACTCTCGTTCAATACAAAGCAAGACATTCTCGGTTCTAAATCGTGTCAAGGTCAGGCACGTCATGTCGAGTTCCTGCTTCAGGATAGTGTGGATGACAACCTTATTTGGAAGAAGGATATGGACAAGAATCATCCGTTGAAAAAGGTTTGTGACTATATTGATGAAATGCTGTCAGGTCGTCACACAAGCAAGAACCAGACATTCAACCTTGGTGATAAACTGAAAGGTTTGACAGAAGCACCTTACGGACTTTATCAAAGTTATGCGCCTATGGCTATGGTAGCATTTGCCATGAAGAAGTATGTAAACCAAATTTACGACACCAACGGTAAACAACGTTCGGCACAACACCTAATTGATGATGTGGTAGAACTCTTCAAGGCGTGGGAAAGCGGCAAGACCTCGAACAAACTCAACTTCATGTTTGAGAGTAAAGAGGCAGGAAAGCTTTGCAAGAACCTCATCGCAATGTTCTCGCTCAGAAAACTAAAAGGCTATTCTGACATTAGCTCACTGAAGGATGCTCGTTGGGCAATACAGCACGAATATGCCAAGGAGAAGGGATTCCCTCTTTGGTCGTTGAAGTATTGTAGCAGCAAGGAGAATACAGAAGACATGCGTAAGCTTGTTGACTGCATTATCAAGGTGGTTAGTGACCCTGAGAGCATGAAGAATCCTCAGTTGCTCAACGATACCATCATTGGTTATGAAGATCAAAAATACGAATGGGGCAACATGCTTCAAGAAAACAATGGTGGCAACTATAAGGAAGGTTTCTATAATTTCATGAGGGGCGTTGAGATTGTTAACTTGAAAGATGACGAGATAGACGAAGCCCTTGAATATCTCCATGGACATCTTGAAGGAGAGGTTGGCTTGTGGAAAGAGGTAGAAGTGAAGGAAACGCTGAAGGATTGGAGAATATCACAGCAGGTTGTAACTAAAGCAAATAATGGTGGTGGTTATACAGGTGGTGATGAAGAGCCAGCAAGTGGAGGCTACGTAAGTTCCCCTTCTGCAACGAATATATACAACACTGGTGATATAAGCAAGAAGCGTGATGAACTGAAAGACAAACTGAAGTTCATGCCATCGTCTGAGGCGAAAGATCTATTGCAGGAGATTATAGAAAAGGAAGGCAGTTTCATTCTTGATACACTATTGAAGTATGTACAATGAGTATAAATCTTTTGAGGAACTGAGAACCGTCATACTGAACGACAAGGAGTCAACAGGTATGGATGTATCAACAAGAAATCGTTACCCTATACGATTCGTCTTGTTCGACAATTTCCGTGATTGTAGTCTGTTTGTAGACTTCGTTCAATCGGAGATTGGCGCTATGGTGTATAGTGTCGATAAGTGGATAGATGCGGATTATCCAGATCTGATGATTACCCACACCGAACTTGCCACACGCATCAAGGAACACATAAAACAGATGAATGGACAAGACTGTGTGATTGCTCCTTTCTCAGAGTTGGCTCGTTTCTATGACAACGAAACGAAGAAGACTTTTGATGCCTTACTTAAGACTATCAAAGCAATAGAGGCTAATGCTATTGCAGCAGAAAACCATCAGCGAGTATATGTACCAATTGTGGGGTTGGAGGGCAAGATGGAAACCTTCAACAAGGATTCGCAGAGTACCATCTGGCGATTACATACAGAAGAAAAAGACCTTACCTATCGTCTGATACTTACAGATAAGAATACTTATGGAGTAAAAGGACTTGATGAACACTATACTATAGTGAACACCATGCAGGAATGGCTCAATGTATGGAAGGATGCTAATAAGCAAGTCACGCCCAATATAATCTGTACTTCACATTGTATTTTTGCGAATGCGATCTTTGCACAACCAGACAATGCATTTTCCTTTATAACCTGTAATAATGCCTACGAGTTCCTGACAAAGGGATTGCAGTTACAGTTTGGCAGTATGGAACTACAGAATGGTGATGGTGAGAACTGGAATGCACTTGCAGAATGCATAAATGTTGCTCATGGATTTAGCTTCAGTAAGTTTGTTACCAACTATTTCTCTGTAGTAAACATAGATACTCACGAAACGTTCATTAAACTTTGGTTTGAGAATCCAGGGCAATTTGAACGATGGTTGTTATCGCGTTACTACCAGATGTATAAAGACGGACAAGGCTACATATGCCGAATGCTCAACAAGACCACAATGCTCACAGGTTATGACTTTGTGGAGCAGATGGCACTTGACATGAACGAGATGATAAACGATATGCAGGTACGTAAGTATTGTCTGATGGAAGCTGCCAAGAGAGGTGTGGTGATGCGAGAAGGGGTACAATCGACTTTGGCAATGAGATTGGAAGCTATTGCACAGAAGTATAATCCGTCGAGTGCATTGAAATACATCACAGGTGTTTCGGCAAAAGAGAAAGAACTCGTTGTGTCATGGTTGGGCAAGGGACTTATATCTATTGACCAGATACAACACTTGTTCCCCGATCTTTATCATTATCTAGCAGAGCCACTTGGCATTTCGGTAAATGTTCCTTCGTGGGTAGAGAGTTACATGAAGGAATATAAGAAGGCAAAACTATCAAACACTTATACAAAAGAGATAGAACAGCACATCAAGACTCTTAACGCATCAGAAGTCACATTCGACTCATGGTATCAGAAGTTCTGCTCAACACGCACCCTTTTGACAGGACGTGGAGACATTGAAATATTTTATTGGATAGATGGTCTTGGAGTGGAATGGATTCCACTTATCAAAGAGATTGTCCGCGAAAAGAATTCGTCTGGCATTTACCTTAACGAAATTAAGATAGCACGTGCATTATTGCCAACGAAAACACAGGAGAACAGTGAAGACTTGAAGAAACTGCTCAAAGGTCAGACACTTCCAAAGGCTGGTGACCTTGACAACCTAGCCCACACGCCAACTAACGTTTGGCCATCGACTATTATCAAGGAGGTGGAACTGGTAAGGGAGATAATAAATGATATACTTGCAAAGTATAATGGCAAGAAAATAGCCATTATCAGCGATCATGGCATCACCTATTTAGCTCAGTTGTGTGATGGATTGGGGCTTGCAGGTGTAGAATCTGATCATCACGGACGGGTAGCCATCAAGAACAAAGGAACATGGACAGCTGACAGTAACTACTTCCGTTTGGATGACGGAAAAACTGTATGCGCCCTTGGTCATAATTCGCTTTGCAATAAGGTGCCAAAAGGACAAGGCATTCATGGCGGTTGTACTCCAGAAGAGGTACTTGTGCCGATATTCGTAATATCAAGTTATGTGTCTGGTACGGAGTGGACAGCAGACCTGCTGACGCTCGAACTGACAGGAGCCAATCCTACGGTTAGATTCAGAATCAAGAATGTGCCCTCAGTTGAGATTCCTACAGTGGAATACAATGGTGACAGATACGGCTTGCATCAAGTAGATGATGAAGTCTATGAGAGTGATCCACTTGTAGTGAGTGAACATATAGATACAATCTCTCTTGTAATTGGTAACGTAATCCGTCATTTCAAGATTTCTGTCTCAACAGGAGCACAGGAAGAAGACTTGTTCGGCGGTTTCTAAATATACATTATAAATATTTATCAGTATGAAGGCTGAAATTAGTGAAAAGATAAGACAGTACTTCTCTGCGATGTCCATATTCAAAGACCCAGAGCGTACGAATAGCATATTTGCAGGACGTAATCTTCCTGCATTCGTGAAGGACTTCCTCCTGAAACGTTATCTCAATATACAAACAGGCGAGATAGATACGCTTGCACTTACACAGTTCCTTGATCAAGTAGTTCCATCTAAGAGTGGTACTATAAAGGATAGGATTGTGTCAGGTGAAGAGGTTATTTTGCTCGCACGTTTTATCATCAATATCGACCTTAACAAAGGTATCAAACAGTTCTCAATACCTGATTACGGTATCAAACTGAAGGAAGGTATCATTCCTGAATATACCTATAATAAACATAAGGGCGAACTTGTTGATGGCGAGAAATGGGGTATCATTAAGTTGTGCTTGTTGCTGGATGATGATGGTAAGAAGTATCATGTACAAATGGTTGACTATAAGCCATTCAAGCCATATAGCTCGGTGGATGTGAACTATCTGGCAGAGGCACGTCTGCACTTTACTACTCAGGAATGGATGGACGTGTTGTTATCTGCCATGGAGTATGATCCTGATGGTTTTGCAAATATGACGCAGAAGATAGAGTTCCTTACTCGATTGTTGATATTTATAGAACCGCGCTTGAATGTTATAGAACTTGCTCCAAAGGGTACGGGCAAGTCATATGTATTCGGTAACTTGTCGAAGTACGGATGGCTAGTAAGTGGTGGTAAGGTTACTCGTGCAAAACTCTTCTTTGACAAGACAAAACAGCAGAATGGTATCATAAAGAACCATGACTTTACGGTATTCGACGAGATTCAGACAATTGTATTTCAAGAACCAGCTGAGATACAAGCAGCCTTGAAGTCTTATTTGGAGAGTGGCAAGACTACGATTGATAACCAAGAGTTCACATCGGAATGTGGTTTGATGCTCATGGGTAACATTCCTTTGACGGAACAGCGTAGACCTATTTCTCCTTTTTACTTTAATTCTCTTCCAGAAAACTTCAGGGAGTCGGCTTTGCTTGACCGCTTCCATTGTTTCATCGAAGGTTGGTTGCTTCCTCGTATTGATAACAGTATGATATTCAAAGGTTGGACAATCAATGTAGAATACTTTTCGGAAATTCTGCACACAATGCGTACTAACAACACATATGGATTGTTGTTCGACCAGCTTGTACACTTCGAGGACAAGGCTGACGTTCGTGACTCAAAGGCCATCAAACGTATTGCCACTGGCTACATGAAACTGCTCTTCCCTCATTGGAGATCAATAGAGGATGTAAACCTTGACGAGTTTGAGATTTATTGCTTACAGCCTGCTGTCCATCGTAGAGGAATCGTAAAAGAACAATGCCATAACATAGACCCTGAGTTCAAAACAAAAATGCCAGAGGTCTCAATTGCATATTAACCTTTAATACAAAAAGACTATGGGTAAATACGATATACTATTTGAAAGGATTGTCACAAGTAAGGAACTTGCTGACGAACTTGGGCCTGACGCAGGACGGTATAAGACTGTTGCTGATGCTAAAAAGGCTGTTTCGAATAAAAAAATCAGAGCAATAGCCGAAATCATTAGTGAAGTTGGTTACAAGTTTGACTTGAAGAAATCAGATGCTAGGCTCTATTCGGAAGAAACAACGTTGGATGAATCCGAGTTTCAGAGTATTTACCGAAAAATTGTATCACTCTTAAATTAGTAGCAACAATGATAATAAAGAAATTGACGATATGTAATTTCCGTAGCTATTATGGAGTGAAGGAGTTTGTTTTCAGTAACAAGCTCAACCTTATCCTTGGTTCTAATGGCGATGGAAAAACAACATTCTTTGAAGCTCTTAATTGGGTGCTGACTCCTACGGAAGCTGCAAAGCAGAATAAAGAAGCAGATGTGAAGTTGGAAAGTCTGATTTCTGCAAAGATGTTAAGAAACCTGCTAGATGGAGAATCAGATAAGGTCTATGTGAGCATAGAAATAACTTATGAGACAGGTAAGTTCACAAAGAACAAAATAATAGAACGTAGTTTTACGGTAACAAAGAAAGCAGGAAAGCCAGAGATCTCTAACGTCTATCATGACTCCTTTGATTGCAGAGGTGGCAGGAAAGACAAGAAAGATATGTTGTTAAGAGGTGTCTTGGAAACTGATGCGGCATTCCCTGCTGTTATTAAGAAGTATCACCTGTTCAAAGGTGAGGATAAACTGAACATATTTGATAATAAAGAGACACTACAGAATTTGCTCGACCTTTATTCTGATGTCAAGGATATTGTTCCATTCAAGCAGTTTGCCAGCTATGCAGAGAAGATGGCAGAGAAAGCTATGGGAACAAATAAAGCAAAAGCGTCCAAACAAGCCAAAGATTTAGAAGAAGTCAATAAAGAGATTGTTCGTCTAACAAAAGAACTTGAAAAGCATGAAGTAAGGCTTTCTTCAACAAAGAAAGAGTATGAAGATGCAGAAGCTAAATTAGAGGGGTTAAAGGACGATATGGCTTCAATCAACAAGATTAGGGAACTACAAGATAAACAGAAAGACTGGAAAAGGGAAATAGGTGTTCTGCAACGTCGTATTGATGAAGAATATGGTCGTATGCTGCTTGATTCGCAGTGGATACTTATGGGCTTTGCTCCTATATTGAATGAGTACAACCATAAGATGAGTAGTTTTCTGATGAGTAAGCTGAATATAGAGGAAGATTACAAGAAAAAGCAAGAAGAGGAGTTTGACAAAACTAAAACCGAAAAGGCAAAGACGGAACTTGAAAAGATAGCATGGAAGATGAACGATGTGGAGAAAATGAAGTATATGCTACATACACATCGTTGTGCTATCTGTGGTACCGAAGCGCTGGAAGGTTCTATTACATACGACTTTATCAAGCAACGTATCCACGATGTTATTGAGTTGCTAACTCCCAAACCAACAGATGAGCGAGTAGAACTGAAAAGGTATTTTTCTGCTGAGAATATCGAGGAACTGAAGAAAATGGGAGAAAAGCTAGCTGACGAGGAAAGTAGAACTCATGTTGATATAGAAGGAATACCTAATGCCATACAAGCTAAGTTTGACCAGAACCAGAAATGGCGCGATGGTATTGCAGAACGAGAAAATTTGTTGGAAAGAACCAATAAGAAGATTGCTCAACTTAATGCCAGTTCAGTCTCTGGCATTAACCTATTGGAGTTTGCCAACGATATAGAAAGCGTTAACCAATGGGTTGAACAACGAAAATTCTCTGGAACAGAAAGGAACAAACTGCTTCAGGTGACTATTCCTAAAGTGAAAGAAGAACTCCAGAAGAAACGTGAGGAACAGAAAAAACTGATGAAGGCTACTGGGAATGACTCCTTGTACGATGTGTTTATGTTCTTTCGCCACTTCTGTAATGCCGTTGAGAGTACAGAAGAATCAACAACAGAGGAACTGCTTAGGAATTTGTCGAAGAATGCTAATGTGTTCTTGTCACAACTGAATGTGGATGACTTTACAGGTGTGATCCGAATCTATATGCATAGCGGAAACTTGGCAATTGACTTGCAGGATAGGAACGGTAAGATTATCACTAATCCTAACACTTCTTTGCTTACAACAATGCATATCAGTATTCTGTTGGCAATATCAGAGCTCACAAAAGATAGCAGAAAGACGGAATATCCGCTTATCTTTGATGCTCCTACATCATCATTCGATGAAGGCAAGGATAAGTCGTTCTATGATTGTCTGAATGCAAATATTGACAAGCAATGTATCGTTGTGACCAAAAGTTTCCTGTATAAGGATGCAAAATCAGGTGAGTATGTAATAGATCATGAGGCTTTGAAGAAACTGAATTGCAAGAAATTCAGAATCAGGAAATTGTCTGATGGCTTTGATAAACTTGATATTGCAACTATTGATACACAAGTAACAGAAATCAAAGAGGACTAAGAAATGGCTACATTATATGAAACTTGGTTAAACAGAATAGATTCATACTATGAGGAGCGTTACTATGAGCCTGTAGTAGAAGCGTTGTGCCAGTACCATGGTGGTTCTGTTGATGGGCGTGATGGTAAAGGTAAAATTTTCAATGCTGGTTATGAAGTGTTTATCTTCGCTTTCTTCCTTGGATTATATTATGGAGAGCGAACACAGTTGAACGGTCCTAAGCGTAAATTCCGTATGGAAATGTACACTTGGGGAAGGAAATCAACGGAAACAGGTAGAAAAGACTTCACTTTGATTCAGAAGTATATCTTTGCTGCTCTCATTGCCAAATCTGATATAGATTTGCTTGCAGTAGATAAGGGAGAGCTGTCTTTGGATGATGCTTGTGATATACTTATGACAACACTTAACGAGTATGCCAATACAGGATTCCAACAGATTCTTCCACCAGGAAAAGAAGAAATAGACTCCAAACTTTTCGAGAACACAGGTTTGTTGGAGATGATAAGGAATTATAGTGGAAGGTAAATGTTTATTAATACTTCTTAGTTCAATTATCTATATGATTGCTGCTAAACTATAGTATAACCGCCCATTCCCTTCAAGAGCAGACTTGGGGAATGTACGGTTAATATCTTGTTACATTAAGGTATAATACTTATTATTGGTGTCTACTAAACTTTATACTCCGTTTTTGAGCACAATTATAGCGGACAATAATAAATACTAATCTGTTAAGATTAGGTGTTTGCCATCTGTTGATAGTGCAATGTGATGAGCGAAGTCAATTTTTGTTCCATCATAGACAGATGATACATCGATACCGCGATGAACGAGTTCTGCTATTATGGTAGTATTATGTAAGGCACGTTGTGATGACCAGGCGCGTAAACCAACCTGTGAGTTGAAAGTGTTTATGAGGGATTGGAGTGGTGCTACAGCAAATTGTGCAGCGAACGGATTTGTTGCTGATAGTGCAACGGATGAGCTTTTGTTCATAAGACATTTGTTTTTGAAGTTAATTAGTCGAGTTTAATCTTCCGCATCGTACTTACCACCGTGGCATGTCATTGCTCGGTTGGTGAGTCATCTCTGATATAGGGATGCTGCTCTTGATGCTTATTGGGTGCAAAGATACTCAAAAAAGATGGATTAGTTCCAAAAATAGGTTTGTTTTTTGAACCATTAACACATAAAGTATTGCGGGAATGAAAAAAATGTAGTAACTTTGCATTGTTTTTTCAAGAAATGTCCTTCCAATATGGGTATGACATTCTATGAAATGATAAAAAGCGGTCTTGATAATTAATGATTTTATATGGTGAAAATAAGGTGATGAAAAAGATAAATCACACCAAAATCACACCAATTTGATGGTTGAGAAACTACTTAAAATTGTAAAACGTTGATTATCAGGAAGTAAACGGGGTGTAGCGCAGTTGGTAGCGCACTACGTTCGGGACGTAGGAGTCGCCAGTTCGAGTCTGGTCACCCCGACATGGGGAAATGAAAAATTAAAAATGAAAAATTATAAAATACAAGTTACGACCTATTAGATGAAGAAGGTAATCTGTATTTTATAATTTTTCATTTTTAATTTTCTCATTTATTATAGTGCTTCTAGCATTCTCTTGATAACCACCTGTGCAGAAATCTCGCGGTTGGCAGCCTCTGGGATAACGAGAGAGTTCTGGCTCTCGATAACATCGTCGGTAACAATAAGACCACGACGAACTGGAAGACAATGTAGGAACTTACCGTTGTTAGTCCATGACATGTGCTCTGCATCAACAGTCCAATGTGCCATTTCCTTATAGTCGGTCAGTATTTTACCATATTTCTCAGGAACGGTAACGCCAGGGCAAGACCAGTTCTTTGCGTAGATGAAATCAGCACCCTCGAATGCCTTCTTCTGATCGTATTCGATAGTTGCGCCCTCGGTGAACTTTGGATCAAGCTCATAGCCTTCTGGATGAGTAATAACAAGATCAACATCTGGTGCTGCAAGCATCCACTCAGCGAAAGAGTTTGGCACAGCCTGTGGCAGACAACGGCAATGAGGTGCCCATGTGAGGACTGCCTTAACGCGCTCTGTTGTCTTGTGCTCCTCTATTGTGATAAGGTCTGCGAATGCCTGAAGAGGATGCACGGTAGCTGTCTCCATTGCGAAGACTGGCTTGCCAGCATACTTTACGAACTGGTTTACGATAGTCTCGGCATAGTCGTATTCGCGATCTGTGAGACCTGCGAAAGAGCGGATACCGATAAGGTCGCAGAAACTACCCATTACTGGGATTGCCTCAAGGAGGTGCTCAGACTTGTCACCATCCATGATAACGCCACGCTCAGTTTCGAGTTTCCATGCACCGGCATTCACATCAAGAACGATGACGTTCATGCCGAGGTTCATAGCTGCCTTCTGTGTAGAGAGACGTGTACGGAGAGAGTTGTTGAAGAACACCATGAGCAAGGTCTTGTTCTTGCCAAGATGCTGATAACCATAGCGGTTAGCCTTCACTTCCTGTGCCTCGGCAAGTGCTGCTGTGATGTCGCCAAGGTCTTTTGCGTTGAAGAATGTTTTCATTATAAATTACCTTTAAATTATAGTTCTCTTTTCTGTGGCAGCAAGCTGCCATTTTTTACGGAACAAAAATTATTCACGATGACCAGAAAATTTAATTCAGAAAATTTATTTTTGTTTTTGGAAATTTTCTGGGCAATTTGTGGGAATTTTTGTTCCAAACTAAGCACCGTAAGGTGCATTCTATGCAATCTTATTGGGTATTTTCTTTAAGTGCGAGGTAGATTTTCGTTGCCTCTACGGCTGCACGGACATCATGCACTCGGAGAATGTCGGCACCTCGGTCAAGGGCGAGAGTGTTAAGGACGGTAGTGCCATTGAGGGCTTCGTCTGCAGAAGAGTCGAGGAGCTGCCATATCATGCGTTTTCTCGAAATGCCTACAAGTAGAGGGAGATTGAACGTGTCCTTAAGTTCCTGCTGAGCAGCAAGAAGAGAGTAATTTCCTTTGATGATGTCTTTTCCAAAGCCATACCCTGGATCGAGAATGATATCCTTTACGCCTATTGAGTTTAGAACCTTTATCTTCTTTAGGAAGACAGAAACGGTATTCTCAAGGTCTGGTTGTAGAGACATTAGAATGTATGGCACTTGCAATCGGGCAACTTCAAGAAGTATGTCCGAAGGCTTGTCTTCGTTCACATCTACATCTACCTTCGCATTAGCATTGGCGGTATTGTTGTAATAGCCTCTTCCTTCTGAAATATCGTTTATGATATCAGCTCCGAACTCCTCAACTGCCATACGGGCTACTGAAGGTCGGAAAGTGTCGATAGAAACGAGAGCGTTTGGCTGTTCTCGACGAACAATGGCAAGTCCGTTACGCATACGGAGCAGCTCTTCCTCTTCGCTGACATCTGCAGAGCCTGGTCGGGTAGAGAATGCACCGACATCAATAATTCTGCCTCCTTCAAGGATTATCTGATTGGTACGTTCCGCTATCTCCTGCTCTGTCTGCTTGCGACTTCCTGCATAGAAACTGTCGGGAGTCACGTTGAGTATTCCCATCACCTGTGGTGTTGAGAGGTCTAATGTCTTGTTATGAATTGCTATCTGCATTTTATTTGTTGTCATCCATATGTTTGGGAATTTTCTCTGCAAAGGTAGAAAAAATGTTTTACAAACTTGCGTTAATTTCTGATAAATATTTGCAAGAACGTGATTTTTTCAGTAATTTTGTGCACAATATGAAAGATGAAGAGTTCTTTCTGCAAAAATTGCAGCACCATGATATTAAGCCGACTGCCAATCGACTGATGATTCTCCGTGCCATGTGGCGTGGGGATGAGGCTGTATCGCTCACGCAGTTGGAGCATTTATTGCTCACTATCGACAAGTCCACAATCTCACGTGCCCTAAACCTTTTCCTTCTTCATGGCTTGATTCATGCCATTGATGATGGGTCTGGATCTATGAAATATGCCGTGGATGGTGATCTCGAAAGGGATGACGATGAGGATCATACACATTTTGCCTGTATGAAGTGCGGAAGAACCTTTTGCATGAAACAAGTGCATGTGCCTGAAGTTCCGCTTCCTCCTGGCTTTCAGTTGCAAAGCGTGAATTATGTGCTGAAGGGACTATGCCCGGAATGCGCTATTAAATGAAAAAATGAATAATGAACAATGAAAAAATATGTAACGTGTATTTTTCATTTTTCACTTTTCATTTTATAATTTTATCTTTAAAGATATGTTCTCATTCGAAATCAAAGACGCGATTGATATTTTCCTTGTAGCGATTATGCTATACTACACCTATCGGTTCATGAGAGAATCGAGATCTATCAATGTGTTCATTGGTATTCTGGTGTTCATCCTTGTCTGGCTGTTGGTCAGCAGGGTGGTGGAGATGCGTCTTCTCGGAGCTATTCTTGATAAGTTGGTGGGCGTAGGCTCACTCGCTATTCTGATACTTTTTCAGGATGAAATCCGAAAGTTCCTGAACAACCTTGGAGGACATAACAGAATCCGTACTTTGCTAAAGTTCTTCTCTTCGAACGATCAGAAAAAGGAAGAGATTGACCGTGAGAAGGTTATGGCTATTGTTATGGCTTGTCAGAGTATGGCGCGAGGCAAGGTCGGAGCGTTGATTGTGATAGAACGACATTCCAATCTGAATGAGATAGTAGAGACTGGTGATACCATTGATGCTAACATCAATCAGCGACTGATAGAAAACATTTTTTTCAAGAACTCACCTCTGCATGATGGTGCGATGATCATAAGTCATCATAGAATCAAGGCTGCTGGATGTATCTTGCCTGTTAGTCATGATCTGAATATACCGAGAGAGTTGGGACTTCGTCATCGTGCGGCTATGGGAATGTCGCAGGCAAGTGATGCTCTCTGTATTGTAGTTTCTGAGGAAACGGGCAGGATAAGTGCAGCTATCAATGGTCACTTCCGTCTGAGACTCTCAGCCGAGAATCTTGAAAGTCTGTTGAATGAAGAACTGAGCAAATAAGGGATATCGTTCGATGTTCCTTCGCTCTTCCTCCGTACCAAAGTCGGTGCAAAGTCGGTGGAAAGTCGGTGAGAGAGGGGAGGAACATCGAGTTTGGTTTGGAGTTACAAGGGAGGAAGGGCGAAGAAAAAGCGGTCTTGGAACGGATTAGAAGCGAAAGATAAGCGAACCTGAAACGAATTTGCCTTTTATGAAGGTAAGGTATAAGGAAGAATTTAGTGGAAATATGATAGAATTGATACTGTGAAAGTATATAAAAATGTCAAATGGTGTAAAGTTGTTGTGATTTTGTGTCTTTTTAAGACATGGTCTTTATATTATAGTGTTGCCTATGATTTTGCTATCTAAATTAAACAAAATTAAGGATTAAAAGCATTTTTGTGTTAAAAAATACTAATTTATTGGTTAATACTTCCAATTTTTTTGCGTGCGTGATATAATAATATTACATTTGTGCAGACTTTTGAGTATGAATCTACTGAATCCAACTTAGACTTATTCCAAATGTCTGAAAGGTATTATGAGTGTTTGTATATAGAAGACACCCAGTAACTAAAAACGGTAAATATGGCTTTGAAAATCACGAACATAAGAAGAAAATACCACGCACCCTATGCAGAAATGATAGTGTGCGAGCAAGAAGAGTGTCTTCTGGACACCGTTTCCGGCGCAGGAGAAGATCCTATCGGCGGAGGCGGTGGTAATGAAGAATTTGCGAAAGGAATGGGTGGCATCTGGGAAGAAGGCGATTTTGCCGGGGGATCGGATGGAGTTACTAACGTTTTCGACAATTAGCCATGAGAAAGATACTATCATACATATTGCTATGGGTGCTTGGATGCCTCAATGCTTCAGCGGCGAGTTATACATTCGACATCAACAAGGGAATACTATTCTCTTGGAAGTATGACGATGCGTTAGGTGTATATACCACGAAGGGAACCCGAATAAAGCATTGGGCGTTGGATAATGGTAAAGATGCATCGTTCAGTTCTTATGGATGGTCCCTTGTTGGACACTGCAAATATTATCTCTACTATCCATACAACAACTCGTATTTCCTGAATGACATTCCGATAACCAATCTGCCAATCACCTTTGAAGGACAGGTGCAGAGCGAGAATAATAGTCTGGCGCATATAGCAGCCTACGACTATATGATAGGAGAGGGTAATACCGATGAAAATACCGCTGATTTCACGTTGAATCATCTATGTTCGGTACTTAGAATAGAATTTGTTTCTCCTAAATCTGCAACCTATACAAGTATAGCTTTAAGAACATCGGATGATGTGTTCAGTCAGGAAGCGGAGATGAACCTTGAGACGCAAAGCCTGAATACGACGTTGAGAGGAAATAACGTGGAATTGAAACTTGACAATATTGCCGTGAATGAAGGAGAGTCTCTTGTTGCCTATATGGTTGTGGCTCCTGTGGATCTTTCTGGATGGGATGTAAAGCTTGCAATTGCATCGGATGATGGAGAAGAGATAAGTCTTGATTTACGGGCAGACGAACTGAAAGCGGGAAAGCTTTATTTGCTTAATAACACAGAATGTGTAGAGAAGTCATTATCAACCAAGCATCGTGCGAGTAGTCTGGCAGAGCCAAGTGTAAGTGTTGCCGACATACCGATAGATACAGATTCTGAAATCATTGTTACTGGCATTCGTCAGCCGAAATGCAACAAGGCACAGGATGATGGAGCTGTCTATACATTGTCTGGAATAAGAGCAAAGCAGTCTTCTGCTAATAGTATTATAATAAGGAACGGTAAAAAGAGCCTCACCAATAGAGGCAGAAATTAATAGATTATGCTAAAATATAAATCATACATAGTATTATTTGCAGTTGCAGCTATGATGGCATCTTGTTCGCAGGATGTTATAGAAGATTCTGTCAGTCATGGTGATGAGATATATGCCACGCTTCCAGAACTGGAAGACGGCAATGTGATGACCCGCTCTGCCCTTATATACAACTATAGCGAAAAGAAAATGCACTTCACCTGGGAGAGTGGTGACACGGTTGGTGTGTTTGCTGTCAATGATGATGCAAGCAGACGTCAGCAAGTGCATTTCAACCTCACGAAGGGAGCTGGTACAAAAAACGGAGGTTTTGAATCGTCAGACGAAAGCCTTCGGACTATCGAAAAGGATAAGAGTTATATCGCTTTCAGACCATATTCTAAGGAGGATGACTATGCCAAGCTTTATGTGAAATATAAAGGTCAAAAGGCAACGGCATTCCCGAAGATGAAGTATTTCCCATTCACAGGAAATACAGGTAAGGATGTGGATAAATACAATGAGTCAGAAAAGGCTGCTTCGGCACATCTTGCAAAGGCTGACTATATGGTAACAGAGGCGACCCAAGCATTGGTGGATGGATATTGTGCTTTCGATTTCAAGCGCATCGGAGCTGTGGTGAGATTCTATCTGAAGAGTCCAAGGGAAATGGTATATGATGGATTGCAGTTGGTTGCCAGAGGCAAGAAGTTTATTCTGACTGGAACTCTTGAGGCAGAACAAAGGGTGATAGTTCCTTTTACGACGAGTAATGCGATGTTTCTTGAGTTCTCCCCTACGTTGGATATGAGCAAACCGAAGTCAACCTCGGCAGACTATTATTATAATAATGCGGGCTATATAGTATCATATATGATGATAGCTCCTATTGATCTTCGTGATGCTGAGAATATATCAATCTACCTCAAGGGACATATTGGTAATACCACATATTATTATAAGTCAAGAGGAGAATTGGAAAAGCCTAACCTAACGGCGAATAAGTTCTATCAATGGACATCTGCCGACAACTCGGATGATGCAGCTATTATCTTTGATGAAATCGCCGTGCAGGACTGGGAAAGAGATGTGACATACGATAATGGTGAAGAAGGTACAGGAACGAGTATATGGTAATTACGAATTACTAATTACCTGTTTACCTTTGACAATATACAATTAATGATTAATGACAATGATTAAAACAAATATGGGTATATCAAAAAACATCCTTCCCTTTGGGAAGGCTTGGTTAGGCTACTTACTGTTAGTACCGTTTATCGTAGCTTGTTCGGGAGATGATCTTGAACAATATGCTCAGCGCGAGGATAATGCCAATGAGATAGGCTTTATGCCAAGGACAGAGAATGTTACCCGTAGTAGAACTTACAATCAGGAGAATCCGCATCCTGCAACTATGGGCTCGTTTGGCTACCACGACCTAAGTAGTAATACTTTTGATAAGGCAGCCTATATTATATTCAATAACGAGGAAGTAAATTATGCAGATGGTGCTTGGACATACTCACCTGTTAAGTACTGGCCAGAATACAGCTCGTATGATAGTTTTGACTTCTTTGGCTATATGCCATATTCTTCAACGGCAAGTTTGGGCTATCAAGCTGGTATATACACCTTGAGTTTTGATGTGAGCTTGAGTGAGAATGATATGAGAAATGGAACAAATTTACCTTTGATATGTAATGTGCCTAATCATAAGGATGCGCCTGGAGGAAAAGTGAACTTGGATATGGATCAGACTATGACAGGATTCCAGTTGAAGTTTAAATTGGGCGAGAAGATGAGTAAGGTACGTGAATTTGAGATAACAAAGGTCGTTGTTTCTGGAGATATTCCATATCAGGGTAAAATTTCACGTTCCTATGAATTCAAAAATGGAGATTGGAAGTCGGAGTCAATAGTATGGAGCGACATTGAGAGTAAGTCAATATCATTGAATATTGCAAATAAAGATGAAAACAATAATGCTGTGAGCCTGACTTTGGCAGACTATGACTTCCACGAATGGGGAACTCCATTCTATGCAATTCCAGTAGAAAGTTTTATGACTACAATAAGTGTGACATATAATGTCAAGGTTGCAGATAATGGAACTGTCACGCGCGAGAAAGTGACGAACAAGATTATCTTCAATAAGGATAATTTCGCAAACCTGAGGAAGACAGGACTTACGCCAGGAAAGATTAACTCTCTTGAAATTGCCATTGTGCCAGACCATCTGTATATTCTGGCTGATCAGGATCAGTATATTGGGTATCTGGTGATGGAATAACAAAGGCGGCCTCTCCCCCCGCCCTCCCCCGTAGGGAGGGAGCCGGAGTGCGGAAGGCAAACCTTTTCAAACAAGAATGATAAGTTAACATTAAATAATAACAAACCTCTACAGCCTTCTGGCTCCCTCCCTACGGGGGAGGGCGGGGGGAGAGGCAATAATTATTATTAACGATATGAAGACAACAGCAATTGTCAATACAAATAGTATGAAACTTATGAATAGGGTAAGGAACATCTTTATGCTCCTGATACTCCTTGTGACTTCTGTGCAAGGGGCATGGGCGATAAGTGGTGAATGGAAAGATAACGCAGCAACTGCGTTTGCTTCGGGTTCAGGCACGAAGGAGGATCCGTATGTCATCAAGACTGCGGCTCAGCTCGCGTATTTGGCGAAAGAGGTCTCTAATACACAGAATGCGTCTTTGAATAAATATTATGTATTAGGAGATAATATTGACCTTAGTGCGCACTATTGGAATCCTATTGGTGATGGTCATGAAAATTATGGTGTTAATGATGATGCGAAATACCGTTTCAAGGGAAATTTTGATGGTAAGGGACATGTCATCAAGAATATGCATTTGCAGTGGATAGCTTCTAACAAGTGGTCATGTGTCGGTCTGTTTGGCAGAATATTGGGAGATGGATCTAGCAGTTGGGCACGTGTCAAGAATCTTGTTATTGACAATGCAAATGTTGTAAGAAAAAGCGGAGATTTGACAGGATCCTATTATATGATTGGTATCTTGGCCGGAGAAGCATGTCAGTATGCAGAGATAAGCAATGTTATCGTTAAGAATTCTGTCAATTCTGATGGTGCTAATGATAACTCTTTGTTCGAAGTTAAAAGTACTATTCGTGTTGGTGGTGTTCTCGGAAATACAGAGAATAAAAATAATAAATATAGAATATTCAATATTGCAACAGAAAATGTTACTGTTGACTTTTCGCATACGAAATACAATAGTAATAGTACCTCATATATTGGTGCTATTGTTGGTCGTTTCAATCAACAGACTGGAACTGATGCCAAATACATTTTTGCGAAGAATATATTCTCTGATGTTACAATCAAATTTGATCAATCAAAGGTAAAGAAAGGAACGGTAAAGCGTGGAAATGTACTCGCCATCGACGGTGGAACAAATGCTCCTGATAATTGGTATTATACCAATTCTTTTTCTTCGTCAGAAACTAATGCTACAAATTATGGAGAAAAGAAGAATCTAACATCTTATGGTTCTACATTTGTAAATCAGGCAAATGATTTCCTTACAGAGAAAGATATGTCGGATATGGCATGTTGGGGTTATAGTCAGGCAACAGGCTTTGTATTTGTTGGTACGTTGTCTGGTGGTGTTCATGAGAGTACACATCTTAAGAATGCACATGTCTATACATTAAATACCACAGGTAACTATACTTACGAGTGGTATGTGGATGGTGTTCGTCAATCAAGTACTACCAATACAGCATCATTACCAACAAAAGCTGTTGAGCAAAATGGTCGTGTTGTGGTTAAGAAGGGCTCAGAAAAACTATTAGAAAAAAGCTTTGTGATACCAGCTGAAATCTATGGTGTGGAAGACCATATCTGTGCTTCAAACTATGGTGGCGGTAAGGGTACACAGGCTTCTCCATACCTCATCAGAAACGATGCTCAGTTGGCAAAGCTTGCCTTTGATATAAATAATGGAAGGAATCTGGATAAGTGTTTTAAGATTGCTGCTGATATTGATCTTGCAAATGCTATCTGGACTCCGATAGGCAGTATTGTATATGATACAAACAAAACATTCAAAGGCACACTGGATGGAGATGGCCATACAATCAGTAATATGCAGTTTGACTGGTACAATACTACAGGTAGTGAATGTAGATATGGTCTTTTTTCTTCAATTGATGGATCGTCAACAAAATGGAGTGATGTAAGGAATCTCGTAATTGAGAATGCCAAGATTAAAAATGGAAATGCTTCAAAACTTGCAGGTTCAAGGTTGGTGGGCGTTTTTGCTGGTACTATCCGTCAATATTCTATCGTTCAGAATATTATTATCCGTAACTCTCAGATAACATGTCCTTCAAGTTCGTTCGATCAGAATGGTAAGTACTTGATACTGGGTGGTTTTGCTGGTAAGATTAATGATAATAACAACAACTATAAACTGAATAATATTGCGGTTGATGTTAGCATCGATGCTGAATATTTGAATGTAGGCGATCAGGGAAAGATATATATTGGAGGTTTCATTGCAGAATGGCAGAATAATGCTAAGACATGTGTAAATAATGTCTATGCGCAAGGTTCAATATCTGCACCTTCTTCATCTTCCTGTGATTATGTAGGTTCTATATTTGGCAAGAACTTTGATAATGTCTCTAAGGCAACAATGTATTATGTGAATGTGGCAAAACAGAATCAGGGTACTCAGAAGTCTCTTAATGAGTTTGCTGTACCATTCTGTAATGCAAATAATGAATTTATAGAATCAAGTGGTGACGATGCTCTTTCATCATGGAATTACAATGCATCGGATCGCGTTTTCTTCTTAACTGTATATGGTACAGAGTTGACAATTGATTATAAGAGTGGTGTGCTTATTACTGCCAAAACTTATGGAATGGATGGTAATGAGCATTATAACTGGTATATCTCTGAGGATAAAGTAACTTGGAAGAAGTTAAACAACAGTAATACTAAGATATTGACTCTTCCTTATGAGGGAAATGTGAGATATGTGTATGCAGAGGTGGCAGATGAAAGTTCGCGTTCAAAGGCAACAAAGATTTCTACGATCATCAAGGCAGACGCATTTATGACAAAGACGAATGGTACTTATACAGTCAATCTCACTAATTCTCTTTGGGATGAGGATACCCAGTTCCAGTATCTTGCAGTTAACTATCAATGGATGGTTAATAACTCTGTTGTATCAGGAGCTACAGGCAACACATATACCACTTCTGGTGCAAATGATAAGGTGTCTTGTCATGTCACATTGAGTAGTGGTGGATATACTATTCTTGACAGGACATTGTATTCTGGTACTGTGGTGTTCCTCGATCCAGAGCATGGAGACAATAATAACTCGGGTATGGATGAACAGCATCCTGTAAAAACATGGCAGAAGGCTTATGATCTGCTTACTGACGGAGCTTCTTGGGATGAGAATACGATTGTCTTGATGAGCAAGAGTGATAAGTATGCTACAAGTGATAATGAAGGTTTTTCTATTACAAAAGGTCTTCAGGGCGACCAATTAGATACTTATGATGAATGGAAAAGAGCTGTTGATGCTTCTCACCTTGCAAAGCATACGACCATAACAGGAAAGTATAATGGCAAGGTATATCCTGCTGTAATAGAAAATTATGGATTTAATGGTAAGAAATATCTTGGTATCTTTGGTGATACTCGTTTTGAATATATAACATTCAATCATGCCAGTGGTGCGGGTCACTCTGACTATATTTTCTGTCAGTATAATAACTTGGAGATGGGTGAAGGAATTCAGATGACGAACTATGATCCTACAGTGACTCCAGGCTATGGCGGAATTGATGGTGCAAGAATCTTCTCAATGCAGATTTACGGTGGTTTTAACAACGATGCCCGTTTCCATAAGAATAATGAAATTCTCTATAACAGAGATAACCCATCTGGAGCAAATAATTCTCTGGAGGCTATGGAAAGAACTATGCCTCATGGTAAGGAAGGCTTTAGTATTACATTGAAGTCTGGCCGTTACTCTTCAGTCTGTGTCGGTGGTCGTCAGGCTGGAGCAAAATTGAATGGTTTGATGGGAACGCCTAATATGCCGCTCAAGTGTACAATTACCCTTGATATAGATAGAGAATGGAATGATGCGCATAATCAGGGAATAAACAACACTAAAGCAGACTATGACTGTGGTATAATATTGGCAGGATGTCAGGAGGGTGCAATGTATGCCGATGCAGATATTATAGTCAAGAGTGGCTATGTGGCTCGTATCGTAAGCGGTACAGAAGGTAATAAAATAAAGAATTATCAAGGTAATGTAGCTATGCCAGCCAATACTTATGCTGGTCGTGCCAATATCCTTATTGACCCAAGAGATGGTGAAGGAAAAATTGATAATTCCAAAGTCGTTGTTACGGAACTTTATGGTGGTAGTACCGGACGTGGATATTTGGGTGGTAATACCCTCATAGATAATCCTGTATATGGATATAGCACCATTACAATCAATGGTGGAACTTTCAAGATTCTTCCAGAGAATAATCCAAAGAAAGACATGATATTCTGTGGAATCTTTGGTGCTGGTGCAGGTGGTTATAATGGTATCGGTGATGATAATCATCATACTCCTGATGAGCACATAGCTTATTGGGGTAATGATAGAATCCTTTTTGGTAAGTATGCTACAGCAAAGAACAATTTGGTAAATATCAAATGTTATAATGCAGATGAAAAAACAGATACAATCATAGATCCAAGATTTACCAAGACAAAGATTGTAATTAATGATGGTGTCTTTGGAACTGCTGAAAAAAATGATTTTGATGGTGTCTATGCAGGTGGTAGTGGATTTATGAGTCCAAGCCTGTTCTGGGATAAAGATGTTATACCAAATGTTGCTGGTGGAAATGTATATGGCAGAACGGGCGAGATTGTATCTTCTTTGACAATCAATGGTGGAACGTTCTATTGTAAGAATGGTATCTTTGCAGGTGGTAGAGGTACTGATAAGTTCTATTCAGAAGATGCTTATAAAGGAAATCCTGCCGATTATACAAAACTCGGTCAGACATACGGTAATACAGAGTTGATAATCAAGGGCGGAACATTCAACTGCGATGTCTTCGGCGGTGGTTATGGTGCTGCTGATGCGAAATTGAAGGATTCCAATACCACAACAACTCTTAACAATATGGCTCGTGTCTATGGTAAGACAACTGTTAAGATTAGTGGTAATACCATAATCAATGGTTCTGTATTTGGTGGTGGTGATATGGCTGCTGTTGAAAACGGCACTTCTGATGCTACTGATCTTACCATTCTGGGTAATGTCGTTATCAATGGCAATGTCTTTGCTTCTGGTAATGGACGTACAAAAACGTACACCCAAAATCCTGATCTCGTAGGTTATGTTAAGGGAAATGCAAATCTTAACATATCTGGCAATCCAAGAATCTACGGTGACATCTATGGTGGTGGCGCATATGGTTCAAATGATGGTAACACTACAGTCTTTGCTGATGGTGGCTACTTCTATAGGAATATCTATGGTGGTGGTCAGGGAGATCTCGCCACTATGACAAGGGCTACTATTAATGGTGATGCAACTGTGACATTGCATGGCATAAAGGCGGCTCTTGATTCAAGAGAGACAACTTCCTTTATAGGTGGTTTGCATACAGTCTATGGTGGTGGCTATATGGTTGCGAGCGTAACTGGTACTGCAGCTGTGAATATTACCAGAGGTTGGACTACTTCTGACATCATGAATACTCAAATGTGGAATGAGGCTTATAATCCAGATGCAAATGGAGAGATAAACCCAGATAGAAACTTCTGTGTATATGGTGGTGGCTATGGTTTGGACACTTCTGTCGGAAATACAGATGTTAATATCAATATCGACATTGATGAGAATAATGTACTTCTTGCTTCTGTTGGTGGATCATTCGCAGGTGAAGTTAAACATAATACCTCTACCACGATTAAGGGAATGCCTATCCTTAGAAGCGTGTATGGTGGTGGCTATGGAACTGTGAATGACAAGCAGGATGCAGCTATCGTTTATGGTAATACCGCTCTAAACATTGAGGGTGGTAAGATGTATTGTAACGTATATGGTGGTGGTAAGGGTATTAGCGCTACGAATGCCACATACAAGAACATTGCTCGTGTATATGGAAACACAAGCGTTACTGTGACTGGTACAGCTGAGGTATATGGAAATGTATATGGTGGTGGTGATGTTGCCAATGTTGGTGATGGTACAGCTAATTATAGTGTAGAGCCAACCAAGGACAATACACGCACATATGTAAATGTCACAGGTGGTAATATCTACGGTCAAGTGTTTGGTGGAGGTTATGGTAGAATGAAGGCTGAAGTCAAGGACTATACCCAGATAGGTCGTGTTATTGGTAACAGCCTCGTTCATGTTGCCAATAGTGAGGATGTTGATGGTAATACTGTTGAACCTTATATCTGGAACAGAATATATGGTGCAGGTTCTTATGGTACGGTAGATGGAAACTCTAAGGTTCATATAGAAGGTGGTCGTCTTGGATACAATGTCTTCGGTGGTGGCTTAGGTGACGCTTCTACTGATACTCCAGATACTAATGAGAATAACCGTAAGGGTACATATGCAAATGTATTGGGTAATACAAACGTTACTATTGACGGTGGTTCTTGGATTTGGTATGCTATGGCTGATATAGATGGAAACATCACGACCTGGGATAAGATCAATACCAAACTGACGACTCCTTTTGAAACCTGGAGAAATATGTCAGAGACAAAACGTATGGCTCTGATACGTCAATATATAGATAATAGATTCTTTGAGAAGAATGAAGATGGATATAGGTTTACTATAAACCATAATATATATGGTGGTGGTAGAGCGGCTTGCTATGTTGGTACGGCAAACAATACTAATACCGGTAAGTCAAAGGTTGTGATTAACCATTCTCCATTGATTGATGTAAAGGTTGACGGCAAGACATATAATCTTCTTGATCCAAACACCGCTGCTGGCTGTTGTTGGTATTCATCTGTTGATAATGTCAGAAATCCTCAGTTCTCAGTCTTTGGTGCTGGTTATGGTATGAACACCAAGGTAAAGGATACGGAGGTGTATGCTCAGCCAGGTGCAAAGCTTGATGCTACGGGTGGTATGCTTGAAAAAAACAAGTATGTGAACCAACAGGCAGACTTGTGGAAATATGTGGAATTCGAGCAGGATATTTATGATAGTTACCAGGCTGTCGATGATGACACGAGAAGAAGATTGTATGGCATGGGTGAGAATACCAATGATCCTCGTACATATCTTCGTTATCGTGCAAGTCAGTTGGCATGGTCAATGGGTGCACCTGCTTTCACATTCATGGATATTCATGGTGGCGGCTTTAGTGGCTATGTAACTGGCAATACAAAAGTAGAAACCGATTGTCAGCTTTATTGTAGAAGCGTATTCGGTGGTGGTATAGGTTCAAAGCCAACTTCAACACCTACTGGTAAAGAGACATACGGTCAGGTTGCTGGCAATACCGATGTTAAGATTTATGGTGGTATTATCTCTATGAACGTCTTTGGCGGTGGTGCAGGTATTGAGCCATACGCAGTAGGTGGTAAGGATATCGTGTTCCCTGATATGGCTCTTGTCAAGGGCAAGACAAATGTAGAGGTATATGGTGAGTCATATAAGATTTCATATCTTGAAAACAGGGATATAGAGCGTACTCTTATCTTCGGTAGTGTCTATGGTGGTGGTGACGTTGCCAATGTTGGAACTACCCAAGCTTCTGCTAAGGAAATCAATGAAGGAAATCTTGGTGAAACAGCTTTTGCTACGAAGGTAAGCGTCTGGGGTGCGAGCGTGATGTCTGCAGTATTTGCCGGTGGTAATGGTCGTTATAAGTCATCACATTATGACTATACCAAGATTGGTGCTGTATATGGTAATGCAGGCTTGTTTGTTGATAAGGCAGACAAGGCATATCCTTATACTTCTAACACCGCTCCTTCAACTCCAGTCATTCCATATCTCTGGAGTCGCGCATACGGTGGTGGTAATAAGGGTGTTATCAATGGTAATACCCTTGTGAAGATTGATAATGGCTATTTCTCTGATGATATCTTTGCAGGTGGCTTGGGTGATGCAACCACAGAGACTTCTGCGGATGTTAATGGATCCACCAATATTATCGTGAATGGTGGTGAGGCAAAACTTACGTCACTTTGGAATTCAGAGACACGTGCTTGGACTGCTGCAACAACGGCTAATAATCATTTGTATTCTCCTCAGTATGACCCAGAGAAGCGTAAGTTCAAGGTTAACCATAATATATATGGTGGTGGTAACCTCGCTTGTAATGTAGAAGGAAACTCATACATAACCATGACAAAGGGTATGCTTAATAATCAGGAAACTGTATCTGCAACAGCAAACCCAGATGGTGGATTCTTTGCTACAAGGGAGTGGAAAGAGGTTTATTACAAGACTGGTTCTCCATATTTCTGCGTATTCGGTGGCGGCTATGGTAATCAGGCTGAAATCAAAGGTAATACTAATCTGGATGTAGCTCTGGAAGATAAAAATAATCATGTTCATATCGATGACATTCCAGACCGTGAAGAGGGAGAGGAGTATCTACACTTCATTCCTAACCAGTCTGTTATGGATATCGTAGGTGGTGGTTACGAAGGTAAGGTTGTTGGTGAAACCAATGTGAAGATAAGTAAAGGCACATTTGCTCGCCGTGTCTTTGGCGGTGGTCAATATAACTCTGTCAAGATATCTAATGTCAATATTCATTCTATTGACTGTGAAGATGTATTCGGTGGCGGTATGATGGGTGATATTGAGAAGACCGTTAATGTCAATATCGGTACAGAAGGTGCTGCTGCCAATGAGGATATCCATATTCATGGAAATGTATATGGTGGTAATGACGTGGCTGGATATGTGAACCTTAAGGATAAGGATGCAACAGGTGCAACCGTATTCCAAGACAATGGCGGTGAAGGTGTAAAGGTAAAGATCCGTGGCGGTCATATCTATGGTAATGTATATGGAGCCGGCAATGGTGACTATCTCTATGCACTTGACAAAACTGAAAAAATTAATGCGCCAACGGTTAATGAGTATTACAGGTCTGCAAGGAATGTCTATGACCTTGTGTTCACGGTTCCAATGCGTAGTACAATTGCATCTGCATCTTCTGCAACTTTTGCCCAGAAGATTGTGAACCTTAACTCATGGCGTCCGCTTACCAACAAGGTGACTGTGGATATTGCAGGTAAGAGTGAATCTTCAAAGCCTGACATCCGTGGAAATGTATATGGTGGTGGTAACTCTGCTACTGTAGTAAAGACCGATGATAATAGTCATGTTACTCTCAACATTGGTAGTAACATTGAACTTGGTGGTCTATTCCTTGGATGTGATGGTGAGCAATTGTTCACTCAGACAGAAGATAAGGACTATATGAGAGCCATCAAGGATATTGACGGTATTGATCTTAATGCAGAGATTGATTGGAATGATGCGGCTAATAAGAACATCTCTAATATATATGTTCCAGCAGATGCTGATGATCGTCCTAAGGCATATCCTCATATCCTTGACCTCTATTTCCAGCCTGTGGCAATGTCTATTCGTCCGGAAATAATATGGAATAATAATAATCCTGCAAACCTAAAAAATACCACAATCGGTTCATTCGTATGTGGAGGTAACAGGGGTAATATGGATGTTGTTCCTAATGCAGATGGTAATGCGGTAAAGGTTGAGTTCCCAGAGGGACTTACCATTACCGATAAGATTGTCGGTGGATGTTATAATGCCAACTATGTAAAGAACAAAACTATCACAGTTGATCACGTTGGTGGTTATCTGCTTGGAGAAAGCCGTACAACATCTCCAATGATTGACCTCACGGTGAAGTGTATGTTTGTTCCAAGTAAGGTTGAGAAATCAGGCAAGACATACTACGAAGGTGGTAATGTGTATGGCGGTTGCTATCAGTCTGGCGTCATCGTTGGTGATGTGAAGATTGACTATCGAAGTAACTCTCTCAATGGACTTGACGAGGCATTTCTTGCAGTATCAAACGAGAAAGAAATAGCTGCTTGTAATGTCTATGGAGCAGGCTATGGCGAGAGTAGCTATGTATATGGAGACATCAATGTGCTTTACTCAAATCAGGTGCCATGGAGAAATAACAAAGGTACGACCGCTAATAACGTATTTGGTGGTGGTCAAAAGGGTAATGTCATTGGTAATACAGATATCCGAATACTTAATGGTAAGGTATTGGGATCTGTTACTGGTGGTTCATACTCTGGTTACCTCTGGGGTACAGCTCAGGTGCTTGTAGGTTATCCTAAATACTATCTGTGTAAGAAGAGTGCGAAGTATGATATTCTTCGTGCAGATGATGCTTCTACAAATCTTGCTCTCAAAAATACGTATTATAATGCGAATGGTAAGCAATATAAGTCTCCTACAATCAAGCAGTCACTCTATATTATGACTGGCGATATTGTTTCAGAACAGGTATTCGATGCTATCAAGGCAAAAGATGAGTCACAGGTGTTGGGAGCATTTGAGGCTAAGACAACTTCGCCTTCATATTCTAATGGATGGAATGATGTCAATATCCAGATTGGTGTAGCTGTGTATGGCGGTGGTTATTCAACTGCAGCAAGTGGTACTTCATTGAATAATACAACTGTATTGAGATATACGGAAAAGTATAACAATGTCGATATGAAGTATAGTGGTTCTAAGGATGGAAATAGCAACTATGCCAATGGAATTGACATTGATAATGTTGAGGCCGTAATAAATTACGGTGGTAATACTACGATGCTGATTGCAGACGATCCTTCATACGCGGCTGAGCATATTACAATATCTCCGCAGACAATGAAGGTGGCAACAGAACTTGCAGATAATGCAGATTTGTTCCAGAAGTACTATATGGGTAGTGATGACAACTATCATTTTATCTCTACTGAAGGAAAGTACTTCAAGAACGGTCCTTGGCCAGCTGATATCAGTCGTACAGATCATAATTTCTATGAGGCTGATACAGAAGGCGGCATCTTTGGCGATGGTCACTTGTCATATACAGAGGGCTTCCGTAACTGTGAGCTTACAGGCTATGGATATGCAGAGCATACTATCAATTCTGGTAAGATCCTGAACACCTTCCAGCGTATGGATATGCTTCGTTTGAAGGATAACTGTATAAAACTGCTTGGTGCTCGTGACTATGCTACAAGTTCAACAGATGTTACTCCTTATTCAATCTCACGTGTGGCTGAGATTCAGATGGTCAGCTCACTTGATGGTAATAATCCTTTGACTGTTAGAATGCAAAAACGTGATGATGGTTCGGATGATCCGGATGATCCATTCCTTTTCGGTCATAAGATGCGTAACTATCTTGGCCTTTCAAATAATATCCGTTATGTGGGTGCTATCAAGACCAATGATGATTTCGCTACTGCAAAGTGGCATGGTAAGGATGGTCAATTGGGTGCTGGTGAATACTCTGGTTTGTCTTATAAGGATGTTAAGACCGACTATCTCAAATATCATCAGTATGCAAAAGGCATTACAGGTAATTCTTCTGTCGCAAAGGATGAAGTAAAGTATCAGAAACGTAATGAGGGTACAGCTCGTAACCTTATTGGTATTGCATCTGGTTATGCATTGAGAATCCGTAACGTACAGGAAACATACAATAATAAGGGTAAACTTACAGAAGCTGCATTCTATGGTCCTATCATAGGTGTGGCAGAGATTCGTCTTGTCAATGTTGATCCTGATGAGGCCGGTGGATATGTCTATGCGGATGACAGACATGCTTCAACAACAGCAGCTAATTACAAGAATTCTCTTTTGACTACGGGTAACTTTGTATTCCCATACGTTGAGAATCCGGATATGTTCGTTGTTGATGACTGTTTCCCTAATGGCTGGGAGCAGAATAAGGTGACTGGCAAGAAAAATAGTTCTCACTATTGGTATCTCACAGGTTACCACTTCTATTTGAATGCAAACATCTCTGCATACACATATAATAGTGCTGGTAATGCATTGGAATTTGAGTCTAATAGTGAAATTGACGAGAATGATGTTGAAGTTCTCAAAGGACTTGTTCCTGATGCTAAGGAGAAACTTTCTGTAGTAAGTTGGTCATTGCGTAGTGATCATCCGACTACATTCGAAAGTGATCTTGAAAAGCGTAACTATGATGATGATGCCAAGGATCACTCTGGATATGACCTAAAGGATAAGTATAAGTTATATATCAGTATTTCTGATAAGGCAAAATATTCAGATGCAGATAATGTGGTGCATTATCAACTGCCAATGAATTTTGATGCATCTATTCCAAAGGGTACTATACTTCCTGGCGAAATCATATCTGATATTTCACGCTTGTCATTCAAGCTCGTGGATAATGCAGATAATACTTCTTCCAAGTATTACACAGACCACATGGAGAAGCCGACAAAGGCGACACTTGTGCTTCGTGCACCTGCTTTCAGACTTGTTGAAGACCCTGAAACTGGTGAAGCTAAATATGTGACAGACAATACGAAGATGGCAATGTCTGTGTTCTACACAAAGAATGGAGATGACTATAAGGCAACATCAACAAATACAGCTCTTTCCGCAGGTACTGCATATTATTACAGAAATGTTGATACTGGTGAGTATGAGATGTTCTATGATGGAAATAACTTTATAAATAAAGTCTATACTAAGAGCAATGATCAGTATATAGGCCCTAAGAAAATTACGGAAATTAAGCCGACAACAAGTAATGTGTACTATGTAGAAGTGGAGCGTAGCTATACCTACACCATCTATCTGAATATTCAGTATATTCGGGGCCCATCTCCAGAAGGTAACATTACTATTGCGAACTGTGCGTTGCCTGGTGAGTATATCAAGGTAGATGCAAGTACTATTACCGTTGATGCAGACCAGTCAATGAGACCGCAGAATTTCTATTGGCGTATTGGTAAGCTCAATGCGGATGGTACAGCCTTCGAGGATGATTCTCCTTGGAGAAAGGAAGACGTAAATGACTCTTCTAAGGGATATCAGACTTGGCAGGTAGATACTAAACCAACAGGTATCTTTGCTGAATGTGAGCTTGAGCCTGATCGTAAAGATGTGCTTTATATTCCTGCATATTATTACATGAATGGTTATGGAGTGCAGTATGGCTTCGCTTCAAGGGAAACCCGAGAGGATCAGGACGATGAATATGTATTCTATCCTATCGACATAAAGAAGGATGAGGCTACTGGTAAGATTCTCGATCGCCTTGAGGTTCATAACTTCCACATGATGGATTCTCATGAGGATGGTGTAGATCTTTGTCTTGACAAGGCCGTGGAGCGTGCGAAGGATGAACCTAATGCTCAGCCACGCATCTATATTGGTGACGAAGCTGATATTAAGGCATTCGCAGAATTTGTCCGCACCAACAAGTATCATGGAGCTAATGCCCAGTTCATTTTGCTAAATGACTTGGTATTGCCTCCTGATTACGATGCTCCTGACGTATTTGAAGGTACGTTGCATGGTGATGGCTACATGATTACAGAAGGCAGACTGTTCAGAACTAATAAGGGTAATATCTATAACCTTGGATATGTGGACGGACAGATTGCCAGAAAGAATGAAGGTAAGTATCATTGTTGCTTCGAGAGCAAATATCAGAAGGTTTATGACATTGACGGAAATGACGTGCCATATACTGATGAAGACTTCAAGTATGGTAGGGTAGCATACGACCTTAACCAGTATAATATGAAGAAGGCTGAAAATGATGATTCATACACATACGTAGAGGATTACTATCGTAATGGTGATTATCAGTATGCACGTATAGCAGATGAGACTCTTGGCGTTACATCTGGTATCACATATCTGCGTAAGGGTAATGAGGTGGCAGCTAACCAGTCAGTTCCATATTATCACATTAAGAATCTGACTGCTCACAATATGGAGCATACAGCAGATATACGTTCTAAAGGTGATCATTGTGAGCCTCTGTTTGAAAAGAATGATATAAATGACTATCGTTTCTTCGGACAGAACCTTCAGGCAGAGCCTGAGATGTATCCATCTACGATAACATCTCACAATGTGACTGCGGCATTGAATCGCGTATGGCGTACAAATGGCTATTATGGTGACAACTATGCAGATAAGTTCTATTACAACGCTGCTATCCATAATGATACCTATATGGATACCTACGTTCTCAATCCAAATACAACGGCTGTGGACTTCAGCGTAAAGGATGATAACGCTACTGTATTCCATGGCTTTGGTACTGCAGATGAAGTAACAAGAAACCTCCTGGTTTATACGGCAAAGAACAACACATCTAAGGAGAACGAGGCCGTAGATGTTGTTTCCAAGGCGCTTTCATATACTAATGAAACTCCAGAAGGTGCTATCAGAGGTCATCATGTAATCAACAATAATGGATGGAAGACTTCAAAGCTTCATCTCGTGGATAAGCAGACATTCAATGCACCTATCGCATTCACAGTAACAGGTAGGTCATGGTATGTTCGTAATCCTGAGACTGAGACTGGATATGTAGAGAATGTAGGTACTGCATGGGAAAGCATCTGTCTGCCATTCGAGGTCAAGAAGTCAACACTTTCCGAGGGTATCCAGATGTACAACGAGAGTACTGGTGCTGCTTCTGATTTCATCAAGAACATCACATTCTTCTATGGAACACCAGCAGAGGGAACTACGGTGGCAAAGAACAAGAACACTCTTCGTCATCACTACTGGTTCCGCGAGTTGAAGGATGTGGAAGGCAATCAGGCTAACTTCGCTCGTCCTGACAATTCAATCTCAAACGGTGGCTTTGCTGCAAACATACCGTATATTGTCAGCTTCCCAGGAAGCAGATACTATGAGTTTGATATGACTGGTCAGACCATCACTTTTGAGAATTCAGGTAAAGCAGCAATCGGTGTTACCGATGATGCTCCAGTAACAGTTTCATCTGGGCCATGGACATTCATCTCTACCTTCGCTAACGAGGAGGCTGCTTCTAACAAGTATGCAATCGAGATTGGCGGTAATGGCGATGATATGGGTACTAAGTTCGAGAAGAATAAGCCTATCTATGCGTTCCGTGCTTATATGAGAACTGGTGGTTCTCATGCCAAGACAATGGCTAATAACTTTACTCTTGATGATGATGTAGTTTACATTAGTACGAACATCAAGAATATTGAGAGCCTTGATGAGGATGAGAACTCTGCAGATGTAGCAGGTGAGTATCTCCGTGTATATGATGCAGGAAACCACGCTATAGGAGTTGAAAGCTCATACGATACGAAGTTGACAATCTACACTTCTGCTGGTCAGATTGCTCGAATCCTTGATGTTCGTGCAGGTACAAGCAAGTACAGCGGCTTTGCATCTGGCATCTACATCGTTGGTCAGAAGAAACTCTCTGTCAAGTAATTTTCAGAGATATTTTAGAAAAAAAAGTGAATAGCTTTTGCTGTTCACTTTTTTTTTGCTAACTTTGCAAATTGTTAGGTTGGGAGCATAGACCTTCCAATCTAAAATGTTGTAATTATTTAGAAATACATATAAATCGTAAATCTTAAAACTATGAGTTTAATTGATCAGATCATTGCGCGTGCAAAGTCAAACAAGCAGCGCATCGTGCTCCCAGAGGCAGAGGAGGAGCGTACACTTATTGCTGCAGACAAGGTTCTGGAGCAGGATATTGCAGATCTTATCCTTATCGGTAATCCAGAGAAGGTAGCTGCATTGGCTAAGGAGAAGGGACTTACCCATCTCGACAAGGCAACTCTCATCGACCCTGAGAACTGTGAGAAGAGCGAGGAGTATGCACAGCTTCTTGCTGAGCTTCGTAAGAAGAAGGGTATGACTATTGAGCAGGCTCGTGAGCTTGTTAAGAATCCTCTCTATCTCGGTTGTATGATTATCAAGACTGAGGGTGCTGATGGTCAGATTTCTGGTGCACTCTCTACAACAGGCGACACACTTCGTCCAGCTCTTCAGATTATCAAGACAGCTCCTGGCATCACTTGTGTATCAGGCGCAATGCTTATGATTACTGAGACACCTCAGTATGGTGAGAATGGTGTTATGGTATTCGCTGACGTTGCCGTTACTCCAATGCCAGACGCAAATCAGCTCGGTCAGATTGCTGTATGTACAGCACAGACAGCTCGTTCAGTTGCAGGATTCGCTGATCCACGTGTTGCAATGTGTTCTTTCTCAACAAAGGGTAGTGCAAAGCACGAGGTTGTTGATAAGGTCGTTGAGGCTACAAAGATTGCCAAGGAACTTGATCCTACACTCAAGATTGACGGTGAGCTTCAGGCAGATGCAGCTCTCGTACCTGCAGTAGGTGCAAAGAAGGCTCCTGGTTCTGACATCGCAGGTAAGGCAAACGTGCTCGTATTCCCTAACCTTGAGGTTGGTAACATCAGCTATAAGCTTGTTCAGCGTCTCGGCAATGCCGTTGCTCTCGGTCCAATCCTTCAGGGTATCGCTCGTCCTGTAAACGATCTCAGCCGCGGCTGCTCTGTAGAGGACATCGTAAATCTCGTAGCTATCACAGCATGCCAGGCAATGGATGCGAAGAAGTAGTAAATTATAAAATGAAAAATTAAAAATTAAAATACAGGTTAGTATTATTCCGTGATGGCATGTATAATGAAGACTCTCCGCTTGGCGTAAAAAGCCGATTGTTTGCTGTGCGTATTACGAAGATGGTGAATTATCTTCTGAAAAATCGCAGTAAAACTTTAAAACCTGTATATGATCAGATTTTAAGGTCGGGGACTTCTATCATGGCAAATGTGGCAGAATCTGAATTTGCTCAGAGCCGTGCTGATTTCAAGAATAAGTTACAGATAGCTTTGAAAGAGGCAAATGAAACCAAGAGGTGGCTTTATTTGTTGTATAATAGCGAAGCCTTAACTCAACGTGAGTTTGATAGCATGAACGTTGATTGCAGTGAATTGGTTGCAATGTTGGTTGCTTCTGTGAATACATCAAGAAAGAATGGAGGCTATGAAGAGATTAGAGACCATTCATCGGAAGGCATGGTGTCAGATTGCGATGTTTCGTTGCCCTTCTAGACTATACTGTATTTTTCATTTTTCACTTTTCATTTTTCATTTAAATATTTAAGCATGAAAATTTTAGTTTTGAACTGCGGTAGCAGTTCCATCAAGTACCAGCTCTTTGAGATGGAGACAAAGACCGTTCTTGCAAAGGGCGGTATTGAGAAGATTGGTTTGCCAGGTGCATTCATCAAGTTCAATGCAAAGGATGGCAGCAAGAAGGTTATCGAACAGGAGATTCCTGAGCACACAGTAGGCGTTGAGCTTATCTTCAAGGTGCTTACAGATCCAGTAGAGGGCGCATTGAAGTCACTCGACGAGCTGGATGCAGTTGGTCATCGTATGGTGCACGGTGGTGAGAAGTTCGCGAAGTCTGTTATCCTCACTCCAGAGGTTATCGAGGCATTCAAGGCTTGCAACGACCTCGCTCCTCTCCACAACCCTGCAAACCTCAAGGGTGTAGATGCTGTTACTGCACTTCTCCCAAAGATTCCACAGGTAGGCGTATTTGATACAGCATTCCACCAGACAATGCCACAGAAGGCATTCATGTATGCTATCCCTTACGATATGTACGAGAACTACGGTGTTCGTCGCTACGGTTTCCACGGTACATCTCACCGCTATGTATCTGCTCGTGCTCTTGAGTTCCTCGGCATGAAGGCAGAGGGTAGCAAGGTAATCACAGCGCACATCGGTAACGGTGGCTCTCTTGCTGCTGTTAAGGATGGCAAGTGTCAGGACACATCAATGGGTCTCACTCCACTTGAGGGCGTAATGATGGGTACACGTTCTGGTGATATCGACGGCGGTGCAGTTTCTTTCATCCAGAAGAAGCTCGGTCTTGATGCAGACGGTATCTCTAACTACCTCAACAAGAAGTCTGGTCTTGCTGGTATCTCTTGCAAGTCAAGTGATATGCGTGAGGTATTCCAGGCTGCATCTGAGGGTGATGCTAAGTGTAAGCTCGCTATTGATATGTACACATACCGCATCAAGAAGTATATCGGCTCTTACGCTGCTGCTCTCGGCGGTTGTGACGTACTCGTATTCACCGCAGGTGTATGTGAGAACCAGTCAGATATCCGTGAAGCTATCTGTGAGGATATGGAATGGATGGGCATCAAGCTCGACAAGGAAAAGAACGCACAGATCCACGGTGAAGAGGCTATCATCTCTACTCCAGATTCAAAGGTAACAGTTGTTGTTATCCCAACTGATGAGGAACTGATGATTGCATCTGATACGATGGAACTTGTTAAGTAAAGTAAATTATAAAATGAAAAATGAAAAGTGAAAAATACAGGTTTGTAAATTATAAAATGAAAAATTAGAAATTATAAAAATACAGATTGTTATTTGCGCGTATGGCTTTTACCCTAAAACATGTAATCTGTATTTTTCATTGTTCATTTTTCATTTAAATTCTAACTTGTATTTTATAATTTTTCATTTTTCATTTTTTTCATTTCCCTAATTCTATGCCTAAACTCCTTTCCCTCATAATCCTGTCATTTTTCGCCCTAAACGTTTTAGCCCAAAAGACCTTTACCTTTGGAACCAGCGTCAACCCACAAGGGGTTACGTTTGAGGTTGATTCCAAGGGATTTGTCATTGGCGGTAAACATGTACTGCCTGTAATGGGCGAGATACACTATGCTCGTGTGCCGGCAAAGGATTGGCGAAGGGAGATACAAAAGATGAAGGCTGGAGGCATCACCATTGTTGCTACATACGTATTCTGGATTCACCATGAGCCAGAGGAAGGGCATTGGAACTGGGCAGATAATATGAACCTTCGGGAGTTCCTTGAGGTGTGCAAGAGCGAGAACATGCCTGTGGTGCTTCGCATAGGGCCATTCTGTCATGGGGAGGTATATCAGGGCGGTTTCCCCGATTGGGTGGTGCAACGCCATGTAAGCAACCCGACGGAGTATAAGGTGCGCTCTATGGCAAAAGGTTTTATAAAGGAGGTAGAGCAACTTTACTACAACATTTTTGGACAGGTAAACGGATTGCTGTGGAAGGATGGCGGTCCTGTGGTTGGTGTGCAGATAGAGAACGAATGTCGAGGACCTTGGAGCTATTATATGACCTTGAAGGATATTGCCGTAAAGGCAGGCTTTGATGTGCCTTTTATGACTCGTACTGGCTGGCCTAAGCTGAATGGCAAGGAAGAGTTTGGCAAACTCCTTCCTCTTTATGGCGACTATGCCGACGGCTTCTGGGATCGTAAATTGAGCGATATGCCAGGCGAGTATGCCAAGGCATTTATCTTCAAGGATAACAGAATGAGCGGTGCTATTGCTACCGAGACTTTTTCTGCCGATGAACTCAAGGAAACTGAAAATAGTAAATTAACTTACCCTTACCTCACTTGCGAACTTGGTGGCGGTATGATGCCTTCATATCATCGTCGCATCAATATGAGCGGTAATGAGGCTATGCCATTGGCTATATGCAAACTCGGTAGCGGAAGTAATCTCCCGGGCTATTATATGTATCATGGCGGCACAAATCCATATAACTTGGCACATACTATGGCTGAGACGCAGAAAACGGCTGTTACCAACTATAACGATATGCCTTATATGACATACGATTTCCAATGCCCTCTTGGCGAGATGGGACAGCCTAATGACATCGCCTTTCATCAGACACGCTTCCTGCATCAGTTTCTTGCCGATTGGGGGGAGGAGTTGTCTCAAATGGATGTAGATACTCTCTCCGAGCACTATGCCCGTCGTGGCTGCTTTGAGTTTTATAATGACTATGTGAGAATGCATAACGAATCGGGTAGGGCGTATGTTCGTCCTGTAGATATGCCGTTCCTCGGATATACTATTACCGCCGATGCTCAGCCTTTCTGCAAGGTTGGCGATACTATCTATTTCATTCCTATAAAGGGGATGAAACCAACCATAGCCATAAGACCCTCTAAATCCACCTTAAAGGGGGACTTGAAACGCGAAAAACATTATCTTTTAAAGGAAGGTAAAAGCCTCCCTTTAAGGGAGGTTGGGAGGGTCCTCTTGTTATCTCCCCAACAGGCTCGCCGTGCCTATAAGATTGACGGCAAACTGCATTTCGCCCAGCACGAAGGAGGCATTCTTTATAAGGATGGCGACAGAATAGTGGAGGAATACTGGCACCAAACTGATGATAGGGTAGAGGTGAACAAGGTACGTGAGGCTGATGCGCCCCGTGAGATTGTCATGGGCAGACAGAAGGTTGCTGCTATGCCAGAGGATGCAGATTTCGACCATGCAGCCGTATATACGATAGGTATTGACTCCACCCTTGCCGCTCATGCTGATAGCGCTTTCCTCAGAATTGACTATGCAGCCGACTGTGCCCGTATCTATGCCGACGGCAAACTCGTACAGGATAATTTCTGGAACGGCAAGCCTATGCTTGTCCGTGTCTCAGATCTAGTGGGCAAGAAAGTGGAACTGCGCATTCTCCCACTCCGCAAAGATGCCCCAATCTATCTCCAGAAAGAGCAAAAAGCCATACTCGAAGCCTCTGAAAACGCCCTCCTCACGCTCACAAAGGTCAGTGTCATTATGAGAACCACAATCCCTGTTCCTATGTAATTCCCTTGCAATTCCCCATGTAAGTCCCATTTCTCGCCCATTCTTAGGAATGATTTTCCCCATGACCCTATTTGATAGATACACTTTCTACCTAAATTTTAGTTATAAATAATGTGAATTCGATGAAATGAATTTAGTAAGTAACTCACGTTAAATAAACGCAGAGACGCGAAGCCACAGAGTTTTTCTTTTACGAACACGAAACTCACAGAACGAACGAAATTTTCGTTTCTTTTGTGCTTTTCGTGTTCAGAAAACAAACTTTGCGACTTCGCGTCTTCGCGTTCTAAATAATTTTCAATTATCAATTATCAATTTTCAATTCGTTACATGCAGCTTTCCACGCCGAGAGTAGTCGCTATGGCGGTAAGCACAGCCGCCAGCGTCTGGAGAATGAATTTCCATGTTTCCTTTTTCATTTTTACAAAGCAAATTAGAGGGTTAAAAATTGAAGTGAAATCTCTGCTTGCGCAGAGAGGTGGAAAGTAAATTAGAAGTAAATTAATTCAGTAAATTATATTCAGTAAATTATTATTTTAGGAAATTAAAATTTAATGCAGGTTTCGCAGGTAATGAATTGCCTGGAAGGCAATACTATGAGTAACCCCGTACATACGAGTGAAACGAGGATGTGCGGGGGAATAA
>Ga0310695_10001623_pt1 | contig 51856 bp, 29 predicted proteins | sample RumenRJG_04DNA_FD_203882 | JGI IMG/M metagenome (GOLD analysis project Ga0310695, IMG submission 203882) | Bovine rumen microbial communities from Lethbridge, Alberta, Canada - RJG_04 (v2) (version 2) | ecosystem: Host-associated > Mammals > Digestive system > Stomach > Rumen | place: Canada... | reverse complement strand
CCACAGGAAACGTTCGCGCCACCCTGCCACAATGCCAGCCACGAAGAGCAGCATCACCAGGAAGACAACGGCATACTGCGCCTTGTAGTCGTATGCCACGAAGACGGGCCGGCCGCGGTTGACGTCACCCAGCAGGTGGTCTTGGTGCAGCTGGATGCTCTCGCCGAAGAGGTTCTCCACGACAGAGCGCAGGCGCGGCAGGTCCTTGTCGGTCCACATGAAGTAGGGACTGTCCACCACCTGGCGCTTCCTTCGCGCCTCCTCCTTCTTCTTGTCGCGCTCCAAGCGTTTGGCAAACTTCTTGTCGCGGGCCGCCCGGGCCAGTTCGTTCACCTCTATCTTCTCGTGCTCGGGCAGGTAGAACGCATGATACATCAGCTGATAGCCGCCGAAGAGCAACAGCAGCGGCAGCACGTAGGCCAGCAGGATATGCCGCGGGGAGAACGCATGCTTGCGATTGACAAACAGGTCGGCCAGCCCCATCTTCACGCAGTTGGTCAGCGTGATACCCGACGAGAGGAAAAGCAGCGAGGCTGTCTGCCACCACTTCATCAGCTGTCCGCGCTTCATGTATGTACCTGCCATGTAGAGGGTCATCGTCAGGAAGAAGAGCGTCATGGCGAAATGGTCGGGCACGAAGACGGTGAGCATGATGCTGGCAAAGCTATAGAAGAAGGCTGTGAGCAGATAGGCATCACCCTTCCTGACGCCCACCACATGACGCAGCGTGCGGAAGAGCCACACAAAGCTGTACAGACTGAGCACCGTATAGAGCACGGCCGCGATATAGACGGCATAGCTGTCGTGGCTGTTGCCCCGCAGCAGGTCGTTGAGCAGCGAGAAGGGATAGAGGTAGGCCGACATCAGCGGATGGCGGAAGAGTGCATAGACCACGCGCCAGCGCGTGATAACGAGGTCGACGTAAGGGTCGAAGCCCGACACGATGAAGCCTTTGACGATGTTCTCCCAGAACGAACCGCTCTTCGAGAACTGCCCGCCATAGCGGATCACCATCATGCTGTTGAGGGCGACGAAATAGAGCAGGGCGACCAGGGCAGGCCACCGTTCCTCCTTGCGAATCTTGAACAAATCGAGCTTTCTCTCCATGTTGCTTTGCCTTTTTTTGCTAAAAAACGCTGCAAAGTTAATCATTTTCTGCTTCATTTGTATGCTATTCGCACAAAATTCAGTATTTTTGCACAAGATTTTATGCCTATGAAATATCCATCAAAGAACGACGTGGCCGTGTTGATACTCTTCTTCAACCGCCCCGACCACCTTCGGGAGGTGTTCGAAGAAGTCAGAAAGGCCCGCCCCGCGCAGCTCTTCCTCTATCAGGACGGACCGCGTGGCGAGCGCGACATGGCGGGCATTGAGGCTTGCCGCGAGGTGGTAGCCGACGAGCAGATCGACTGGCAGTGTCAGGTACACCGCAACTATCAGGAGCAGAACCGCGGCTGCGATCCGTCGGAATATCTCTCGCAGAAGTGGGCCTTCAGCATCGTCGACAAGTGCATCGTTCTGGAAGACGACGACGTGCCGTCGCAATCGTTCTTCCCCTTCTGCAAGGAGATGCTCGACCGCTATGCCGACGACGAGCGCATCTGGATGGTGAGCGGCTTCAACATCGACGAGGTGACACCCGACGTCAGCGACGACTACTTCTTCACCCAGACGTGCAACATCTGGGGATGGGCGTCGTGGCGGAGGGTCATCGACCGGTGGGACGGCCAGTATTCGTTCCTCGACGACCCGACAACGATGCAACAGCTGCGTGCCGTCATGCAGCAGCGACGATACAACAAGAAGTTCCTGCAGATGCTCTACGACCACCGCGCCTCGGGGAAGGAATACTACGAGACCATCTTCTGGGCAAGCATGATTCTCAACTCGGGCTTGGCCATCATGCCCACGAAGAACCTCATCAACAACATGGGACTGACGGCCGACTCCACCCACTTCACCGGCAGCATACACACCACACCGCGCGCCTACCGCCGCATCTTCACGATGAAGCGCCACGAGCTGCAGTTCCCCCTGCGCCATCCGCAGCACATCATCGAGCATGTGGCCTTCAAGGAGCGGCTCTACCGCGTGCATGCCTGGGGGCATCCGTGGCTGAAGGTGTCGCGCTCGATAGAAGAGCTGCTGCTCAACCTGCGCTACGGCAACTTCGCCATCATCGGCAAGGCCATCAAAAACCGCCTGCGCATCCTCACCGGCCGAAGGCATTATGCATAAATGGAAGAAAACCTAAAAGACAAAACAGCACGCGGCCTCTTCTGGGGAGGCTTGAGCAACGGCGTCCTGCAGTTGCTCAACCTTGCTTTTGGCATCATCCTGGCCCGGCTGCTCTCACCTTCCGACTATGGCATGGTGGGCATGCTCCAGGTGTTCTCCTTAGTGGCCATCGCCCTGCAGGAGAGCGGACTGAACGTCGCGCTCATCAACAAGAAGGACCTGCGCCACGAAGACATCAACGCCGTCTTCTGGTTCAGTCTGACGGTGAGCATCACCCTATACCTTATATTATATGCGTGCGCGCCTGCGATAGCTGCTTTCTACAAACAGCCGCTGCTCACACCGTTGGCACGCTTCACCTTCCTATCGTTCGTTATCTCGTCGCTCGGCATCTGCCACAACGCTGTGCTCATGCGCGAGCTGAAGGTGAAGCAGAATGCCATCATCATGATGGTGAGCCTCCTCGTCAGCGGCACGGTCGGTGTCGTCATGGCTTGGCACGGCATGGCCTACTGGGGCTTGGCCACGCAGTCGATGGTCTACATCGCCGGTGTCGCCCTGGGCCGCTGGATGGTGAGCGGGTGGAGACCGACATTATTTTCGAGGTACGAGGTACGAGGTGCGAGGTACGAGAATAGCGAAGCGTGGTACGAGGAACATTTTCGGGGGTACGAAGGTACGGAGGTACGAGGGTGCGAGAATAGTAATGAAGCGCAGGCAACAGAGCCTGATAGTAATCTCGCACCCCCGTACCCCCGCACCCCCGCACCCCCGAAAGGCAATCTCGCACCCCCGTACCCCCGTACCCCCGTACCCCCGAAAAAGCTCTTTGCCCCACTGAAGACCCTCCTACCCTTCAGTCTGAAGATTATGGCGGCCAACCTCATCACCATCCTGAACAACAACATCTTGACCGTCTTGCTGGGCCGACTGTTCAACGAGCGCGAGGTGGGCTTCTACAACCAGGCATCCAAATGGAACCAGATGGGCTACTCGGTCATACAGGGGATGATCGTCAGTGTGGCACAACCCGTGATGCGGCAGGTGGAGAGCGACCGCGAGCGCCTGCTCCGCGTGTTCCGCAAGATGCTGCGCTTCGCTTCGTTCGTCTCGTTCCCCTGCATGTTCGGCCTTGCCCTCGTCGCTCCCGAGCTTATCACCATCGCCATCACCGACAAATGGCTGCCGTCGGCCCGTCTGATGCAGATGGTGTGCATCGGCGGGGCTTTCCTGCCCTTGCACCAGCTGATGTACCAGCTCCTGGTGAGCAAAGGGCGCAGCGACGTGTGCCTGTGGAGCACCATCGTCTTCGGATTGGTACAGCTGGCCACTGTGCTCGCCTGCAGTCCATGGGGCATCACTGCGATGGTGGCAGCCTTCGTGGCCGTGAATATTCTCTGGACCCTCGTATGGTGGTGGCTGGTCAGACAGCAGACGGGGTTGTCGCTCTGGCTCTTCCTGCGAGACCTGCTGCCCTTCCTGCTCATCGCCGCCGCCTGCATCCTTGCGGCAGCATGGGCCGCTTCGTTCGTGCCCAACGTCTACCTTTCCCTCATGGTCAAGGTGGTCGTTGCCGTCGCCCTCTATCTCGTAGCCATGCAGCTGCTCCATGTGGCGACCTTCCGCGAGTCGCTGACCTATCTCAGAAAGAGAAACAAGGCATAAAAAAATAATGTTAAAATAAGAGGAAAAAGCAATCGCTACAGCGTGCTTTTTTGTAATTTTGCAGGGTGAGGCAACAGGCATCGGAAACGAAGAATTAAGAACTTACAAGCACGAAAGCATCTACGACCTGCAGGGACGCAAGATGGGTAGCAACTCGTCAACGCTCAGAAAAGGTCTCTATATCATCCGCTCGGCCGAAGGTCGCTTGCAAGGCAAGAACGACAGGAAAGTCGTGAAATAGTCCACTCACGCCTATCCGTCTATCTTACATCTTAGGGCCGGCTGTGCAAGCCTCTTGCACGGCTGGCTTTTTTATATATTCCGCATTTTCAAGCAAATTTCGTGCATTTCACAATAATTATCATTTGTCAATTGTCAATTATCAATTATATTCACTACCTTTGCACCCGACTTGCAAAGCGCAAGTTAAAGGGGTGCTGCGGCAGGTGCCGTGGCTGAGATGATACCCTCTGACCTGATCCGGGTAATGCCGGCGTAGGAAAAGTTATGGGCGAAACCCTTTATCTCTTATTTATTAAAGGTATTCAAATATGAAGAAAACACTGATGATGGCTCTGGCCATCGCTACGACAGGCAGCGCTTTGGCTCTGCCCGAGGCAATTCATGCAACAACAGGCAGCGCCTTGGCTCTGCCCAATGTTCAGTATGCTGGGGTTTTACCGCAGCAAGAAGACCCCGACTCCCTCCGTATGGAGCAGCTGCAGGAGGTGGTGGTGAAGGGTGTATGGGCATCGAAGGATGCACCCTTCGCCGTGGCAAACATCAAGAAGCAGGAACTGCAGCAATTCTCGAAGACTGGACAGGAGCTGCCCTTCCTCTTCGCACAGACACCAGGCATCCTCGCATGGAGCGAGAACGGTGTAGGCACCGGCACCTCCTATATGCGCATCCGTGGTGCCGGCGGCTCGCGCATCAACGTCACCATCGACGGCATACCCCTCAACTCGCCTGAAGACCAGACGGTGTTCTGGGCCAACATGAACTCATATGCCTCGCTCCTCGGCGGCGTGCAGATACAGCGAGGCGTGGGAACATCGACCAACGGCGACGGTGCCTTCGGCGGTACCATCGCACTCTCTACGAAACAACCCTCGCTGAAGCCATCGGCAGAAATCAGCTTTTCGTACGGCTCGTACAACACCAAAAACGGGGGCGGACAGTTCTCTACCGGTCTGCTCTGGGACCACTTCATCTTCGACGGCGCCTACCACGAGACGCAGACCGACGGCTATATCCACGGCACGAGTGGACGCTCGGGCTCTTACTACGGCGGTCTCCGCTATGTAAGCGACGACTTTGTCGTTGCCTACAAAAACATCGGCAACTTCGAAAAGACCGGACAGGCCTGGAATGCCGTGACGGCTGGCAACGACGACCTCTCGCTGATGGACGGAACCTACGGGGCCAACACAGGCATCAAGACCTACAAAGACCTGTACAATGTTGGTCTGGGCCGCTACAACTCGCTCTACGAACACCTCACCTACGATGCCGAGGGCAACTTTGCGCGCGATGCCAATGGCAACTACCTCACCGAGCGCTATCAGGTCAACACCCAAAACCCAACACCCAATACCTTCCTTTGGGACAAGACAACCGACAACTTCTGGCAGAACCACAACATCCTTTCGGCTGCTTGGGACATCAACGAACACTGGAAGTCGACGGCCTCGCTCCATTACACCCACGGCTACGGCTACTACAAGGAGTTCCGCTTCGACAACAAGGTGAAGAAGCTGGGCCTGCCCAATGCCCAATTCAGCGACCTACAGGGCGTGAAGCGCACCGACTGGATACGTAAGAAAGGGCTGCGCCAGAACAACTACGGAGCACTGTGGAACCTGAACTACAGCGACAACCAGTGGGACATCATCGGCGGCGTATCGTTCCAGCAGTTCCACAGCAAGCACTTCGGCTACGTCACCTATCTGAGCGAAGACATCTTGCGGCAGATGCTGTTAAGCAAGGGCGACTACCGCTACTACGACTCTGATGCCGACAAGTTCGACGGCAACATCTTCGTCAAAGGAACCTACCACATCAACAACGACTTCGATGTCTTCGGCGACCTGCAATATCGCCACGTGGCCTACCAGACCGACGGCTACAACGACAAGTTCGTCTACAACGAAGACACCTATCTCTACGACAAGCACTACCTCGACATCGACAAGACCTACCACTTCTTCAATCCCAAGGCTGGTCTGAGCTACCACAACGGGCCGCACCGAGCCTTCGCCTCTGTAGCCCTGAGCCACCGTGAGCCGGAGCGTAACAACTTCACCGACAACGGCAACTACCCCGCACCGAAGGCTGAATCGCTCATCGACTACGAGCTGGGCTACCAGTTTGGCACACCCACCTTCCGCGCCGGAGCAACGCTCTACTATATGGACTACAACAACCAGTTTGTGCAGACCGGCCAGACGAGTGATATCGGTGAGCCCCTCACCACCAATATCAAGGACTCCTACCGCATGGGCATCGAGCTGACAGCCGCCTGGGACATTGCTCCCTGGCTCACCCTCGAGGGCAATGCCGCGCTGAGCGAGAACAAGCTGAAGGATTTTTCCGAATATGTGGAAGACTGGGACGACTACAACTATGGCAAGGATGAGGCCGCACGCCAGTATGCTATCGAGCATTATCATATCGACGGCAACGGCGACGAGCTGCGTGAGTTCCACTACAGCGATGCCACACTGGCCTTCTCGCCGTCGGCCATCCTCAACGGCTTCGTCAACTTCCACCTGAAAGGCTTCCAGGCCGTATGGCACACAGGCTACGTCAGCCGGATGTATCTTGACAACACCGAGCACCGCGACCGCTCGCTGCCTGCCTACTCGCTGACCAACGTCAACCTCAGCTACACCCTTCCCTTGAAGTATTCCGGCCTGAAGGAGATGGTGTTCGGCCTGAACTTCAACAACATCTTCAATGCCCACGTAGCCACGAGCGGATGGGTCTATTCGGCCGTCGCTGAGAGTTACGGCCACACCAACGACAACCGCTACTATCAGATAGGCTTCAACCCCACTGCCGGCTTCACGGCTATGGGCAGTGTGACCCTCCGTTTCTAAAGGAATACAATAACGAGAGAATCGCTTACGCCTCAGAACATGATGCGTAAGCGATTCTCTTGTTACATATCACCCGATGCAGGAAAAAGAGAAAAAATGCCTTCTTCTGACAGATTTCTTCTAAAAACTGCATCAAAATCAATAAAAACTTGTATCTTTGCACCAAGTATTGCTGAAAGCACCGTAGACGATGCAGGTCTCGACAGCGAGGCACAAAGTCCCTAAGCGCAGGGTGGCAGTACGATTTTTGTGGGTAGAACAATAACAAGCGTTTGCTGTTTATTCAATAACGTTCGGGAAACTTGGCGGTGGAAAGAACGAAACAACAGAGTAAATGCAGATGCCCGATAGTGGGCACTGCTACATCTGTTGTTTCAGGTTTCCGCCAAGTACCTCCGAACGAGATGTGGTTTAAGTGTCCACATTTCGTTTCTTTGATTGGTGCTTGGCGGAAATCGTGTTATCTGAATCTTACATGACAGGCTCTTAGATTTAGTGATGGCCCACATCATTAAACGATAAAGCTATGGCTGCTATTAACGACCTGATAGAACAGATAGAGGACGAAGGGCTGCGACAGCGCATCAACGAAGAGTTGCGCAGGCTGCTGAAGCAAAAGAAGTTTGGGCTGGTGTTCGAGGAGCATCAGCCTGAAGGACTGACAGAAAGCCCCATCTATCCTTACTTACAGAAGATAGACCAAGTAGAGCATGCGCCAGACGACTCGCTGTGGCACACGCTGATAGAGTCTGACAACTATTATGCCCTGCAACTCTTGGCCTATCTTTATCCTGGTATGGTGGACTGCATCTATATCGACCCGCCTTACAATACCGGAGCCCGTGACTGGAAGTACAACAACGACTATGTGGACTCCTCCGACCAGTACCGCCACTCCAAATGGCTCTCCATGATGAAGCGTCGCCTGAAGTTGGCAAAGAAACTGCTGAACCCTCGCGACTCGGTGCTGATTGTCACCATCGATGAAAAGGAGTATCTGCATTTGGGATGTCTGTTGGAAGAAATGTTTCCAGAGGCGAGGATGCAGATGGTGAGTAGTGTGATAAATAATGGTGGAGTTAGACGCGGGTCTGAGTTCTCTCGCACGGATGAATATCTTTTCTTCATAATGTTTGGAGAAAGCGCACCACAAGCATTACCACTTTGTGAAGAATGGTTTGGTAATGTAAAAAATACGAATCGTAACAAACTTCGTTGGCGCGAATTCAAACGCAGTGGTTCGCATAATTTAAGAATTGACCGGCCAAACCAATTTTATCCAATCTTTGTCAATAATGATGGAAAAAGCATTCATTCTGTTGGCTCGACCTATCATGGAAATAATTATAAAGAGGTTGAAGCTCCCAAAGGTGCTGTAGCTATATGGCCAATTTTCCCTGATGGCAGAGAAGGATGTTGGGTTTATCAGTCTGAAGGCTTTAAGAAATTACACGCTAAAGGCTATATAAGATTAGGAAGGTTTACAAATGTCGGAATGACTATCTCATACTTAGCTGAGGGTGAACAAAAGAAAGTTGAAAGCGGTGAGTTTAAATTAATAGGTTATGCAAATGACGGTTCCATAATTACTGACGGCGAAGGATTTGAAGCAAAAGTTATCCCTGGAACAAACTGGCAGATAAACTCGCACAATGCAAGTGAATATGGTTCTAAGTTTATCAATAGTATTCTCGGCTCTGGCCGTTTCTCCTTCCCCAAATCCCTCTACGCTGTCCACGACACCATCCGTTTCTTCGTAGCCAACAAACCCAATGCTTTGATTGTTGACTTCTTCGCTGGCTCTGGCACTACACTTCATGCTGTGAACCTGCTGAATGCAGAGGATGGCGGTCATCGCCGTTGCATCATGGTGACGAACAACGAGGTGAGTGAGCAGGAGGCCAAGACGTTGACGAAGCAAGGCTATAAACCTGGCGATGACGAATGGGAGCGATTGGGCATAGCCCGCTATGTAAACTGGCCGCGGACAGTGTGTTCCATAGAAGGCCACGACGTGAATGGGCAACCGCTGAAAGGCGAATACCTGGGTACTGACCACCGCCAGATGAAAGACGGTTTCGAGGCCAACTGCATCTTCTTCAAACTCGATTTCCTCGACAAGACACAAGTGGCACTCGGACGACAGTTCCGCGAACTGTTGCCATTGCTCTGGATGAAAGCAGGTAGCATAGGTCCCTGTCCTGCTCTTGAATCAGACGATATCCCACAGATGATGGTGCTGCCGGAGAATGGCTTTGCCGTGCTGACAGACGAAAAGGCTTTCAGCCAATTTGTGGAGCAAGTCAACAGCGAGGACAGCATCCGAATGGTGTTTCTCGTAGTGGATAGCGACTCGCTCTACAGAGAGATGACACACAGTTTCCCACGGCGACAGACCTGCCAACTGTATCGTGACTATTTAGACAACTTCCGTATCAACCCAACAAGATAACTTTAGAAAGATGATAGACGAACTGCTAACCTTCCAGAAGCGAGCCTTAGAGAAACTGCGCAATCATTGTGCTGCAGCCCACAACGAATACCGACAGAGCCGGCAGAACCAAGTGGTATCGTTCACTGCTCCGACTGGTGCTGGCAAGACCATCATCATGGCCTCGCTGATAGAGGACATTCTGTTTGGTACGGAACACTATGTGGAACAACCTGATGCCATCTTCGTATGGCTCTCTGACTCGCCAGAACTGAACCAGCAGTCGAAAGAGAAAATAGACGTGAAGTGCGACAAAATCAAAATGCACCAATGTGTGGTCATCAGCGATGACTCTTTCGACAGAGAGACGTTGGAGGAAGGGCATATCTACTTCCTGAATACTCAGAAACTAAGCCGTTCGAGCAACCTGACCCAACATTCCGACAACCGCCAGTACACGATATGGGAGACGCTGGCCAATACCATCAGCGACAAAGCCGACAAGCTCTACTTTATCATCGATGAGGCTCACCGAGGCATGCGAGGCCAGGAGGCAGGACGTGCCACCAGCACGATGCAGAAGTTTATCCTGGGCAGCGAGAAAGACGGTTTGCCGCCAGTGCCAGTAGTGATAGGCATGTCGGCCACGATAGAGCGGTTCAATCAGTTGGTTAAGAATTCCGCTGCTACCAATCGCCCTGTGCGAGTATTACCAGATGAGGTACGCTCATCAGGACTGCTGAAGGATAGAGTCATCATCTATTATCCCAAGGATGCCAACGAGCAGAAGGATATGGCCGTATTGCAGGCTGCTACTGACGAATGGCTGCAGAAGTGCCTGCATTGGGAAACGTTTTGCCGAGAACAGCATCACTGGATGGTAAAGCCGGTCTTTGTGGTACAGGTGCTGAATGGCTCGGGCGATGTGCTGTCAGAAACCAAACTCGATGACTGCCTGGCCAAGATAGAGGAGCGGCGGGGCGATAAGTTCGTCAAGGGCGAGGTGGTGCATGCCTTTGGTGATACAAAGTGCACATTGACCATCAATGGCTTGGAAATACCGTATGTGGAGCCTTCAAAGATACAAGATGACAAACAGCTGAAGGTGGTGTTCTTCAAAGAAACGCTTTCAACAGGCTGGGACTGCCCGAGGGCAGAAACCATGATGTCGTTCCGACGATATGTGGATGCCACAGCCATTGCGCAGCTGTTAGGGCGAATGGTGCGCACACCGATTCATCAGCGCATCATGGTGGACGACATGCTAAACGATGTTCAGCTCTTCTTGCCTCACTTCGATGCAAAGATGGTCAAGAAGGTGGTTGACGAGTTGCAGAACGAGGAGGGCGGCGAACTGCCTACAGAAGTTATTGGTGACCAGATAGAACATGGCACATACACCGTGCTGACAGCGAAAAAGACTGTCCGCAGGGTGCGGCCTGTTGATGTAGGACCAACATTGTTTGACCAACTATTCAATAATACTGAGAATCCTATTGGAACTCGAACATACCAACCTGCTGACCAACGCCAACGGGCGCAAAGTAAGCCAAAGACTCCTGTGGTCAATCCTGAACCGATAGACTTCGAGTATGACGAGATAGACCGTCCTCGGATAGTCAACTTTATCAACAATCTTGCTCTGCCAAGCTATCAAGTACGACCCTATCAACAGAGCAACTATCTGAATTCGCTCTTTGCACTCTGTCGCTTCTTGCTCATCTCTGGTTTGGATGTCAATGCAAAGGAGGGTGTCATAAGTACTATTGTGGAGAGGATCAATGAATACGTCAACAGGCTGAAACAGTCAGGAAAGTATCAGGCAGCGAAAGAAAAGGTAGAAAACTTCGAGATGTTTGCTACGGTCTATGATGCTTTTGGTGAACAGATAAAGGCAGAGCCTGTCAAGAATATGTTCTCTGAGACTGACGTGGATATAGAGCGGCAGTTGCGCATAGCTGAGCGACAACTGGGGAAAGAAGGGGTCGCTATAGCTTACGGCCGAAAATATGATGACCCTAATCGCCAGGGTAGTTATATGATAGATGTGATTCTTTTCGTTTGCGATGAAGAGCAGATGTGCGGCCTGCATGCTTTTGCGAAAACGGCTTATCACCAGTTGAACGATCGATATAGGCAAAGAACAACCCGGCTTTCTGATGCGCTGAAGACCCAATACCGAAACATCGTCCGCGATAGTGCAGAGGTATCGGAAGTGCCTTTCTTCTTGGGCGAGAATATCATGTTTCGCAATGATGAAGAGGGCGAAGAATATAGCGACCACCTATTTGTCAACGAACAGACGGGCACCGCCCGCATCAAGCTGAATGGCTGGGAAAAACGTGTGATAGACGAGGAACGCAAGCATGAGGACTATCGCTGCTGGTATCGCAATCCCTCACGCGGCAGCGATGCTTTGGCCCTATACCATATTTATAAAGGGGTAAAGAAGCAGTTCTACCCTGACTTCCTGATTATACGCAAGGAATTTGGCGGCGACTATATCCTCGACATCTTGGAGCCTCACGACCCTGGACGCGATGACAATGTCAGCAAGGCCAAGTCGTTGGCACAATATGCAACGGAGAATCCATCCATCGGTCGTGCCCAACTCATCCGCATGGTCAAAACACCGACAGGAGAAGCCCTGAGCCGTCTCGACTTCGCTGCCCATAGCGAGCTGCGGGAGAAAGTGGCCGTAATCAACACGCCAGACGAACTGGAGAACTTGTTCGTACTGTATGGGGAATAATTCTTTATAAGCAACGCTGATGACATCGTCGACTATCGCTGACTGAGTTAGTGATGGTCGCTGACTGAGTTAGAGATGGTCGCTGACTGAGTTAGAGATGGTCGCTGACTGGCTCTTAGACTATCTGCGACACCTATGCAGACCATCGCTAAGAGCAGAATAACGGTTGCTGAAAAAGGTTTGTTCGAAAAACGAGGCAACACCTCACCAAAAGGGCCAGAATCCCTGTGTTTATCGGCCTTCCCGATGGTGAGGTGTTTCTTTATCACCTCACCAGAGACCTCACCAGAGCCCCCACCATTCATCTTCTACCAACAATCATCCTCCCGCATGTGCCACCTATGCGCTGTTGCGACGCTGGGAAGCATCACCTCCTATATGTACCACTCGGTGCTCCTCTCCTTTGGGGAGGCTGGGAGGTGCTTCCAGATGGTGAGGTGTTTGGTGAGATGTCTGGTGAGGTGTTAGCAGAACATCTCACCATCCAAACCCCGCTGTAGCAAAGGGGTTGCGAGCATTTTGGTGAGATGTTTGGACTTAAAGGAGGTAGAGTATGCTCTCGTTGCCCATATTGAAGAGGAGGTCGAGGATGGACAGGTCGGGCAGGAAGCCCGTGCGGTGGGCATGGGTCTGGTAGTATTCTTTTTGAGGAGAGAGATTACTATTCGAGGGTGCGGGGGTGCGGGGGTACGAGGGTGCGAGATTACTATCCGAGGGTGCGATAACCGTTTCCACCTGTAAGAGCTCGCACATCTTGCGGATGATGGCGAGGTTCAGATCGAAGAGATACTCCCAATGGGGTTCGAAGAAGGGGCGGATGTCGTCGACGTAATAGTCGAAGAAGGGCGAGTTGCCGTATGCCGTCTCAAGGGCCTGCCAATGGACGTGGCGCCACTTGTTGTGCTCGGAGATGCGGAGGGAGGTGATGACATTACGAGGTGCGGGGGTGCGAAGGTACGGGGGTACGAGATTACTGTCGGGCGATGAGAGTGGGGCCTTGTGCTCTACCGGTACGGTGAGCGTCTGCCGGCCGTTGGGCGTAGCTATCTCGCAACGGTTGCGGAAGGTACGTTTGCGGAAAGGTTCGCAGGCGTCAATATAGCAGGTATCGGCGGCGTTGAGCTGCCGATACCATGATATGGGTCCGAAATAAGTTGTTGGCAATACTATTGTCATCGTTATCGGAAGGACGAGATCACTTGATGTTGTCAACCCAGCGGAAGAGTCTGCTCCAACGGATGCCACCGAAGCCTGAGCGGTCGGGATCACTGCTCCACCAGATGAAGATGGGCTTGCCCACGATATGGTCTTCTGGCACGAAGCCCCAGTAGCGCGAGTCGGCCGAGTTGTGGCGGTTGTCGCCCTGCATCCAGTAATAGTCCATCTTGAAGGTGTATTCGGTAGCCTGCTTGCCGTTGATGAAGATCTTTCCGTCCTTGATCTGGAGCTGATTGCCTTCATAGTCGCGGATGGGCCGCTCGTAGATGTAGATATTGTCCATCGTGAGCTTCACCGACTGTCCCTTGGCGGGAATCCAGACGGGGCCGTAGTTGTCGCGTGTCCATCCTGTGTAGTGGTCGACGGGATAGGTCTGGTCGGTCAGTTTGTTTTCGGTGAGGTCGGTGTCCTTGACGGGGCGTACGCTCTCTACGAGCTCCTTGTTGTCAGCCAGCGCCTTGGCAGCCTGCTTCGTCAGCGGCATGAAGCCCGTCTGGTTGAGCATGGTAAGGTCTTCCATCGAGATGCCCAGCTGCTTCATCACCTCGTCGGGCATCATCTGCTTCAGCTTGACGAAGTAGGTGTACTGCACGTTGTCGGGTTCTTTGTTGGGTTTGCCGTCGAGATAGACGATGTGGTCCTTGATCTGCAGCGTCTGTCCAGGCAGTCCGACGCAGCGCTTCACGTAGTTCTCGCGGCGGTCGGTAGGCCGACGGATAATCTCGCCATACTCCTGCGGGTTGTTCTTGATGGCATCGCGTCCGGCATTGATGATGACACGGTAGAACTCATCGCGTTTCTCCTGCGGCAGGCTGTCCATGACAGGCAGTCCGCCATACTGATTCTTGTACATATCCAGTCCGGCCGAGAAGCATGCTTTATAGTAGTCGTTGGCCTGATATTGCGGGTTGGACATGACGCTGTCGCCTGCGGGATAGTTGAAGACGACGATGTCGTTGAGCTCCACCTTTCCCAAGCCCTTCACGCGGCGATAGTCCCAGTGGGGCCACTCGATGTACGACTTACACTCGAACATAGGCAGCGTATGCTGCGTCAGCGGCAATGTCAGCGGTGTCTCGGGGATGCGCGGTCCGTAGGATACTTTCGAGACGAAGAGGTAGTCGCCCGTGAGAAGCGACTTCTCTAACGAGCTGGAGGGGATGACATAGTTCTGGAAGAAGAAGAGGTTGATGAAGTAGACGGCCACAAGAGCAAAGACGAGCGCATCAATCCACGACATGACGAAGCGCACGGGGCCTTCAGCCTCTTTCCACCACTGCCACTTGATCTTCTTCGTGATGTAGACATCGAAGATGAAGGGAACGACGATGAGTCCCCACCAGCTCTTCACCCAATAGAGGAAGAGCAGATAGAGCACGAGTACGACGATGAACTTGAGCCACTGTAGGGGCATGTTTGGAGCTTTTTCCTTTTTCATTGCTGATGTATTTTTGTGGGTTGTCGCTGCAGAACAGCGACTTACTGAACCTTCGGGTGATTATTACGACTTACTGAACCTTGGGGAGGTTTTTAGAAATCGAAGAGGTCGCGGGTGGTGAGCATTCCGCTGTGCTGAGCGGTATACTCGGCAGCCAAGACGGCTCCGAGCGCGAAGCCCTGCCGCGAGTGAGCATCGTGCGAGATGGTGATGAGGTCGGCTGTCGAGTCGTAGCGCACAGTGTGTATGCCCGGCACTTCACCACGACGGATGCTGTCGATGCGCAGCTTGTCGGGCTCGGTGGTATCTTCCGCCCATGCGTCCTTACGGTCTATCTCACGCAGAATGTTCTCTGCCAGGGTGATAGCCGTACCGCTGGGATGGTCGAGTTTGTGTACATGGTGTGTCTCCTCCATGCTGACATCGTATTGCGGGAACTGGTTCATGATCTTGGCCAGCTGTCGGTTGAGAGCCTGGAAGATGGCCATGCCGACGGAGAAGTTGGAAGCCCAGAAGAGCGTCTTTCCCTCTTCGCGGCAGAGACGTTCCATCTCTTCGCGGTGCTGGTCCATCCATCCGGTCGAACCGCTCACCACCTTCACACCTTTTTCAAAAGCATGCATCACATTGCCGTAGGCCGCCTTGGGGGCGGTGAACTCGATGGCCACATCGGCCCCAGCGAAAGCTTCGCTGTCGAAGTCGCCGGCGTTGTCGATGTCGATAATGCTCACTATCTCATGGCCACGCTCGCGAGCTATCTGCTCTATCATGTGGCCCATCTTGCCATAGCCTATGATTGCTATCTTCATTGCTATACCTATTTAATCATATTGACTTGCAAAGATACGTCAAAGCGCCCGTTTGCAGAAATTATTCAATATCCTTTAAGTTATTTTATTCAAGTTTCGCATGCCGTCAGGCTGTCTTCTTACGCCATGCACGCACCATGCAGACGATGCCAATGACGATGAAGGGCACTGAGAGGAGCTGTCCCATGTTGAACATCATGCCAGCCTCGAAGTCTTCCTGGATATCCTTGGTATACTCGATGAAGAAGCGGAAGGTGAAGATGAGCGTCAGGCACAGTCCGAAGAAGAAGCCGCTGCCCACGCTGATGGGTAATGAGTGATGGGTGTTGGGTGTTGATGGCTTGCTGCCTGCATAGCCCGAACTGTGACGATAGAACCACCAGCCGACGAAGAAGAAGACGGCATAGGCGATGGCTTCGTAGAGCTGACCGGGATGGCGAGGCACCATGTCGACACGCTCGAAGATGAAGGCCCAAGGCACATCGGTGGGTTTGCCGATTATCTCGGAGTTCATCAGGTTGCCCAAGCGGATGAAGCAGGCCGTGACGGGTGTCGCGATGGCGATGTTATCCAGTACGGTCCACGCTTTCAGCTTCGACCAGCGCACATAGAGCAGCAGGGCGATGATGATGCCGATGGTGCCGCCATGAGAGGCCAGTCCCTCATAGCCCGTAAACTTCCACGACCCGTCCTGCATGAAATGGATGGGCAGGAACATCTCGACGATGTGCTTGCCGGACGAGAGGAAGTAGTCGGGCTGGTAGAACAGGCAGTGGCCCAGTCGGGCACCGATGAGGATGCCGAGGAAGCAGTAGATAAAGAGTGGGTCGAAGACGTTCTCTTCTTCTTTCTTCCCGTTCTTCATGATTGTCCTGACGGCGATGCCCTGCTGGTAGAACAGTTTTCTGACGATGATGTAGGCCAAAGCCAGTCCGACGAGCCAGCACAGCGAGTACCAGCGGATAGGTCCGAGAGTGAGGCTCGGGTTCCAGGTGATGTAAAGTAATCGAAACATATTCTATCTAAGATTATTATTTATATTTGTATTTCCTTCTGTAGGGGCGGATCAGCGTATCCGCCCGTAATACCTATAACATTTTCAGATTATCATTGATATTATCAACCTCCTCACCATGATGTTCGTTCAGCAAATCCATATCCCATCTCATCGGATTTGTGTATATATAATTATGTATGTAATTCAACTCCCGCTGATTTCTCACAATCCGGTCGTAATAGTCGCGTTGCCAAACTTTCTTGTCAAACGGTATCAACTGGTGGCTCTTCACACCCCTGATATAGAGATTGGTGGTTTTTCGCTTGAATGCCTGAACAAAATCTTTTACATTGGGCGTCTCTCCATCATGGTTAAAGAGAAGAAAATGAATGTGATTAGGCATTACGACCACAATTGGGTCTGCGACAATCTCTACTTCTTTCGACATATCTATGTATGTATCTTTTACCATTCTTCCTGCTGTGTTGAGAATCATTTCGCCATCCTTAATATCGCCGAATAGACATTTGCGGTCTTGTGTGACTATGGTGATGAAATAGTATTTTCTGTCAGCATAGTATTCAGTGGGTAAATGGTGATTCTTTCTTGATGGGAATTGGTTATTCTGCATATTCTTTTTCTGCGGGGGTGGCGGGCGGAAACGCTGTTCCGCCCCTACGGGGGATTCTTGCGCGATGACGGGCGGAAACGCTGTTCCGCCCCTACGGGGACATAGGGCGATCAGACGTTGAAGCGGAAGTGCATGATGTCGCCATCCTGGACGACGTAGTCCTTGCCCTCGACACCCATCTTGCCAGCTTCGCGGACAGCGGCCTCGGAGCCATACTGGATGTAGTCGGCATACTTGATGACCTCGGCGCGGATGAAGCCCTTCTCGAAGTCGGTGTGGATGACGCCGGCACACTGCGGAGCCTTCCATCCCTTCTTGTACGTCCAGGCTTTCACCTCCATTGGTCCGGCGGTGATGAACGTCTCGAGATTGAGCAGGGCGTAGGCCTTCTTGATGAGGCGGTTGACACCACTCTCCTCCAGTCCGAGCTCTTCGAGGAACATCTGCTTGTCCTCATAGCTCTCCAGTTCGGCGATGTCCTCCTCAGTCTTGGCGGCGATGACCATCGCCTCGGCACCCTCTTCCTGTGCCAGCTGTTCGACGCGGCGTGTGAAGTCGTTGCCATTCTTGGCGTCAGCCTCGCCGACGTTGCAGACATATAGCACGGGCTTTGCCGTCAGCAAGAACAGGTTACGGGCAGCCTCCTCTTCGTCCTTTGTGTCGAAGCTGACGATGCGCGCATTCTTTCCCTGCTCGAGCACCTCCTTGTAAGCCTTGAGCACGCTGACCTCCACCTTGGCACCCTTGTTGCCGGCTGCGGCAGCCTTCTCTGTCTTCGCCAGTCGCGAGTCGATGGTCTCGAGGTCTTTCAGCTGCAGTTCGGTGTCGATAATCTCCTTGTCGCGGATGGGGTCGATGGTGCCGTCGACGTGAGTGATGTTGTCGTCTTCGAAACAGCGCAGCACATGGATGATGGCATCCGTCTCGCGGATGTTTCCGAGGAATTTATTTCCCAGTCCTTCACCTTTGGAAGCACCCTTCACGAGACCAGCGATGTCCACTATCTCGCACGTTGCCGGCACGATGCGTCCCGGATGAACCAGTTCGGCCAGCCGTGTGAGCCGCTCATCGGGAACAGTGATAACCCCGACGTTGGGCTCAATGGTGCAGAAAGGGAAGTTGGCAGCTTGTGCCTTAGCACTTGACAAACAATTAAACAGAGTCGACTTGCCAACATTGGGCAGTCCGACAATACCACATTTCAAAGCCATATCTTTTTGTTTACTTTATTTACTATTGGAGGGGCAAAGGTACAACAAAAATCGCAGACTCTTCGATGATTGTCGAAAAATCTGCGAATATTGTTGATTTTTTGTCTTATCAGCGCTGCACGAACTTGCGTCCTTGGCACACCACAACACCTTTGTAAGAGCTGTCAACACGATGGCCCTGCAGGTCGAAACGCGGTGCACTGTCGGGGATGGACGATGGCATCGGAGCAGCATTGACGGCGAGGATGCCGTCGGCCGTAGCGCGTTCGTAGCATCCAAGGTCGGGAGCCGTTCCGTTGAAGGTCACATAGTCGCCGATGTGCTCACCCTGGAAGTCGCGGAAGTCGATGCCCTTGTCGATGAGGTTGTTGGCCGACGACTTCAGGTGGAGCAGCAGTGTCTCAGCCAGCGAGCCGTCTTCGTTGCGCGGTGAGAGGATGAGCGTCTCGTCGAGACTCTCGAAATCGTCTGCCGATGTGGCAAAGCCGCTCAGCCAAGTGTTGTTGCTCTGCACGACCGTTCCCTTCTTCGCTGTCGAGAGGTGGTAGTTTTGTCCGCTGCCACCAGTGGGCGCGAGGCTGATGCAGTTGAAGATGCTGAGCGTGTAGGCATAGTCGTTGCCGAAGCCGTAGTTGTACTTATTCTTATACGAGGTACAGTTGACGATGGTCATCGTGCCGGCGTTGTTGTTCTGGTCGAAGCCTTTCGAGCGATGACCGACAGCAAGACAGCGGTACAGCTCGGTGTTGTGAAGGGTTCCCTTGCCGCCGAGCTTGAAGCCGTTGGGGTTTCCGCCGTTGGGATATTTCGTCAGGTCCTTGCCTTCGAAGAAGTCGGCATCGACACCGTTGGCACGCGGATGGTTCGACAGATCGAACGTTGCCGGACCATTGCCATAGGCGATGCAGTTGATGTAGACCGTCGGTGTGCCGTCTGTCACACGCTGGAACGAATCCCATCCGTCGTCGCTGTTATGCCATGCACGGCAGCCAATATAGATGTTGCCCGCACAGGCGTTGCCCTGTTTGTCAGCGAAGCCGTCGGCATTGCCGCCTTCGTCCTGATAGTCGAAGTTGTCGTGAGCGTCGCAGTTGATGACCATGTTGTAGCCTCCGCTACGCAGCTGGATGCCCGCGTTGCAGCATCCGTAGACCTCGAGGTTTTCCAGGATGTTGTATTTTCCGCTTTCCACCCAGATGCCCTTATAGCCCGCGTAGCGCACGGTGAAGCCTCTGAGGTGCAGATAGCTGCCGCCCACCTTCACGGCGTTGGTCTTCAGGGCAGTGTTGCGGAAGTCGAGTATGGGCTTCGCTCCCGGATAGGCCGCGATGAGGATATAGTTGTCGGCCGTTCCCTTGCGGTTGATGGAGAGCGATGTCGTCAGGTCGTACTGCCCGTCGAGCAGGTAGAGCTCGTCGCCGGCGTTGAGCTTGCCGATCATCGTAGCGAGCTTGCCCGGAGCGTCGATAGAGGTGCCGTTGCTGTCGGTACCGTCGGGAGAGGCATAGCGCACAGTAGCCGTGGCGCCCTGCATGAGGGCCGCCACGGCTATCGTTAGGATTGTTTTCTTCATGTTCATGGGGATGGGGGAGATGACGCGGCGGAGCCGCGACTTACTGAACCCTTTTTTGATGACTATTTGCGGATGGCCTTTAGGCGTTCCGAACCTTTTGGGGTGACTACTTGCGGATGGCCTTCTTGCCGTTCTGGATGACGATGCCCTTGTAGGTAGCGTCGACCTGCTGTCCGGCGAGGTTGAAAGCGACGGCAGAAGCCGTGTTGCCGCTGATGGCCGTGATGCTTGTCGGGTCCTCGATGATGGGCTCTTCGCCGCTGCGCTCAATCTTCAGCGTGGTGATGCAAGTCTTGGTGTTTCCGTTGCGTCCGAAGTAGATTACCTCGGTGTCCTTTTCCAGCTCGTAGACCTCCTCAACGGGATCATCTTCAGAGGTGCGTCCGTTGATGAACGGCTCGGTGGTGAAGAGCTCGTTGACAACGGTATTTCCATCCTCGTCGGTAGAAGTGGTGAAGGCGATGATGGCAGCCGTCTTCGAGTCGTCGCTGTTGTTGAAGGCTCCGGCGATGGTAATCTTGTCGCCCTGCTTGAAGCCGCCCTCCACGTTGGGATGAACGATGATGTAGGTGTTGAGCTGCTTATCGCTCTGGTAGCTCTTCTCGAACAGGATGCAAGGCAGGTTGTCTGTGTTCTTGTGTACCAGCACAGCGTCGTAAGAGCAGGTGCCGACGAACTCGATGGTGCCGAACTTGTCGACCCATTCCTTGCTGTTGTTGCCGGCAATCATGGCACCGTCGAAGATAACGCCCTCTTCCACATCGGGAATCACTTCAGGCTCCAGGGGAGTCTCCTCGCCGTCGCGCACCACCTTGAACACGGTGATGAACGTGCCGGTCTTACCATTACGTCCCAGATAGAGCACCTCGACATCCTCTTCGAGCGTGAAGGTCTCCTCAACGGGATCTCCTTCAGCGTGCTTACCGTTGATAAACTGCTGTGTGGTGAACAGCACATTCGCCGTCTGGTCTTCGTTGGGCGTGAAGATGTCGATGGCAGAGAGCTTCGTGTCGTCGTCGTTGTTGAACGCACCGGCAATGGTGATGACATCGCCAGCCTTGAAACCACCCTCGCAGGTCACGGTGACATAGTTCTCGTTGAGTACTCCTTCAGAGGTGTAGCCGTTGGCAAACTGAATACCGCTGACAGCATCCTTGTTGACATGAATCTTTACCGAGCCAGAGAGGTTGCAGGTGCCGCCTGCCGTGAAAGTGCCGATATTACGAACATAGTCGGCCACGGTTTCTGCCTGAACAGCGAACGCTGCCATTGCGAATAAAACGAGTGTAAATAATTACTTCATAAGTCTGGATTTTAATAGTGAATAAATAGATTGTCCTGATTTTTTTTGCAAAGTAACGGTTTTCTGCCGACATACGCAAATTATTTCTTAAATAGTTGCAAGTAATCGTTTACGCTTCACGGCCTGTTTTCCATCCTTTCGGCACACAACACGACGCATTTGCGGCAGCAGTTTGCCTCATATTGCGACACTACGTTAATAATGTAGTGAGACTACCTTATTAATGTAGTCAGACTACTTTATTAATGTAGTGTGACTACTTTATTAATGTAGTATCGCCGTTTGCCGCAAATTGCATCGTGATATGCCGCCGACGGCATTCGTGTTTGCCGCTTGCTGCGCACCGTTTTGCCTTTTCTGGATAAGCAAATAGGTAGAAAATAAGAAAAGAAAAAGCGGTTTTTCTTTTGTACTTCGTACAATTTTTCGTACCTTTGCCAACACAAATCAAACAGGCTCTAAAAATTCTACTTTCATGAAAAGAAGTGCAATCTTATTCTTTCTGATTATCGCGCTGATGCCGGCGTGGGCATCGATTGTGTATTCCCCGACCGATGAGCCGTCGGCTTTGCAGGGACAATATATCGGTGCCGTACCCGGAGAGGGGCGTGCTCCGCTGTTGAGGAAGACCTTCACGGTGAAGGACACGAAGTCGGCCGTCGTGCTGCGTGTCAACTCTTTGGGCTATCACGAAGCCTACCTCAACGGCGTGAAGGTGAGCGACTATGTGCTGACGCCTGCCGTTTCGCAGCTGAACAAGCGGTCGCTCGTCGTGAGCTACGATGTTACAGGCATGCTCCGCAAGGGGCAGAACGAGCTGATCATCTGGGCCGGCTCGGGTTGGTATAAGCCGAAAACCTTCGGGGCTCAGTACGAGGGACCCCTCGTCAAGGCCGAGCTGTGCTATTCGGCTCCCTCCGCCCATCATCCCTCGCTCATCGTCTGTACCGACGGCAGCTGGCAAGGCGCCTGGAGCGGCTATAGCGACCGGGGCACATGGGAGGCCCACAAGATGGGAGGCGAGCTCATCGATGCCCGCATCGTGCCCACCGCACTATCGGCAGCGAGTCTCGACAAGATGGCGTGGCAGCCGGTCGATGTCGTTCAGGTGGACGGCATGAAGGTATCGCCGCAGCTCTGCGAGCCTTGTCGCGTACAGGAAACCCTGGAGCCCGTCAGCATCGAGCCCGAGGGCGAGGGACGCTTTGTGGTAGACTTCGGCCGCATCGTCAACGGCATGATCGACCTCACGCTGCCGCAGATGGCTGCCGGCGACACGACGAAGGTGTCGTTCAGCGATGTGCGGCGCGACGACGGCTCGTTCTATTTCGTCACCGCCGACCGCTATATCTCGTCGGGACGCAATGGTGGCGACCACTTCGAGAGCCGTTTCAACCATCATGTGTTCCGCTATGTGGTGGTCGATTATCCGAAGAATGCCGACGTTTCTCATGCCTCGCTAACCCCGTTCACCATCAAAGCTCGGCGCATGCGCACCGACTTCCGTCGGACGGCCTGGTTCGAATCGTCGGACGAAGAGCTGAACCGGATTCACGACATGGTGGCCTACACCTTAGAGAACCTCGCCTTCAACGGCTATATGGTAGACTGTGCCAACATCGAACGCTTGGGCTATGGCGGCGACGGCAATGCCTCGACACAGACGCTGCAGACGCTCTTCGACGTTGAACGGCTGTACGACAACTGGCTCATGGCTTGGCGCGACGTCATCCATCCGGATGGTTCGCTGCCACACACAGCACCGGCGCCCTATTTCGCTGGCGGTGGCCCGTATTGGTGCAGCTTCGTGGTGCAGGCTCCGTGGCGTACCTATATGAATTATGGTCACGAGGAAGTGCTCCGCGAGAACTACTCAACGATGACGCTATGGCTGAAGTATGTCGACAAGTATACCGTCGACGGACTGCTGAAGAAGTGGCCCGACCAACCCGATCGCTGGTGGTACTTAGGCGACTGGGCAGCCCCAAAGGGAACCGATGTGAATGTTCAGGACGAGCAATCGGTCGACTTGGTGAACAACTGCGCCCTGTGTCAAGTATACCTTCAGTTGGAACAGATAGCCCGCATCTTGGGCAAGGAGGCCGACGCAAAGGAGTTTCAGCGTCGTTACACCGAACTGACCCGGGTGATACAGAAGACGTTCTACCACCCCGAGAGCGCCACATACGGCACCGGGAGCCAGATAGACATGGTATATCCGATGCTCGTCGGCGTGACACCGAAGTCGGAACGCGGACGTGTCGTCCAGTCGCTGAAGGCCCGGACAGAGCAGCTCTACAAGGGCCATCTGGTCACCGGACTGGTAGGCATACCCGTGCTGACAGAATGGGCCACGTTCCATCATGAGGCCGACTGGATGTACTCGATGCTCAAGCAGCACGGCTATCCCGGCTACCTCTATATGCTCGACAACGGCGCTTCCGGTACGTGGGAACACTGGAACGGCGAGCGCAGCCTGTTGCACAACTGCTATAACGGCATCGGCTCGTGGTTTTATCAGGCCCTCGGGGGCATCATCGCCGACGAACCGGGCTACCGTCATGTGACGATTTGCCCACAGGTGCCGCAAGGTTTGGAATGGGTCAACGTGACGCAGGACACTCCGCAAGGAAAGATTGTCGTGCGCCGCAACGGAAGGCAGCTGCATGTCGAACTGCCCGAAGGCATCACCGCCAACATCTTCGGCAAGGAATATACAGCTGGCAGCTACGACCTCACGATGCCTCAACCGCTGAAAAACAAGGCGCAACAGGTGGTCCGCGCCCTGAACGACCCGTCGACCGACTATGTCGTCGTGGTGGCTCATCGCGGCGACTGGCGCAACTATCCCGAGAATTCGCTGCCGGCTATCGAGTCGGTCATCGACATGGGCGTCGACGTAATGGAGCTCGACCTGAAGCTCACCAAGGACAGCGTCTTGGTGTTGAGCCACGACGATACACTTGACCGATGCACGACGGGAAGCGGAAAAATCAGCAACTACACCTACGAAGAACTGCTGAAGTTCGACCTGAAGCGTGGTCACGGCATCGCCATTCCCGGCATGAAGATTCCCACTCTGCGGCAAGCGCTGCAGCTTTGCAAGGACCGCATCGTGGTGAACGTCGACCAAGGCTATGGCTATTACGACCTCGTGCTGGCCATCACCGAGGAACTGGGCATGACCGACCAGGTGCTCATCAAGAGCGGTTCGCCCTACAGCGTGGTAAAGGAGAAATTCGCCAAGCATGCCCACAATATGATGTACATGCCCGTAGTGGGCATCTCGTCAGCGGGAAGTACACAGCTTCTCGACGAATACATCAACGCCTCACAACCGCCTATGGCCTTCGAACTGTGCTTCGGCTCGCTCGACGAGGCGGTCAGAGCGGCTGCCCGACGTGTCATCGACGGTGGTTCGAAAGTGTGGGTGAACACCATCTGGGGTTCGCTTTGCGGCAACTACGACGACGACCGGGCTTTCGATACCGATCGCCCCGACGATGTCTACGGGACGATTCTCAACCTCGGCACATCCATCATTCAGACCGACCGCCCGGAGTTTCTCATCAGGTATCTCGAGGAGAAAGGAAAGAGGAACTTTGATAATTGAGAATTGATAATTGAGAATTGAACATTCAGTATCCATCATCACCCATCATTCATCACCCATCACCCATCATTCATCACCCATCACCCATACAATATGAAGCGATTCTGTATAGCAATGGTAGCCTTGTTCGTGGCAGGTTCTACGACAATGGCTCAAGAAAGTATCGGACAGCGCACACAAGCCCTCAACGATTCGGCTTGGAATGCGTCGCAGTGGATTTCCGTTAAAGACGCCCCCGTGGCAGTAGGACGGGCCGACCAGATACAGCGTGCCGCCGACGGGGCAAGCTGGTTTACCTTCGAGCTGACCAACGAAAAGAAGGTAAAGTCGGCCCGATGGATGGCAACGGCACTCGGTGTGTTCGACCTTTTCCTCAACGGACAGCTTGTCGGCGAGGAAGTCTTGCGGCCGGGCTTCACCCATTTCGCCAAGACGAAACGCTCGTTCACCTACGATATTACTGACGCTTTTGTCAAGAAGAAAGGCAAGCAGAACGTCTTTATGGCACAGGTGACGCCTGGTTGGTGGGCCGACAAGATTGTCACGGAAGGCCACCTCGAAGGGATGTACGGCAAGAAGTGCGCTTTCCGTGCCGTCATCGAACTGACCTTCACCGACGGAACGAAGCAACTCTACGGCACCGACTGCGAGCATTGGCGCGCCGCGATAGCCGGTCCTGTCACCCATGCCGCCATCTTCGACGGGGAGGAATACGACGCCCGCATCCCATCGCCAATCGATTCATTCACGGGTAATCTCACACCTCGTACCTCGCACCTCGCACATCCTGAACCCAATACCGCCTTCGAAGGTGAGATACTTCCCTCTGACGGGGCCGAAATCTACCAACGCTACGACCTCACACTGAGGCCCGTGAAGGCTTATGTATGGCAGGACATTGCCAACGCCAAGCCAGCCGAGAAGAAGGAAGACGTGGAACATGGTACGGTCATTGTCAAGCGCGAATATGCCGATGGCGAACCTCTTGTCGTCCGTCCGGGCGAAACCTTGGTGGTCGACTTTGGTCAGAACTGCGCCGGTGTGCCGTCGTTTGTCTTCAAAGCCAAGGGCGGCACCGTGCTGACCTGTCTGCCCGGCGAGATTCTGAATGACGGCAACGGTGCCGAGCGCCGTGGTATGGACGGCCCGGAGGGAAGTGTCCATCGCCGCAATCTGCGCACCCATGACCATCACTTCCGCCTGGTCTATACCTTTGCCGATAGTCCCGGCAACGTCAGCTATACCCCGCGCTACACCTTCTTCGGCTATCGATATGCCTCCATAACGGCTACCGACGAGGTGGTCATCAGCAGCATTCGTTCTATACCCGTCACTTCGATAGCGCAGAACATGGAGACAGGCACGATAACAACCGGCAACAAAGACATCAACCAACTCATCTCCAACACGCTCTGGGGACAGCGTTCCAACTATCTTTCGGTGCCCACCGACTGCCCACAGCGCGACGAACGCCTCGGATGGATGGCCGACACGCAGGTGTTTGCCGAGACGGGAACATTCTTCGCCAATACCGACCGCTTCTTCCATAAGTGGATGCGCGACGTGCGCGACAGCCAGTCGCCAACAGGAGCTTTCACGGGTGTGTCGCCCATCGCCCAATATGGCGGTTCACCGCACGACATGATGCGCCTCGGCTGGGCCGATGCCGGCATCATCGTGCCCTGGACGGTGTGGAAACAGTTTGCCGACACCGATATCATCAACGAGAGCTGGCAGTCGATGGACCGCTTCATGCAGCACATCTATGAGACGAAGTATTGTCACGACTCGCTCATCGCCGAGAACGGCAACTACCAGTGGGCCGACTGGCTGAGCTACGAGGCCTTGGAGAGTTGTACCGGAAAGGCCTTCGCGGATGCTGAAACCCGCCGCCAAGCTGCCGACTACTGGAGCTATCTGAGCGCTTCCTACTGGGCCATCGATGCCACGATGATGCGCGACATGGCACGCGCTACTGGGCGCGATGCTGCACGCTACCAGCGGATGGCCGACGAGGCGAAAGCATATATGAAGACAACATTCATGAACGAAGACGGCCGCTTCAAGACCGAGGTGCTCAACACGATGCAGACGCCGACCCTCTTCGCTCTGAAAAACAACCTCGTGGAAGGTAAGGCTCGCGACGAGATGTTGGCTCGGTTGCGGCAGAACTTCGCCGACCACGGCAACTGTCTGCAAACGGGATTCCTCGGTACGTCCATCCTGATGCAGACGCTGACGGACAACGGAATGGCCGACATCGCCTACGAACTGCTCTTCCAACGCAAGAACCCCAGCTGGCTCTACTCCATCGACAACGGCGCGACAACCATCTGGGAACGCTGGAACAGCTATATGAAGGACAGCGGACTCGGTCCTAACGGCATGAACAGCTTCAACCACTATGCCTATGGCTGCGTATGCCAGTGGCTCTGGGAGACAGCAGCCGGTATCGCTGCCGACCCGCAGAAGCCGGGGTTCCGCCATATCATCATGAGCCCTATTCCTGACAAACGCCTCGGTCATCTCTCGGCAGCATATCCTTCGGCTGCCGGACTCATCAAGAGCGAATGGCACTACGAGGGCGACCTCTGGACATGGACTTTCTCGATTCCCGAGGGATGCACCGCCACCGTCACGCTGCCCAACGAGACAACCTCAAAGGAGTACACTGCCGGCACCTATACCCTCAGCAAGCTCCTCCCCCTCACCCACCAAGCCAATCTCGAACCCTCGAACCTCCGTACAGCCGTACCCTCGACAGAATTCTTTCAGGCTCCGCCACAAGCGGCTCGCCCTCGTGTGTGGTGGCACTGGATGGATGGCAACATCACCCTCGACAGCATCCGTAAAGATCTGGAATGGATGAACCGGGCCGGCATCGGCGGCTTCCACTGCTTCGAGGCTGGCATGGGCATGAAGAACGTTGTCGACAACCGCCTCGGCTATATGTCGCCCGAATGGCGCAATGCCTTTCGACTTGCCATCAACATAGCCGACTCCTTAGGCATGGAGACAGCCATCGCCAGCTGTCCGGGCTGGAGCAATACGGGCGGGCCATGGGTGAAGCCCGAAGATGCCATGAAGCGACTCGTCTGGACCGAAACATTGGCACAAGGCGGAAAGCGCATCACGCTCTCGCTACCCCAACCGCAAGAGAATCGTCTGTATCAGGATGTCCGCATTATCGCCCAGCGCGTCAACTCCGCCGACCTCACCATGGAGCAGATGGGAGCCCGTCTGACAACGAACGACATCGACAAAGACGGGGGGTGGATGCAATACGAATTCTGCAATCCGCAGACCATCAAGGCCCTGCGGATAGCCGACGGCCACTATCGCAGCATCTGGGCGGCCCTGCCAGCTCCCGTCACGAAACATCTGCAGGCCAGCGACGACGGTGTCAGCTTTCGCGACGTCTGCGACATTCCGCATGGCAGCATCCGCAACCAGACCATCAATATACCGCCTACAAGGGCGAAATTCTTCAGGGTTGTTTTCGACAAAGCTCCGGCCTTCACGCCGGAGCTGACTCTTTTCACGGTGCCAAAGGTTAACCACATCGAAGAGAAGGCTGGCTATGCCTCACCATCAGACATGATGGACTTCACCACCGAGGCACTCTCGTCGGAAGCGACACCGCTCCATGACATCGTCGATCTGACAGACCTGACCTCTGCCGACGGCGTGTTGCAGTGGAATGCACCGAAGGGCTGCTGGCGCATCTTCCGCTTCGGCTATACGCTGACGGGAAAGGAGAACCACCCCGCACCGCCAGATGCCACCGGTCTGGAGGTGACGAAGATGGACAAGGATGCCTTCACACGCTTCCTCACCTACTACCTCGATACGTATAAGGAGACTTTGGGCGACGATTTCTCCAAACTCGACTACCTGCTCATCGATAGCTACGAGGCAGGTTGGGAAACATGGGCTCCGCAGTTGGCCACCGAGTTTGAGCAGCGCCGAGGCTACAGTCTGTGGCCCTGGCTGCCTGTGCTGACAGGACAGATTGTGGAAAGCAGCGAGCGTAGCGAGGAGTTTCTCTACGACTGGCGTACGACCATCGGCGAACTGATAGGTGAGTGTATGTACGAGAATGCAGCACGCATCGCTCATGATTACGGACTGAAGACCTACTTCGAAGCCCACGAGAACGGCCGGCTCTACCTCGTCGACGGTATGACGGTGAAGAGCAAGGCCGACATCCCGATGGCTGCCATGTGGCGACTCAGCGACAAGCAGGCCTTCAACTCTTCGGGAACGATGGGCGAGAGCGACATCCGCGAGTCGGCCTCGGTGGCTCATCTCTATGGCAAGCCCTTCGTGGCTGTGGAGTCGATGACCGTCAACGGCTACGTCGGCGGCGCTTATACCGACTATCCCGGCAGTCTGAAGTCGACGGCCGACCTCGAGATGGCCAACGGTGCCAACCGCTTTGTTATACACGAGAGTACCCATCAGCCATTGGACAACGTGCGACCCGGACTCGGACTGAACTTCTACGGGCAGTGGTTCAACCGCCATGAGACGTGGGCCGAACAGGCCCGCGCATGGACCGACTACCTCGCCCGCAGCTGCTACATGCTGCAACAGGGCCGCAACGTAGCCGATATACTTTATTATTATGGCGAAGACGATGTGGTTACAAGCCTCTTCGGTCATCAGACGCCAGACCTGCCTGCCGGTTTCAACTACGACTATCTGAACAAAGATGCGCTGCTCGACCTGATACAATACGACGGCCGCTACCTCACGACACCCAGCGGCTCGCAGTATTCGCTCCTCGTCGTCGGCAAGACCTGCCGCCACTTCAGCGAGTCTGTCGTCAGGAAGATAGAAGCTCTGCGTGCGCAAGGCGCTCCCATCGTCTGCGAATCGGACGATGGTTTGCCTCTGTGTCCTATCGCTTTTCCGTCAGGACAGTATGCTTCTGTCCTTGCTTCCCTCACTCCCGATGTCTCTGCTTCTGACATGACCGACCTTCGCTTTGTCCATCGTACCTCGCCCGAAGCAGAAGTCTACTGGCTCAACAACCGCTCTGAAACTCCTCGATTGCTGCAGGTTACCTTCCGTGTTAGCGGCAGGAAGCCGAAGCTTTGGCATCCTGAAACGGGGCGGACGGAAGAGGTGTCCTACAGAATAGACAATGGAAAGACCACTGTTAGTCTGGACATGTTGCCCAGTGATGCTCTCTTCGTTGTATTCTCCGAAAAGACGGAAAAGCAAGAATATGATGTTGAAAAGTCACAGGCGTCGGTGTTCTGTCGGATTGACAGTCCGTGGGAAGTGACGTTCTTCCCTTCTTCCGCCCCTGCCCTCTACGGAAAACCGCAGGCAGAAGGTGGGAAGACCATCGTCGTCGACCATCTCGGTTCTTACACCGAGTCGGACGATGCGGACATCCGCTACTATTCCGGAACGGCCATCTATCGCAACACATTCCGGCTGTCCAAGAAAGACCTCAGCCAGGGACGTTTCATTCTCGACCTTGGAGAAGTGGGGTGTATGGCCGATGTCATCATCAACGGGCAGCCCATAGCCACGCTATGGAAAGCTCCATATCGTACGGACATTACTGATGCGCTGCGAAAAGGGGAAAACGAGATAGAGATACATGTCGTCAACCAGTGGGTCAACCGCATCGTCGGCGACCAGCAACCCGACTGCGAAGATCCTGTCACCTACACACCTGTCAAGTTCTACGAAGCCGCATCGCCCCTGCTGCCAGCCGGTTTGATGGGACCCGTCAGCATACTCAAGTAGAATTATTGCTGCATGTCGTGCAGCTTGTGATAATAGCCATCGCGGGCGAGCAGTTCGTCGTGTGTGCCCCGCTCAACAATCTGTCCCTCATGCAGGACGCATATCTCGTCGGCGTTCTTGATAGTCGACAGGCGATGGGCGATAGCTATGGTGGTGCGTGTCTTCATCAATTTCTCCAGTGCATCCTGAACGAGGCGCTCGCTCTCGGCGTCGAGGGCCGACGTAGCCTCGTCGAGGATGAGGATGGGCGGATTCTTCAGGATGGCCCGCGCGATGCTCACACGCTGCCGCTGACCGCCTGAGAGACGTCCGCCGCGGTCGCCTATGTTCGTATCGTAACCCTGTTCCGACTGCATGATGAAGTCGTGGGCGTTGGCTATCTGCGCTGCCTGTTCGATGTCGGCCTGCGATGCCTGTTGGTTGCCAAACGAAATATTGTTGCGGAACGAGTCGTTGAAGAGGATGGCCTCCTGATTAACGTTGCCGATGAGTTGCCGCAGGTCGTGCAGACCTAAGTCTTTCACGTTGATGCCATCAATGAGCACCTCTCCCTTCTGCACATCGTAGTAGCGTGGGATGAGGTCGACGAGTGTCGACTTTCCCCCACCCGATTGTCCTACAAGTGCTACCGTCTTGCCTTTCTCGATGACGAGGTTGATGTCCCGCAGCACCCAATTGACAGACGTTTCCTGCTCAATAGCGCAATCTCTCCCCTCTCCACTCGGAGAGGGGTTGGGGGTGAGGCTATATCCGAACCACACATGGCGGAACTCTATCTGATGTTCGAATGTCGAGATATGCTTCGGATGGGCAGGTTCCTTGATGTTGCTCTCGGCCATCAGTATCTTGTCAACACGCTCCATCGAAGCCAAGCCCTTCGGGATGTTGTAGCCTGCCTTGGAGAACTCCTTCAGCGGATTGATGATAGAATAGAGGATGACCATATAATAAATGAATATAGGGCCTGTCAAGGTCATGTTGTTCAGCACCAGAATACCGCCGAACCACAACACGATGACGATCATCACCGTGCCCAGGAACTCAGACATCGGATGGGCCATCGACTGGCGGATGTTCACGCGCATGATGTCGTTGCGGTAGGCTGTGTTGATCCGGTCGAACTTCTTGTTCATCAGCGTCTCGGCACAGAAGGCCTTGATGATGCGCAGTCCGCCCAACGTCTCTTCCACCTGGCTCATCGTGTCGCTCCAGAGCGCCTGTGCTTTGATGCTCTTCCGCTTCAGTTTACGGCCCACCATCCCCATGAACCATCCGAAAATAGGAACGAAAATGATGGTGAAGAGCGTCAGTTGCCACGACACGACGAGAAGCATGGCGAAATAGACGATGATGAGGATGGGGTTCTTGAAGAGCATGTCTAAAGATGACATAATACTGTTTTCTATCTCCTGCACATCGCCGCTCATACGAGCGATGATGTCGCCCTTGCGTTCTTCGCTGAAGAAGCCAAGCGGCAGCGACGTGATCTTCTGATACAGTTGATTGCGTATGTCACGCACAACGCCCGTTCGGATGGGGATGATCGTAGCCGACGAGAGGAAGTAGGCTCCCGTCTTCAGAGCCGTCATCACAGCCAGGACGATGCCGATGACGAGCAATGCCGTTGTGGCCCCTGTTGAAGCGATGAGCTGGTTGACGTAATAGTTCATATTATTCATCGCCACTTCGTCGATATTGCTCCACGTCCAAGGCATCAGCTGTGTGGCACTCTCGCCGTCGCCCGTCTTGAACAGGATGTTGAGCATGGGGATGAGCGTAGCGAAAGAGAAGATGTTCAGCACGGCCGACAGGATGTTGAACACCACCGACAGCACCAGATACTTCTTATAGGGCGGCACGAATCGCCGCAATACTTTCAGAAATTCCTTCATGAATCTTATTTTATTATCGGTATATCGATAATTAGGGATGTCAATCTATCGATGTTTCGATGTCTTGAAATTATCAAACAGGTTTGCCGAACAACGTGGCACTTGTGCTCCCCGTGATGCGGACACGAACGGTATCGCCAATGTGGTTGTTGCCCTTGTCGAACACCACCATTTTGTTTTGGGGCGTACGGCCGCACAACTGTTCGTGCGAACGTTTGCTGAAGTTCTCCACCAACACATCGAAGCAGTGACCCACATCGAGAGCGTTGCGCTGCGCTGAGATCTGTGTCTGCAGGGCTATGAGCTCGTTCAGACGACGTATCTTCTCTTCTTCGGGAACATTGTCGTCAAGGTGTTTGGCAGCATACGTACCCGGCCGTTCGGAATATTTGAACATAAAAGCGGAGTCGAACTGAACCTCTCTGACCAATGAGAGCGTCTGTTGGAAGTCGGCTTCCGTCTCGTTGCAATAACCTACGAAGATGTCGGTCGACAATCCGCAGCCGGGGATGATGCGGCGAATCGAGGCTACTTTCTGCAGATAGTCCTCGCGGGTGTACTTACGGTTCATCAACCTCAATGTCTCGTTGCTGCCACTCTGGGCCGGGAAGTGGATGTGCGGACAGAGGTTAGACTCTTCGGCAATGGCGTAGAGGATGTCTTCGCTCATGTCTTCAGGATTGGATGTAGTGAAGCGCACGCGCATCTGTGGCACCTCACGAGCCACACGGCGCAGCAGTTGGGCGAAGCTGGTGCCGCCCTCGATGGGCTTTCCAGAAGGCGAGAGGCCATAGCTGTTGACGTTCTGTCCGAGCAGTGTCACCTCGCGGAAGCCTTTCTCGCTCAGGTCGTTCACCTCGCGAAGGATGCTCTCCACGTCGCGTGAGCGTTCCCTGCCACGAGTGTAAGGCACGATGCAGTAGTGGCAGAAGTTGTTGCAGCCGCGCATAATGCTGACAAAACCGCCGATACGTGCACCGAAGATGCGCTGTGGGATGATGTCGCGGTAGGTCTCGGATGTTGACAGCTCGATGTTGATGGCCTTGTGGCCAGTCTCAGCCTGTGCGATGAGGTCGGGCAGTGTGAGATAGGCATCCGGTCCGGCCACGAGGTCGGCATGATGATTGTTGAGCAGGTCTTCCTTAACCCGCTCGGCCATACAGCCAAGTACACCGATGATGAGGGAAGTCGGCTCCTGGCCTCCCCGAGAGGAGGAAGAAGCGGTCTGACGCCTTTTCTTTATGGCGTTGAGTACATCGAGGCGATGGTAAATCTTCTGCTCGGCGTTGTCGCGCACCGAGCAAGTATTGAGGAAGACGGCATCGGCCTGGTCGAGGCTTTCTGTCGTTTCGTAGCCTGCCATCTGCATGACGGCGGCGACGACCTCCGAGTCGGCTACATTCATCTGGCAGCCGTAGGTTTCGATATAGAGTTTTTTCATAAAGAACAACGTTTTTATTCGGCGAGCGTGAAGTCGAGCTGTCGCTTGTCGATGTTGGCGCGTGCCACACGGATGCGGATGGGGTCGCCCAGCTGATATTTGTGGTGACGGCGACGACCCACGAGGCGGTAGTTGCGCTCGTCGAAGTCGTAGTAGTCGTCGTCGAGGTCGGACATGGGCACCATTCCCTCACAGTGGTTCTCGTCTATCTCGGCATAGATGCCATAGGAAGTGATGCCGCTGATATGGGCATCGAACTCCTCGCCGATGAACTGCGACATAAACTCCACCATCTTGTATTTGATAGAGTCGCGCTCGGCATATTGTGCCGTCTGCTCCATGTCCGACGAGTGCTCGCAGAGTTCCTCGTAGTGGTCTTTGTTGGCCGAACGTCCACCCTCCTGGTATCGGGTGAGCAGCCGGTGCACCATCGTGTCGGGATAGCGACGGATGGGCGAGGTGAAGTGGGTATAATAGTCAAAGCTGAGACCGTAGTGGCCGATGTTGTGGACACTGTATTTGGCCTTCATCATGGCTCGGAGGGCCACCATCTGGATGACGTTCTCCTCTTTCTTTCCGTGGACATCGTCCATCAGCTTGTTGAGCGAACGCGATATCTCGCCCTTCGTACCCATCGTCTTCACTTTGTAGCCGAAGCGTGTGATAAACTGCCGCAGCGTTTCCAGCTTCGTCGGGTCGGGCTGTTCGTGGATGCGGTAGGGCAGCGTCTTGGCCTTCTTTCCCTTGGGGACGCGGCCGATGCTCTCTGCCACTTGTCGGTTGGCCAGCAGCATGAACTCCTCGATGAGCTGTGTGGCCTCGTTCGAGCGCTTAAAGTAGGCGCGTGTCGGCTTGCCCTTCTCGTCGATGTCGAAGTGCAGCTCTTCGCGGTCGAAGCGCATTGCCCCGTTCTTAAAGCGCTGTTCGCGCAACTTCTGAGCCAGTTGATTCAAGATGAGGATGGCAGTGTTTATCGAAGGTGTGTGATTACTCTCAGAGCTATTCTTTTGCTCGCCGACTGCCGTCCCCTTGTCCCCACGAGTAATAATCTCCTGCACCTCCTCGTAGGCAAAGCGTCGGTCGCTGCGAATGACGGTGTGAACGAGTCGCCAGGAGTGAATCTTTGCCTCGTCGTCGAGCAGGAATACTACGCTATAGCACAGTTTCTCCTCGTCGGGCCGGAGCGAGCAGATGAAGTTGCAGAGCCGTTCGGGCAGCATGGGAATGGTCCTGTCTACGAGGTAGACGCTTGTGGCACGACGCTGCGCCTCCTTGTCGATGACGCTGCCCTCCTTGACATAGTGCGACACATCGGCAATGTGAACACCCACTTCGTAGAAAGACGACGAGCCGTTAGCCTTTCCCCCTTTCGCCTTGTCGATCATCCGGAACGAGAGCGCATCGTCGAAGTCCTTGGCATCCTTCGGGTCGATGGTAAAGGTGAGCACGTCGCGGAAGTCTTCACGACGGGCTATCTCCTCAGGCGTTATGCCCGGCTCGATACGTTTGGCAGCCTCCTCGACATTCTTCGGATATTTGTAAGGCAGGTTATACTGTGCCAGGATAGCGTGCATCTCGGCATTGTTCTCGCCAGTCTTGCCCAGGATGTCGACCACCTCGCCCGCAATGTTCTTGCTTTCCATCGACGGCCACTCGGTTATCTTCACCACAGCCTTGTCGCCTGTCTTGCCACCCTTGAGCTTGCGCTTTGGGATGAACACGTCGTGGACGAACGTGTTGTTGTCGGAGATGAGGAAGGCGAAGTCGCGCTCCACCTTGAGCCGTCCCACCACCTGGTCGTGGGCACGTTTCAGAATTTCGGTCACCATCGCCTCCTTGATATGCTTCTGGCGGCGGGCCATCATCGTGACGCGCACCCGATCGCCGTTGAGGGCGAACATCGAGTTGCGCTCCGCCACAAAGACGGGCTTGTCAGAACCATCGGCAAGGAACGAATTCTTGCCGTTGGCCTTACGGATGAACGTTCCTTCGGCCACCTGCCCCTGCATGTTCAGGCGGTAGTGGTTTTCGGCTTCCTTCTTCAGATAGTCGTCCCAGGCCATATCCTCGAGGATGTCTACACATAGCATCTTTGCCGGATGTGTATCCAGATGGAGTAACTTGAATATTTGCTTCATGGAGAACGATGTGGCGGGGTTCTGCTGAAACAATGCAGAGACCAACTCCACCATCTGTTTCTTGGTCAGGCGTTTGCCTTTGTTTTTTCCTTTTGCCATAGCTGTAACTGTCGTATGTTTTTGCAAAGGTACATAAAAAAAATGAGACGAAAAGCGAAAAACGAAAAAATCGACATAAATTGAAGTGATTTAAAGAAAGATATTTGCGCAATCCAGAATAAATTAGTAATTTTGCACCTTCAAAAGTACACAATGGTGAGAATCGTAGCATTGATGTTGACACTGGTGGTCATGCTGACAGCGTGCAACCGCCAAAAAGGTAACGAAGGCAACATGCAGTCGCCTCCGCAGACGGAGTGCATCGTTGGCTACACACCAGTGAAAGACCAGGGGCACAGTTCGCTTTGCTGGATGTATGCCATGCTGGCCACGATAGAGAGCGAGCACCTCATGCGTGGCGACTCGGTGAACCTTTCGCCCCACTTCGTGGCACGACGCATGCTGGAGATGCAGGCCGAACAGCACTACCTGTCGGACGGCAGGAAGCCCATCGTCATGCGTGGTGTCTGTTCGCAGCTCATCGACCTGCTCATGCGCTATGGTACATGCCAGTACGATGCCTACCGCAGCGACGTCAACTACAACGTGTTGATGCGCCGTGTAGACGAACTGGTCAATACCTCTATAAAAAAACGCACGGGCGTGAAGCAGTTACGGCGCGACCTGGCCCGCCTGCTCGACAACGAGATACGCCCCGACCTGCGCTATGTATTCATGTACGGAGCAGAATATACGCCGCAGGAGTTTGCACGAAGTGTCTGCCAGGAAGACGAATACGTGGCGCTGACCAGCTTCACACACCACCCTTTCGGCGAGCAGTTCGCCCTGGAGGTACCCGACAATCATGGTCGCTACCCCTTCCTGAACCTGCCTATCGACACGCTCACGACGCACATCGAGCGAGCCCTTCGCGGCGGTCATCCCGTCTGTTGGGAGGGCGACACCAGCGAGGCGCTGTTTTCGTTCGAGAGAGGCATTGCACGCATGGCCGACGAGCGTCAGGAGGTAACGCAGGAGACGAGGCAGCGCGACTTCGAACGATTCACCACGACCGACGACCACTGTATGGAAATAGTGGGCATCGCCCGCACGCCAAAAGGGAAGAAATACTTCATCTGCAAGAACTCGTGGGGTACGGACAACCCCTTCGGCGGACTGATGTACATGAGCGAGAACTACCTGCGGGCCAAGACCATCGGTGTATGGATGACCCGAGAAGCCTTCAGCAGCCCCTCGCTCTCCACTCCTAACACTTAACTCCAATCATGCTCCAACAAGACTATATCCTGCGGATTATCCGCGAATTTATGGAAGCCCTGCAGCTGTATGTCAGCCGGCAGAAAGACGTCAAGAAGAAGCAAGAGAAGATTCTCGAGCTCTACGACAGCTATGTTGGCGACCACGTGTTCTATCATACTGCCACAATGGACGACGTGATGGACTCCTTCACCCAGTGGCCGGTGGAGGAACGCCTCTACCGCATGGAGATGCTCGCCGAGCTCTATTATGCAGAGACGGAAATTATGACAGGGCCTATGCGAGAGCTGCTGCTCGAAAGAGCTATGCAGATGTTCGTCTTCATCGACCGACACAGCCGTACTTTCTCCTTCGACAGGCAAAGCAAGATAAGCCGCATTCAAGAGATTCTCCATCAAGAAACGGCTGAAAATGTAGAGCCGTAGAGCCGATTTGTTGAAAAAAAAGTGATTTATGCTGAAGATATTTTGTATGTTACACAATTTGTATTACCTTTGCAAGCGAGATAGTTATTCAGGGTGATAATAAAAAGGAGCCAGAGAGACGAACTCTTACATTGTCTTCTCACTCATTATGTTTCATTTATTTTTTTTGAGTTTGTTTCTCGGCTCCTATTTTAAAAACTTTAGCACAGATGGACAACATACAGCAGCTCTTGGAATCCTACAGCCCCATCACTCTCGAAGAGATGAGCGGCATCAGGCTGATGAACCGTATCGACACGAAGTTCATCACCACCGAGCCCATGCTTCGGAAACTCCTCCTGATGGGCACCGACGACTACTTCGTCCAGGAGATCGGCGGTGAGCGCAACATGCTCTATCGTACCACCTACTACGACACCAACGACTACGATATGTTCTACGTCCACCAGTATGGACATGCCAACCGCCAGAAGATGCGTTTCCGCTCGTATGTCAGCTCCGACCTCCACTTTCTTGAGGTAAAGACGAAGAACAACCGCGGACGGACGAAGAAGAAGCGCATACGCGTCAGCGACATGCAGATTGGCCAAGAGCAACGCGACTTCCTCAAACAGACGCTGCACTATCAGACCGACTGTCTGCGCCCCGCCTTAGAGAATGCCTTCCGCCGCATCACATTGGTGAACAAGCAGCGCACCGAGCGTCTCACTATCGACACCGAGCTCTGTTTCAACAACATCGTCAGCGGCCAGCAGCGGGCCATGAGCCCTTTGGTCATCATCGAGCTGAAGCGCGACGGGCTGTGCTTCTCACCGGTGTTGTCGATGCTCCGCGAACTGAGAATCCATCCTCATGGGTTCAGCAAATACTGCATGGGGTCGGCACTGACCAATCCTTCTCTCAGAATCAATCGCTTCAAGCCGAAGCTACATGACGTAGAGAAGCTAGTGGGAAATTAAGGAATTAAAGAATTAAAAAGATAGAATAGTAAATAACTGAAAAAAGTAAAAAAGGAGAAAAACTATGGATACTTTAGCAAGCCTCTTCTCAGTCGACTTCGCCCACATGCTGGTGAGGTTCCTGATTTCTGTTGCGGTCAACTGGTTCATCATCGACCGCCTATACTATACGAAGAGCCGCCGTCGCGACTTCTACTTCACGTTCATGCTCATCGCCATCGCCATCTTCTTCCTCGTATTCTTCATGATCTTCGTGCTCGAGGACATGAAAGGAAAGACGGGCATAGGTATCGGTATCGGACTGTTCGGCATCTTCTCCATCATGCGCTACCGCACCGACAGCATGCCCGTACGCGAGATGACCTACCTCTTCGTACTCATCGCCCTCTCGGTGGTCAATGCCCTGGGCTCAACGCTGTCGCTCGTCGAGCTGATGACAACCAACGTCATCGTCATCCTCGCCATCTGGATGTGCGAGCGATTCCTGCGCATTCAGCCCGTCAAGCTGGTGCAATACGACCGCATCGAACTAATCACGCCTGAGCGCTACACTGACCTGAAGGCCGACATCGAGCAACGCCTGGGCCTCCACGTCAAGAAGATAGAGGTGGGAGCCGTCGACTTCCTGCGCGACACCGCCATGCTGAAGATCTACTACGAGGGCAATGGCAAGGACACCAACAGTGTGGACACCATGCTCAAGATGCCAAAAATCACCTTATAATAATAATGTATAGGAGAGAGAAGCAAATGAAAAAGTTATTGTTAACGGCCTTGGCAGCCTTCATGATGCTGCCAGCCGTCGCCCAGAGCGACACCGAGACAGGCCTGTGGACCAGTGCCGAAGTGCAGAAGAAGCTCAGCAAGCAGTGGAACATCGCTGCCGAGGCAGAGTATCGCCTGCGTGAAGACTTCGGTGCCACCGACCGCTGGACCATAGCGGCTTCGGCCACTTACAAACCGTTGAAATGGTTGAAGATTGACGCGGGCTATAAGTTCATGCGCGTGCTGAACGACGACGAGACGTCGTGGAAGGACAACGGCGTAGATCCCAACAAGTGGACACCCGCCTGGTGGTGTACCAAGCACCGCCTGTTCGCCTCCGTGACGGGGCTGTGGCGCACCGGACGCTTCGACCTGTCGCTGCGCGAACGCTGGCAGTACACATACCGCCCGGAGACCACCGCAGATCGCTATGACATCGACGACGACGAATGGGAGGAAAAGACGAAGGATGGCAAGGCACAGCATGTGCTCCGTTCGCGCCTGCAGGCCGAATACGACATACCGAAATGCAAGATCGACCCCTATGCCAGCGTCGAGCTGTACAACGCTAAGGGTGGCTTGCAGAAGATACGCTACACCGCCGGAGCCGACTGGAAACTGACCAAGCAGCACGTCGTCAGTGCCTTCTACCGCTACCTCGACAGCCACGACGACGATCCCAACATGCACATCATCGGCCTCGGCTATAAGTATAAGTTCTGATGGAAAAAATCTTGATAACAGGCGCTTCGGGCTTCATCGGCAGCTTCATTGTCGAGGAAGCCCTACGGCGTGATATGGAGGTATGGGCCGCTGTGCGTAAGAGCAGCTCTCATCGATACCTCACCGACCCGCGAATCCACTTCATCGAGCTCGACCTCTCGTCGGAGCAGAAGCTCGCCAAACAGCTCAGCGGACATAGCTTCGACTACGTCGTCCATGCCGCCGGCGTGACGAAATGCGTCGACCGCAACGACTTCCGACGCATCAACACGCAGGGAACCATCAATCTGGTCAACGCGCTTGCCCACCTCGCACCTTCGCACCCCCGCACCCCCGCACCCTCGAATGCTAATCTCTCTCCTCTAAAACGATTTGTCTATCTGAGCAGCCTCAGCATCTTCGGCCCCATCCACGAAGACATCCCCTATCGCGACATCTGCGACCTCGACACACCGCAGCCCAACACGGCCTACGGACAGAGCAAATACGAGGCGGAGCAATGGCTCGACCAGGCGCAGCTGCCCTTCCCCTACATCGTGCTGCGGCCGACGGGTGTCTACGGACCGCGCGAGCGCGACTACTTCCTCATGGCCAAGAGCATCAAGGGGCACGTCGACTTCGCCGTGGGCTATAAACCGCAGGTCATCACCTTCGTCTATGTGCTCGACGTGGTGCAGGCTGTCTTCCTTGCCTTGGAGAGAGGACAGTCGGGAAGGAAATACTTCCTCACCGACGGCAATGTCTATTCGTCGAAGGCTTTCAGCGACCTGATCATCCAGGAGCTGGGCCATCCCTTTTGCCTGCGCATCAAGGCACCGCTGTGGGTGCTGCGCGTCGGAACGTTCTTCGGTGAATGCTTTGGCAGGCTGACAGGCCGCATCAGTGCCCTGAACAACGACAAATACCACATTCTGCGGCAGCGCAACTGGAAGTGCGACATCCAGCCCGCCCGCGACGAGCTGGGTTACGCCCCGCAGTGGCCACTCGCCGTCGGTGTTCCCACGACCATCCAATGGTATAAAGACAACCACTGGCTGTGAGACTAATTGAAAATTGAAAATTGATAATTGATAATTGATGATAGAATCCAAACCATCGAAAAACCTGTTCGCCGTAGAATGGGCCATGATAGCCTACCTCGTGCTGACGACGCTCGTCATCGTATTCTGTTATACCAAGGTGCAGAACCCCGAAGCGATGCTCTGGGGGCGTGTGCGCATTCTCTTCACCACGGCGGCCCTCTATGCCGTCTACCGTATGGTGCCCTGCCGGCTGACTCGTCTGGCGCGTGTCGTCGTCCAGGTAGCCCTGCTCTCGTGGTGGTACCCCGACACGTATGAGCTCAACCGCATGTTTCCCAACCTCGACCACATCTTCGCCACGTGGGAGCAGCAGCTCTTCGGTTGCCAGCCGGCCCTGCTCTTCTCACAGCTCACCTCTTTTGGAGGGGTCGGGGGAGGCATCTTCAGCGAGCTGATGGACCTGGGCTATGCCTCCTACTATCCGATGATAGCCGTCGTCATACTCTATTATTTCTTCCGCCGCTACGACGAGTTCCTGCGCGCCTCGTTTGTCGTCATGGCCTCGTTCTTCCTCTTTTATGTCATCTTCGTTTTCCTGCCCGTCGTCGGTCCGACGTTCTATTATCAGGCTGTCGGTATTGACACCATCATGCAGGGCGTCTTCCCCAACGTGGGCGACTATTTCAACCACCATACCGAGTGCCTGCCCTCACCGGGCTATACCGACGGTTTCTTCTACCACCTCGTGGAGAACGCCAAGGCCGCCGGCGAGCGTCCCACGGCAGCCTTCCCTTCCAGCCACGTCGGCATCAGCACCATCCTGATGTTCCTGGCCTGGCATGCCCGCGACAGGCGTCTGCTTTTCGTCCTTCTGCCTTTCTATGTGCTGTTATGCTTCTCTACGGTCTATATTCAGGCCCATTATGCCATCGATGCCCTGGCCGGACTGGTCACGGGTGCCATCTTCTATTTTGTGCTGATGTACCTCACAACCGACGTTCAGCATTCGAAGGAGACGGCAAGAAAGCGCAAATCATGATGCAATATGCCTTCAGTAGCAATACAATTTGCCATCAATAGCAATGCGATATGCGGCAAACGGCAACACTACATTAATAAAGTAGTCACACTACATTAATAAGGTAGTCACACTACATTAATAAAGTAGTCCGACTACATTAATAATGTAGTATCGGGATTTGGCATCAATTGCACTTCATTCACCCATTGATTGCTCACAAGAAAGACCAATTCTTACACCCGTGCCCATTCTTTGAACAATCCATTTACCAATACAACAGGAGGGTATGCCCCGGACGGCATACCCTCCTGATTCTTTTGGAGCTGTTGTGGCGCTGTGTGCGTCAGTTTTCTGCTGTGTTACTTGCGGAGCACCTTGACGCTCTTCGACGTACCGTTGTTGTAGTTGATGCGCATGATGCTGACACCCTGCTGGGCACGGCTCACCTTGCGGCCGCTGAGGTCGAAGTAGTCGATGCTGCGGATGTTGTTCATGTCGTCGGTCAGCGTTGTGATACCCGTATTCTCGCCTACCTTCACCTTGTTGGCATTGCACACCTCGCCTGTTTCCAAGTTGACAAGCAGAGCCACGACGCGCAGCTTGTTCTTGTCCTGGATGACGTACTGGCCGCTGGTGTTCAGAGCCTCAGCCAGGTTGAAGGTATAGGTGTGGTTGATGGGGGCGTCGGCTGTGAAGGTAGCCGGCAGGCTTTCCTCTATACCGCCAACTTCGGAAACCATGACGACGACATCGTTGAACACGAGGCCTTCGATGTGATCAGCAGCATCGATGAAGGGCTGCAGCTCGTCGCATGCCTCATCGGTTTCGCCAGCATAGTAGTTGCTCTGAGTCCAGTCTGAACCCTCGCCGGTCAGTCCGTCGGCCAGGAGGAGATACTCGATGGCAAACTGCGGCTCCTCAGCTTCCGTCTCGTCGTAGGGGAAGGTGACGGTGGTGTTCACCGTGACGAGGTCGTTGTCGGCATCGAAGGCTGTCTCCATGTCGATGCTGGCCTGTCCGAACTCCTTGGCGCGCTCAGCCATATCGTCGGCAATGCCCATCGGCTTTTTGCCATAGTTAAAGCCCCAGAACGGGTCGATCTCGGCCATACGATCCATATAGGCTGTCGGGAATCCCTGCACAACACTTGGGAAGTCTGTGCTTGGCAGAATCTCCATCGGGTCGCCGTTGTGGAAGCTGGCGCATACGAAGTCGTCGGGATAGAGCTCACCGAGCTTCTCCAGACCTACGAAGCCGCGGATACACCATCCACACCATGTGCCGGTGTATTCCTCCATCAGCGTACGGTGCTTCGGAATAGAGTTCAGGGCCATAATAGGCGTTGTAGCAACAACGTCTGCCTCGACGTTGTCCTGTCCGTTCACCTTCGTCACCTTCACGCTGAGCTCATAGTCGCCACGTGCGGGCAGTGCGGGCAGTGTGACGTTCTGCGAGGTGGTCACGCCGTAAGCTCCCTCAACGGGTTCAGTCAGGTCGATGTGCTGCTGTGTGGTGGTGCCGTTGAGCGTCAGGTCGAGGTCGAGCGACTGTATGCCCTTCGAACCGTGGTTGACGAAGGTGAGCTTCTGCTCGAAAGGTTCGCCCACCTTGACATACTGCGTGTTTTTGTCTTCGCAGAAGGCAGCATTTTCGGGTACCGTCTTACCCGACAAGGTCACTTTGATCATGGAGTTCAGGCCCATGTCGTCTGCCATGGGAAGCCACTTCACGAATCCTTTGGAGGTGTGCAGGAAGAGACCGTCGGTCTTGTCGCCCTGGCAGAGTACAACAGGATAGGCAGCATCTTCGTCAAGCACCTCGTCGATGGTCACGGAGTAACCCACGTACACACCTTCAGCGGGAATGGTGTAAGGCTTGGGCAGTTCGACCACGGTGAAGCCCTCTTCTGTAGGCGTCACGTCGATGCTCATCAGGTCGGGCACGTTCTGTCCGTTCTCCACTCGCAGCTGCGACGAGAGCCATACCTTCACGTCCTTCATATTGGCCAATCCTTGCAGCGGAATCTGTATGTTGTCGATATGTGTGCCTACGAGTGCCGACTCGTTCAGGCGGATGGCCACGTCGTAGGTCTGCGGCTTGGCTTCGCCCCATACGGTGATGTCTTCCTTGCCGGTGAAGTAGCTGAAGTCGATGCTGTTGCCCACATTGTCGGCAGCCACCTCGGGATATTCGGGCGTAGCGGCCTCTGGCTGAATCTCCGATCCTAAGTCGTTGACGCTCTGCCATGCAATCTCGGAGCGGTGCTCTTCGCCTGCTCCGCGGTAGATGGCCTGTATACCGAAGGCCTCCGGGCCGATGACGTAGTAGTACAAATACATGTTGGCACCACTGGAAGCGATGTCGTAGGCTCCGCCGTCGGAATATCCGAAGGGTACCTCTGTCATGTCGTTGTCGATGTAGAGATAGTCTTCGGTAGTGAAGGTGAGCGGTATTTCCTCACCATTGACGCGTGCGTAGAAGGCGTATGACAGCTTTTCGGGTAGGATATAGTCGCCGTTGACATCAAGGGTGATCATGTCGAAGTTCATGTAGCCCCAGCCCCATCCAGAGGCATAGTAGCCGTAGCCGCCCTCGTAGAGCTCTACCCATTCGGGAGCTGCCGGTGTGGCTGCCACCTCGGTGAAGGGCTTGATGCGGGCCTTGTCGTATACTTGTGCATAATAGGCTTCCTCCGTTCCTGCGTTGACGAAGAAGAGCGAGCTGTTGGAGAGTGTCTTGGTGGCTGCATCGTAGTCGAAGACGATGTCCTCGCCACTAAGTGAATATTCTTCGTAGGTCTCTTCCCATTCGGGGTCGTAGACCTCTTCCACGCTGCCGCCCATGAGATACTGGTGGTAGCCCAGCACCTTGTCGCCGCCGATGTACTGTCCGTTGGGGAATGTCACCTTGTCGCCGTTGATGGTACCCTTGATCCATGCATCGGGCATGTTGGGATAGAAGCCCTGCACGTAGACATCGTTGCCGTCGAAGCCCACCTGTGCCAGGCAGCCTGCAAAGCCTTCAGCCGTAACGGCATACTCCTCGGTCTTGAGGTCTTCGGGAACGCTGACGGGCTTGTCGTTCATCACCTCGAACGACATGTTCCAGTCGCCGCAGCCGATCCACGACTCATCGTCGCCCCACATCATGCCGATAATGACGTTGCCGTCGGCAAGAACACTTCCTGCGGGAGTGGTAATGGCACGCGTGGCAGCATCATAGCTGAGCGTGAACGATGTCATCTCGGGGTTGTAGACGTAAGTCTGGTTGGCCTCGTCGTATGTCATCATGGCAGCATACAGCTCATATCCGTTATAGTCGGCCACCTTTGAGGGCATCTCGAAGGTGATGGTAGAGCCTTCCAGCTTACCCTCTATCCAGGCAGAGTACCCAATCGGAGCCTGCGAGATAATGTTGCGGATGTACACTTTGTTGTCGGCGCCGAACACCACATCGCCTAAGCCACCAGCCAGTGTGGTGTACATGGGTCCGAACATGGTGTAGGCGTAAGCCTCACCGCTACGGACGTAAGATACATACTCGCCAGCAGGCTGCTCGGTGATGAACTGACCGCCGGTAACCTCCTTGTTGACCATCTTCCGCTGCCAGGGAGCTTTGGGGATGCTGTTTTGACTGCGGCTTGCCAGCATATTGCGCAGCGGCGGTGTTGCACGGTGTTGCCGTTGCATGTCAGCCATTCTGGGCTGCGCCTTCATCTCCTTGACGACGCCTTTCGTCGTGCCAGGCAGTTGAACTACTCTCTTCTGGCCTGTCTGCGCCAGACCGGTGGTAGCCATCATCATGGCGGCCATCAGGAACAAAGTAAATTACTTCATACGCTTAATTTTGTTTAGATTATTAGAATAAAACGCCACAAAGTTACACCTTTTTACTGAAACGACCAACGATTTTTCAAAATAAAATCAAAAAGATAGGGATTTTCCTCTCTTCTTTTAGGAAAAAGCCTTTGCACGGGTGAAGAAAAAAACGTTACTTTGCAGCACAAACCAAAGAAAGGAACACGTATGAAAAGACTCATCTTATCGGTCGCTCTCGGGCTGATGGCCCTGACGGCCACACAGGCACAAAGCTATCGCAGCAGCAAGTACTACAACCCGCAGACGGGTCGGCTCGACTACCGCCAGCCGCGCCGCCCGGGCTACTGGCACGACGGCACCACCTACTACGGCCTGCGCATCGGTCCGGCCTTCGCCACCGTCAACAGCGACGACCGCTACCTCGACGGCAGTTCGATGAAGACGGGGCTGAACGTCGGCGTGGCCATGGGGGTGAACTTCGTGCGCCAGGCTCCGCTCTTTCTTGAGACGGGCCTCTACTACACGGAGAAGGGCGGCAAGGGCCATGCCGACGGTACACGCTTCACCTACAGCCTGAACTACATCGAGCTGCCGCTGCTGCTGAAGTATAAGTATCATGTAGACCGCTCGCTGAGCATAGACCCCTTCCTCGGAGGCTATGTGGCCTGCGGCGTAGGCGGAAAGATTCGCGACTTCGGCCAACGCGAAGCTTACAGCAGCTTCTCGTCGTCGCCCTACAGCTTTGAGCGTTTCGACGGCGGACTGCGCATGGGCTGCGGCCTCAGCTACGACCTGCTCTATGCTGAATTGAGCTACGACCTCGGTCTGGCCAACATCTCGCACGACGACTTCGACACAAGCCACACCGGGGCGCTGATGCTCACCGTAGGACTGAACTTCTGAACCGAAGATTTCTCAGATTTTCTTCTTTTGGTCTTCAATGATGAGGCGGAGGAGCTGTTGTACGGCGTCCTGTTCGGGGATGTTCTTCAGGACGCACTCCTTGCCGCGATAGAGAGAGATCTTGCCGCGAGCTGCTCCGACGTAGCCGTAGTCGGCATCGGCCATCTCGCCCGGGCCGTTGACGATGCAGCCCATGATGCCTATCTTCAGTCCGACCATACCCTTGGTGGCCTCCTTGATACGGCGGATGGTGGTCTGCAGGTCGTAGAGCGTGCGGCCGCAGCCAGGACAGGAGATATACTCCGTCTTGGTGAACTTGATGCGCGCTGCCTGGAGGATGCTGTCGGCCAGAGCGGTCAGCTGTTCGTGGGTGAAGTTTTCGTTCGTGATGGTGAGACGATGGGCCTTCTGGTCGATGAAAAGCGCGCCGACGGCCATCGCTGCTTTCAGCTGGAATGTCTCCCAGTCGGGTTCGTCGAGACAAAGGGTGACGGTGTCGTCGTTGAGCGAAGCCTCAGCCTGCGCACGCAGGTAGGTGCATTCGCCGATGCTCTCCACCAGTTTGCGGGCTACCGGTATCTCGTATTCGGGGTCTTCGCTCAGCGAGACGCGGATGGTGTCGCCGATGCCTTCGGTGAGCAGTGCTCCGATGCCGACGGCACTCTTGATACGACCGTCCTCGCCCTCGCCTGCCTCGGTGACGCCGAGATGGAGGGGGTAGTGCATATCTTCGCTGTCCATCGCTTTGACGAGCAGTCGAACGGACTGCACCATGACGACGGTGTTGGAGGCTTTGATGCTGATGACGACGTTCTGGAAGTTTTCGCGCTGACAGATGCGCAGGAACTCCATACAACTCTCGACGATGCCTTCGGGCGTATCGCCGTAGCGCGACATGATACGGTCAGAGAGTGACCCGTGGTTGACGCCGATACGGATGGCTGTGTGGTGCTCGCGGCAGATGCGGAGGAAGGGAACGAAGCGCTCCTCTATCTTCCGCAGCTCGGCTTGGTACTCCTCGTCGGTGTACTCCAGATGGCGGAACGTGCGGGCGGGGTCGACATAGTTGCCGGGATTGATGCGCACCTTCTCGACATAGCGTGCCGCCACGTCGGCCACATTGGGATTGAAGTGGACATCGGCCACCAAAGGTGTCATGAAGCCCTGGAGGCGCAGTTCGCGCGAGATGTTCTGCAGGTTCTCGGCCTCGCGAGTGCCCTGTGTGGTGAGACGCACCAGCTCGCCGCCCATCATGATGATGCGCTTGGCCTGTTCGACGCAGGCCTGCGTATCGTTGGTGTCGGTGGTGGTCATCGACTGCACGCGGATGGGGTTGTCGCCACCGATGGCGATATTACCCACCTGGGCGACGGTGGTGAGGCGACGGAGGAAGGGCCGAGGGGCGGGGTCGCCATTTAATGGCGACTGAACAGACGGAACATACGATGGCGACTGAACAGACGGGACATTCGAGGCATTCGATGGCGACTGAAGAGACGGGGCATCAGTTGGTTTTGTAGTCATAGTGGACTTCTTTTAGGTCGTTGTTGGCTTTCTCAATCTTCTTGCCGAGGTTGGCTTTATATTGGCGCATCTTCTCAGCCAGCTGGCTGTCGGCAAGGGCTATCATCTGGCAGGCCAGGATGGCGGCATTCATCGCGCCGTTAATGGCTACGGTGGCCACGGGGATGCCCGGTGGCATCTGGAGGATGCTGTAGAGCGCGTCCATGCCGTCGAGGACACTACCCTTGATGGGTACACCGACGACGGGCAGGGTGGTACTGGCAGCTATGACGCCCGGCAGTGCGGCCGCCATACCGGCACCGGCTATGATGACGCGGACACCACGCCCTTCGGCGTTCTTGGCGAACTGCTCGACGGCTTCGGGTGTACGGTGGGCTGAGAGTGCGTTTACTTCGAACGGCACTTCCATATCATTCAGGAATGTCATGGCTTTCTCCATGACGGGCAGATCGCTTGTGCTGCCCATGATGATGCTTACGACTGGAGACATTTTTTTTGAATATTAAACGTTAAACATTGAACATTGAACATTAATAACGGGCTACCTTTTTATGGTTCTTGCCTTGCAAGCGTCCTTCGGCCGAGCGGATGATGTAGATGCCTTTGCCGTGCGGAGAGGCGACGGGGCGGCCTTGGAGGTCGTAGAGAGGTTGACGAGACAGAGTCTCGCCGTACTGAACCGACTGGATGGCAGTCGGGATGGCTGGCACTTCGGTGATGGTGTAGGTGGCATTGTTGAAGTCGAGCGTCAGGCGATAGGTGGTTTGCTGTGTGGGTGCAGGGATGTGCCATGCGTAGCCGTCATTGCCGATGGCAAATGTTCCCGTTTGATCCTCGCTGCCTTCTTGCGGACGGAGAATACTGGACCATGGGTCATCGGCTGTCAGCGCTGATGCGGGGAAGATGTTGAACCAGTCGTCCTGCCCGGCCGGTATGGTGATGTCTATATAGAAGCGCGGGTCGCTGGGCCACTGGTCACCGCTGAGGCAGGTCAACGGCATGGAGAGGTTGGAGTAATCCCAGAGCGTCTGAGTGCCGACATAATAGTAATGCTCTTCGACGGGCATGCTGAGCATCTGCACCGTTAGCGTGAACGGTTCCGACTTGAATGTACGGGCTAGATCGCGCTGTATGCCTGCCATGACGACCTGAGCCTCTGCGTTGTGCAAGCCATACTGTCCAAACCTCCGCTTCATGGCAGCGGCAAACGATTCGATATTCACCTCGCCTTGCTCGTTGATAACGAACTCTTCGTCGCCAATAACCAGGTGGAGCTGGCTCACCTCGACATCTTCGGGCATGATGATGTCGCACAGTTTGATAGTCGCTGTGGTGGCATTGAGATGCACCACATCCACGGGTGCCACTTCTATCTGACGGTAGTTTCTGCTGAAGAGCTGCGGGAACAATCCCGTCGTGGCATCCGTAAACTGATAGTAGCCGGTCATGTCGTCGAAGAAGACCACATAGTCGCCCTTCCTGACAGGTATCGTCAGCGAGGCATCGGTGGCATAGCCGTAGGGGAATGCCTCGCCACCCACCTTTGCCGTCTCATTGCCGTCGGGGCGGAAGTATACGGTGTCGTCGCCGTCGAACGATACGCGTGCGTACCATACATGATTATAGGGATTGGCCGGATTGCAGGCGGTCATCTCCGTGACCACACTTCCGCGGAATCCCGATGCCATTGCCATGCTGGTATAGACGGGCCATCCTTGATCGGAGACCTGCATGCAATAGGCTGACCCCCACTGCGGATATACCTGGAATGTATACCAGCCCGTCTCGTAGATATTGATGTTTTCGCCCCCACCTGAGATCATCAAACCGTAAACCGAACCATCGTTCGACTTTACACACTCTTCCCAACTGCCAGGCTTATTGACCATCACGAAGGAGTCGCCCTCGCGGAAATAGCCCGTATAGACACTACTGCCGTCGGCGCTGATATTCATCGGGAACATCGACTGGCCGAGTTTCGAGATACTGTTGTCCCACTGTCCGTCGCCGATGCAGTTGCCAACGAAATACCAAGGCTGGGGCATCTGCTCGTAGCGGTTGTCGTAGGCCTTCAGGTTCAGTTCGACGGTGTTGGATACGGCATTCCTTGTGACACAGCGCGCATAAACCTTGACCGATGTGCTGAGGTAAGCTTGGTCGTTGTTGGACAACAAGAAACTGTTCAGGTTGCGTGCATCGACCCATACTTCGAAAGCATTGGCATTGGGAGCGAACGATGTTTTCGGATCGTTGAAATCGGGGTTCATCGACAGCTCTAAGCTGCATTTCATATTTCCCTCCTCTGGCAGGTTCGACGGACGCTGCCAAGAAAGGCGCATGGCGTCGACTGACGACAGGTCGACGATCTCTGCCCCAAAAGCAGGCGTATTGAGGACAAAGTCGTCGGGAATGAAGTTCGGGTCGCTGTAGCCCGTGTTCTGCGTGTACTGCGGATGCTCTACGAGTACCTCTTCGGGCATCGGCATCAAGTTGCGGAATGCCTTCAAGGCTTGCCCGGAATCTGTTCCGCCTTTACCTGTCCACAGATAGTCGTCGCCGGCGAAAAGTCCGAAGCGGATGAGATCGGAGCGGCGACGTCCTTCGAGATAGAACTCGCGGCACCACTCGTCAGCCAGGTCGCTCAGCGTTGCCTCCGGGAGCGTCGTGGCATGGGCACGCTGACGGAGGGCATTCAGCTTCTCCAGTCCGTCGTCGGTGCAAGCACCTCCGTTCTGGCGGGCATCGGCTTCGGCATAGCAGAGATAGGCCTCAGCCACACGCATCAGCGGGAAGTCGGTATCAGGAAACTGTGTGGAAGAGGCTGTGCCGTGAACACAGTTGTTGGTGAACTTGTCGATGCTGAAACCATCGGTAAAGTTCGAGCCCAGCTGCTGGCCTTGCTGACGGCCGATGCCATAGAGCAGACAACGGTCGTCGGCGGCAGCAGCTGCTGTTTCCTCGGTAGACTGGTTGGGGATGTTTTCGGCCTGGAAGAACTTCGTGAGCAGGCTGTAGCGGGCATAATAGCCAGCCCAGGGGCTGTTCAGCCCGGTCGAAGGCATGTCGGAAGCATGGGTGGCCGATATGACGAACATCGTATTGCCATAATCATACTGCGTCAGTCCGTCGACGATGGCCGGCAGGACGATTTCGCTCTGC